>TARA_R110000787_G_scaffold113832_6_pt1 | contig 14958 bp, 13 predicted proteins | sample TARA_R110000787 | Tara Oceans TARA_R110000787 (sample SAMEA4397920) | marine metagenome | biome: Polar Biome; feature: [DCM] deep chlorophyll maximum layer (ENVO:01000326); material: water (ENVO:00002006), including particulate matter (ENVO:01000060) such as... | depth 35 m
AACAGAAATGACATCGCTCCTATAGAAGGTGATGTTATTACTGAGGCTTCTCAAGTTTTTGATCAATTAAACAACCCAGAGGTTAGTATGGCTATGAACGGAAGAGGTTCTAAGCTATGGGAAAAATTAACGGGTGATAACATTGGTGGTTTTGTTGCTGTTGTACTAGATGATTATGTTTATACAGCTCCTTCTGTAAATCAAGCAATTGTTGGAGGAAGAACTTCTATCTCTGGTGGAAGTATGACTGTTGAAGAAGCACAAGATATCTCAACGGTATTAAAAGCGGGTAAATTACCTGCTGCTGCAAGAATTATTCAATCAGAAGTAGTTGGACCTTCTTTAGGAAAAGAATCTATTGATCAATCTACTCAATCATTCCTTTTAGCTATCTTATTAGTATTAGCATGGATGATTGTTTATTATGGTAGAGCTGGTATTTATGCAAACATCGCTTTATTAGTAAACATCTTATTCATCTTTGGAGTACTAGCATCATTTAATGCTGTATTAACTTTACCTGGTATTGCTGGTATTATCTTAACAATTGGTATGTCAGTTGATGCAAACGTAATTATATTCGAAAGAATTAAAGAAGGCTTGTTTAAAAAGAAAGGTTTAAAACAATCTGTTGATGAAGGATTTAGTATCAAAGGAGCTTTATCTGCAATTATTGATGCAAATATCACCAGTTTATTAACGGGTGTAATTTTATATGTTTTTGGAACTGGACCAATTAAAGGTTTTGCCTTAACATTAATTATTGGTATCCTTACGTCATTATTTACAGCGATCTTTATTACTCGTTTATTAATTGACGGAGCTACTGAAAAAGGAAAAAAATTAACATTCAACACCTCTTTATCTAAAGGATGGTTCCAGAATATTAATATTGAATTTTTACGTAAGCGTAAAATTGCATACATCATTTCAGGAGCAATCATAATAGGAGGAATTGTCTCTATAGCGTCTATTGGATTAAAACAAGGAGTTGATTTTAAAGGAGGACGTTCTTATGTTGTTCGTTTTGATCAAGCTATGAATGCAACGGATGTTGCAGCAACTTTAAAAGATGCTTTTGGAACTTCTCCAGAAGTAAAAACGTATGGTTCAGATTCTCAATTAAAAATTACGACAGTTTATAAGATTGAAGATGAAGGAAAAGACGTAGATGAAGAAGTACAAACCGCTTTATTTACAGGATTAACTCAATACTTAACAGAAGGCACTACCTACAATGATTTCAAACCTGGTTTTGAAAAAGATGGAAATGCCATTATGAGCTATATTAAAGTAGAGCCAACCATTGCAGATGATATTAAAACATCAGCTATTTATGCAGTACTTGGTTCTTTACTAATTGTATTCTTATATATCTTATTACGTTTTAGAAAAATATCTTTTAGTTTGGGTGCTGTAATTGCAGTATTCCATGATGTACTTATTGTACTAGGAATCTTCTCAATTCTATATAAATTCATGCCTTTTGACATGGAAATCGGACAATCATTTATAGCCGCTATTTTAACAGTGGTTGGTTACTCACTAAATGATACCGTGGTAATTTTTGATAGAATTAGAGAGTTTGCTGGAATCCATACAAAATGGGCTTATAGCGAAGTAGTAGACAAAGCCTTAAGCAGTACTTTAGGAAGAACAATCAATACATCATTAACAACATTGTTAGTAATGTTAGCAATCTTTACATTTGGTGGAGACTCTATTAGAGGATTTATGTTTGCATTAATCATTGGTGTTATTGTAGGAACATATTCATCATTATTTGTGGCAACACCAATCATGTATGACACTTCTAAAAAGAAGCAAGCTACCAAAGAATAATTTTTAGAAACTATATGAAAAACCGTTTTGTTTGTTCTGAATATATTTCAGTAACCCAAAACGGTTTTTTCTTTTTATAAATAGCACAGTATCTTTGCAGAGATGAGCACAATTAAATTACACGATTTACACTTTAGTCCATTTATTTCAGAGCAAGAACTTTCTGAAATAGTAACATCGTTGGTTACTGAAGTTAGCTTAGATCTAGAGCCTAACGAAGTTCCTTTATTCATCGGAATTTTAAATGGATCATTTCTTTTTGCAGCAGATTTTATCAGAAAATATACCCATAATTGTGAAGTATCATTTGTAAAGTTAAGTTCATATCAAGGAACAGAATCTTTACAAGTAGTAAATGAGCTCATCGGAATCAATGAAGATTTAACAGGAAGAACTGTCGTGATACTAGAAGACATTATAGACACAGGTTCTACCTTACACAAAATCTATGATACCTTTAAAAACAAAAATGTAAAGCAATTAAAAATAGCTACCTTGTTTTTTAAACCAGATGTATATAGAAAAGAATTGCCAATAGATTATATCGGAAAAAGTATTGAAGATAAATTTATTGTAGGATACGGTTTAGATTACAACGGTTTAGGTAGAAATTTACCAGCAGTTTATCAATTAACAACAGAACCTAACTAAATGAAAAATATCGTATTATTTGGACCTCCAGGTGCCGGAAAAGGAACACAAGCTGACATCTTAAAAGGAAGATATAACTTAATACATATTTCTACAGGAGACGTTTTTAGGTATAATATTAAAAATGAAACCGAATTAGGAATACTTGCTAAAACCTATATGGATAAAGGCGATTTAGTTCCAGATGAAGTCACTATTAATATGCTTGAAGCTGAAGTTGATAAAAACGAGGACGCTAACGGATTTATTTTTGACGGATTCCCTAGAACTCAATCTCAAGCGGAAGCTTTAGATGGTTTTCTAAAAATAAAAGGAGAAAGAATTAATGGAATGGTTGCTTTAGAAGTTTCTGAAGATTTATTAGTTGGACGTTTATTAGAAAGAGGAAAAACAAGCGGAAGAGCCGATGATACTGATGAAAGTAAAATCAGAAATCGATTCAACGAATACAATACAAAAACAGCTATTTTAAAAGACTATTACGCATCTAAAGGGAATTACTTTGGTGTAAACGGTGTTGGCTCTATTGAAGAGATTACGGAACGTTTATCTAAAGTTTTTGACAAACTATAAATATCTCAGTTTATCTGTAAATCGTTTATTTGTTTTATTATAATATACGAATAGGCTATTAAACAAATCAACATATAAACAACAAATTAAGACTGAAGGTTTGAAATTAAAAGGTGAACAGCCTGTGCCTGTTAGGTAATTTTAAACTAATCTTTTAAAAAAGGAAATTATGACTGAAGGAAATTTTGTTGATTACATAAAAGTCTACGCTTCTTCTGGAAAAGGTGGTAGAGGTTCTGCGCACTTACACAGGGAAAAGTACATTACTAAAGGTGGTCCTGATGGCGGTGATGGTGGTCGTGGAGGACATATTATTCTTCGTGGTTGTAAAGACATGTGGACATTATTTCACCTGAAATTTAAAAAGCATTTTAGAGCCGAACCAGGTGGAGATGGAAGTAAAAGTAGAAGTACTGGAAAAGATGGAGATGATATTTATGTAGATGTTCCTCTAGGAACCATTGTTAGAGATAGTGAAACAAGTGAAATACTCTTTGAAATCACTGAAGAAGGAGAGGAACGAGTTTTATTAGAAGGCGGAATGGGTGGCCGAGGAAATTGGCATTTTAAATCGTCTACAAATCAAACCCCTAGATACGCTCAACCAGGTGTAGACGGACTAGACAATTGGTTTCAGATAGAATTAAAATTGTTGGCAGATGTTGGGTTAGTTGGATTTCCTAATGCAGGAAAATCAACATTACTTTCTGTTGTTACTGCTGCAAAACCAAAAATTGCTGACTATGCTTTTACAACACTAAAACCAAATTTAGGGATCGTACAATACAGAGACTACAAGACTTTTGTAATGGCAGATATTCCAGGAATTATTGAAGGAGCTGCAGAAGGAAAAGGTTTAGGACATCGTTTTTTACGTCATATAGAACGTAACTCTACCCTACTCTTTTTAATTCCAGCTGATAGTGATGATATCAATAAAGAATACGAAGTTTTGCTAAACGAGCTTAAAAAACATAATCCAGAATTGTTAGACAAACAACGTTTGTTAGCTATTTCTAAATCGGACATGTTAGATGATGAGTTAAAAGCAGAAATTGCAAAAGAGATTCCAACTGGAGTTCCACACTTGTTTTTTTCCTCTTTAGCACAAGTTGGCTTGCAAGAGTTGAAAGATCAACTATGGAAAATGCTAAACTAATTTTTCAGGGTAATTCTTATCGGTAATTTATATGCAGTTGTTACTGGAATGCTTCTTTTTATAGCAGGATAAATTTCTGGTAATTCAGCAATGCTTTTTTCAATCATCTCTTTCAAGTTTGGGATTTGAAGAAGCAAACTGTATGATGCTTTTATAGTGGATAATTTTACTTGTTTGTTAGACTGAACTATAATGGTAACAATAATAGTTTCATCTACCGATTTCTTAACTTTTACAGAATACGATGCTAAACTTTTAGCAATTTCTTGACGGATAGTAGTTCTAAAACAAGTGGTTTTTTTTGTTTTGTCAATGATTGAATCACACACTTTAAAAGATGGCGAAGAATCAACTGATGTATAATCTACCTCCATATTAAGCTTCTCTCCATTCTTGTTTTTCTGAAACGAAAAATAATCACAAGAACTAAAAGTAAGTATCACAAGTAAAATCAGTAAGAATCGCACAGATATTTATTAATTATTATTCTGTGAATTTAAGGAAATTCAATTACACTTTGAGCAGATTTAATAGCTCCTTTAAATTCTCATAAATGAGTAATGATTTTTGTACATGTAAAACTACTCTATTTTTTTACCTAGTAAAAAATAATCTTTCTTAATCTCTTTTACTCTTTTTTGAGCATACGCTGTCAAATCCTTATCAACTTCATCAAAGTATAAAAGATACTCTCTAAAGTATTTATAAACCTGTTTTTTTTCAATATAAAAATCATCAGAAGTTTTAGCTAATTGATACAATGCTTTATGATTATCTCTGTTAGCTTTATATGCCTTATCAAACATTGATATTGCTTTTTTAGGTTTTTTCAATTTAAGGTTTACATACCCTAACCCATAGTATTCCTCATCTAATTTTTCTGTTGCAAACACTACAGCCATCATATAACTCATACTAGCTTGTTTGTAATTTTCCATTTTCATGGCAACATGACCTAAGTATGTATGGGTTTTAAAATTACGCCTTTCAATCTTTATAGATCTCTCAAACTCTTTTTTAGATTTTTCAAAATCCCCCATACTAAAATAAACCCTACCTAACATATCAATTACAGAAACTCTGTTTCGATAAACGGTATCTAACCTTATTAAAACTGGTAGAACTTCATCATATTTTTCCTCTTTATACAATTGATTAATTTTTGTTTTATTCAAACTAAAATGATTAGGCTCTAGTGATAAACCCTTATTTATAAAAAGAAATGTAGAATCTTTATCTCCCAGTTTGGCAAAACTAGTAGCTAGTTGATTGATAGATTTCATATGTGTAGAATCTGTTTTATATGCTTCCAAGAAACTACCAATCATTTTATTTCGTTGCTTTTTCATGGCATACCCAATTCCTTTTTGATATGAATAGTTCGCATTTGTTGCATCTAAGTCATATAATTCTTGGAAAGTTTCAACAGCTAAAGTCGCTTTTCTCTTAATGAGGTAAATTTTACCTAATTGATACTTTAATAATAAATTCAAAGAGTCTTTTTCAACAATATCTTTATAAATAGAAATTGCCTCATCATACTTTTTTACTTTCTGATAGGCTTTTCCTAATTGTACTTTAGTAGAATATACGCTATCTAAATCAAGGCTTTTTTTATAATATACAATTGCCAATTTTGTTTTATCAACCTGATAATAAATATTTGCGATTTTAGCATAGGAGGTATAAGTTGGCTCAAGTGATTTCAATTTTTTTAAGGCTAATTGGTACCTCCCTTTTAATAATAAACTATCTATCTCTTTATTTAGGTTTCTAGTTTGAGAATATCCAAATTGAAAAAAAACAAGAAACAATAAAATTAAAATCTTTTTCATAGCAATTATTATTTTACATCTATTCTTACTGGCAATGTATATTTAACATCTACAATTTCACCATCTTGTTCACCTGGATTCATTTTAGGCAATAACTTTATTACCCTTATAGCTTCTAGTTTTAGAGTTTTATGCGGTGCCTTTGCCTTAATATCTGTAACAAATCCTTTCTTATCTATTCTAAACAATATAATTAATCGCTTTTTACCCGATTTTAAACCTAATTCATTTGCAAGTTTTGAATCAAAATTATTTACAAAATGCTGTTGCATTTTTTTATTGAAACATTTTCCATCATTATCTGGACAGCCAGGAAATGTTGGGACTTTATCTAACATGGTAAATGGAACACCATTTTTAAACTTTATAGTTTCTGTTTTTTCATCACTTTTATACATAGAAAAATCCCAGACTACAACAATCATTTTTCTTCCCGTTTCTAGTTTGTAAATTTTCATCTCTTTAGTAAAAGCTGAAAGACCAAGATTGTCATGTTTTTCTTTATAACTCTCAAATTCAAATTTTTCTTCCTCAAGTAATTTGTCTAAAGCAATTTCAACACCAAAGTCAGGTAAGGCTTTATTATAATATCTATCTAAGTAAGTTTCTATTGACTTACCTCCGGAACCTTCGGAATTAAAATATGACCCGTAAAAAGTAATTTCTTGTTTTTTAGCGACAGCCTCTTCTTCTAATTGAATGTTTTCACTACAAGAAACATAAAATAGCATACTTGCCAAAACAGGAATTAATAATAAATATTTTGCCTGCATTATCTGTTTTGATTTTTCTTTTGTAATCATAATAATTCTTTTTTTAATAAGTGAATGTTTATAAAACTGATTGACAAATAAGATGTTTTCTACATCAAACAGGTCATTAATTAATTTGTTGACATACATTTCTTTTGGATTGAACTTAACAACCTCTGCATCAGTAATATATTCATGTACTGCAGCAATTCTTTTTTGGTATATGTATAATAAAGGGTTAAACCACATCACAATTTTCAAAAACTCAAAATAGAGTAAATCATATGTATGCTTTTGTTTACAATGAATCATTTCATGTGCAACTATCTGCTCTCTATCAGATACAGAAATGTTGTTTCCTAAAAATATGTAGTTGAAAAAAGAGAATGCTTTTTTACTTTTTGGTAATAAGATTAACTTATAGGAATCTTTATTCTCTAAGGAGTTGTTTCTTATAAGGCTTATAATTTTGAATAGTTTGATTAAAAAAACAATTAAGAAGATGATGAATCCAGCTATAAAAAATAGATCAAAGTAATTGATCGACTGATAGGTTTCGGTTTGTTCAATAAAGCTTTGTGGAGATAAAATAATCTCTGGTAAAACAATTGAAAACTCTTGAGGAACAATTTTTTGAATCGTAGGAATTTTGATAAACGGAAGTAAAAAAGCAACCAAAGGAGTACTTAATAAATACCATCTGTTTTTTGTGAAAAATGTTTCCTTGCTTAGAAATAAATCATACACAGATAAGAACAGTGTTTGAAATAAAATGACTTGTATGATATAGTTTAACATCTTACTTTTTCTTTTTATTAACCTCTTTTAAAATACTTTCTAATTCAGAAATATCAACCTTGTTTTTTTTTACAAAGAATGAAACCAAACTCTCAAAAGAACCTTCAAAATAACCATTCATTAATTTATGTAAACTTTGATTTGTATATTCAGCTTTTCCTATTAAAGGCAAATAAATGTATCCTCTACCAACTGGTTTATGATCAACAAATTCCTTTGTTTCTAAAATTCTAATAATTGTAGAAACAGTATTATATGCTGGTTTTGGTGCTGGTAATTTTTCAATGATTTCTTTTACGGAAGCCTCTTTTAATCCCCAAAGAGCTTGCATAATTTGCTCCTCTGCTTTTGTTAATTGCTTAATCATTTTTTTAACTAATTTTTTAGTTCTTACTACAAACATAACTAATTTTTTAGTTTGAACTAACTTTATAGTTCATTTTAACATTTGTAACAAAAAATATTTCTTATCGTTATATAAGAACAACTAACATCGTACATGGATATCATCTTACTTTTTTTAGGGTTCTTTTTTATAGTTCTAGGAATCATTGGTTCATTTTTACCTGTGTTACCTGGTCCAATTACAAGTTGGGTTGGATTGTTATTGATTCACCTTACAAAATCTGTATCCTTTGATTGGACTTTCTTAGGAATCACTCTAGGGATTGCTGTACTTGTTTATGTGTTAGATTATATTATTCCAGCGTTAGGAACTAAAAAATTTGGTGGAAGTAAATATGGAATCTATGGAACAACGATCGGATTAATCATCGGACTTATTTTTTTTGGTCCTTTGGGAATAATTATAGGTCCGTTTACTGGAGCATTAATTGGAGAATTAATGTATGACAGCAACAATTCTAAAAGAGCTTTCAGAGCAGCTTTTGGTTCTTTTATTGGCTTTCTCTTCTCTACCGGATTAAAATTTATTGTGAGTCTTATTTTTGCAGGATTGTTTATAGCTACATTTTGGGAGTTTAAATCTTCGTTCTTTTAAGAGCAAAAAAAAAGCGACCCATTTCAGGGAAGCTTTCCATTGGTTAACAAAACCACAACACTTTTTACGAAAGTGCCAAAACAACACAACTAATTGCTGCTTATAAAAAACAGCTCACAAATATACTTTTTTTTTAAATTTCAACAAGCATTTTTTCTTTTTTTACTATTCCGTTCTTTTTAGCAATTGACTATCTTTGCAACTTATATTATTTTAGAAAAAAATCAAGAATGCAATTATCAGAACAAGAAGTTGTACGTAGAGAAAAATTAGTCAAACTACGTGAAATAGGAATCAATCCTTATCCTGCAGATTTATTTCCAGTAGATTCTAATTCTAAGGAAATAAAAGAAAACTTTTCGGAAGGAAAACAGGTGGTTATTGCAGGCCGTTTAATGGTGATAAATATTCAAGGAAAAGCCTCTTTTGGACAATTGCAAGATGGAGAAGGCAGAATTCAGCTTTATTTTAATAGAGATGAAATTTGTGCTGGAGAAGACAAATCTTTATACAATAATGTCTTTAAAAAATTATTAGATTTAGGAGATTTTGTTGGTATTACAGGAACTCTTTTTACAACAAAAGTTGGTGAAAAAACAGTGATGGTAAAAGAGTTTAAATTGCTTTCTAAAGCACTAAAACCTTTACCAATACCTAAGGTAAAAGATGGTGTCACCTATGATGCATTTACAGATCCTGAAATGCGTTTCAGACAACGTTATGCAGATTTAGTGGTAAATCCACATGTGAAAGAAGTCTTTATAAAACGTACCAAATTATTTAATGCCATGCGTTCTTTCTTTAATGACGCTGGTTATTTTGAAGTTGAAACTCCTGTTTTACAACCCATTCCTGGAGGAGCAGCAGCAAGACCATTTATCACACATCACAATTCTTTAGACATTCCATTATACATGAGAATTGCTAACGAACTATATTTAAAAAGATTAATTGTTGGTGGTTTTGACGGTGTTTATGAATTCTCGAAAAACTTCAGAAATGAAGGAATGGATAGAACTCATAACCCAGAATTTACAGCCATGGAAATCTATGTTTCTTACAAAGATTACAATTGGATGATGGATTTTGCTGAACAACTTTTAGAGCACTGTGCAATTGCTGTAAACGGAACTTCTGAAGCTACTTTTGGTGAACACAAAATTGATTTTAAGGCGCCTTATGCAAGAGTAACAATGGCAGATTCTATCAAACATTTTACAGGTTTTGACATTAATGGAAAAACAGAAGAAGAGATTAGAGAAGCTGCAAAATCTATGAATGTTCCTGTTGATGAAACTATGGGGAAAGGAAAATTGATTGATGAAATTTTTGGTGAAAAATGTGAAGGAAACTACATTCAACCAACGTTTATCACTGATTATCCAAAGGAAATGTCTCCACTTTGTAAAGAACATAGAGATAATCCTGAATTAACAGAGCGTTTTGAATTAATGGTTTGTGGTAAAGAAATTGCAAATGCATATTCTGAATTAAATGACCCTATTGATCAACGTGAACGTTTTGAGCATCAATTAAAATTAGCACAAAAAGGAGATGATGAAGCTACCGAATTTATAGATGAAGATTTCTTACGTGCCTTAGAATACGGAATGCCTCCTACTTCTGGAATGGGTATTGGAATGGATCGATTAATTATGTTTTTAACAAACAATCAATCGATACAAGAAGTATTATTCTTTCCTCAAATGAGACCTGAGAAACAAGCTGTTACTGTTGAGTTGAACGATGAAGAAAAAGCTATACTTGAAATTATCACAAAAGCAGAAAAAATTAAGTTAAATGAATTGAAAACTCAGTCTGGTTTATCAAATAAGAAATGGGATAAAACCATAAAAGGCTTAACAAAAAACAAATTAGCGTCGGTAACTAAAACTGAGGACGGTTTGTTTGTGGAAATCTTATAAAGATTTCGTCATTCTGAACTTGTTTCAGAATCTCAAGAATAAAGTATAAATTCTTGCTTTTACAGGAATGACAAAAAGGAATTACAACATTGTAGTTCCTTTTTTATTTCCATTTAATATTACAACCAATACTTGGTTTTGGAGTGCCCTTATAAATTCTATTGCTTAACATGGTTTCTAGTACCCTACGGATATCTTTTCCGGTAACAGGTATTCCACTACCTGGTCTAGAATCATCTAATTGCCCGTGATAGATCGATTTTAAATTATTATCAAAAACATAGATATCTGGCGTACAGGCTGCATCATAAGCTTTTGCTACTTCCTGAGTTTCATCATATAAATACGGAAATGGATAGTGTTCTTTGATGGCTAATTCTTTCATTAATTCGGGGCTATCCATAGGATAATTATCAATATCATTACTACTGATAGCAATAAAACCAAATCCTCTGGAAGTATAATCTTTTGCTAAGGCTACTAATTCTCTATTCACGTGAATTACAAACGGACAATGATTACAAATAAAAAAAACTACGGTTCCTCGTTCTCCTTTTAGCTCATGTAAAGACATTTCTTTTTGAGATACAGTATCAAATAATGTAAAATTTTTAGCAAGTACTCCCTTTTCAAAAGGATTGGAAGGTGTTAATGACATTGTGAAAAAATTTTGATGATAAAAATAGATATTTAAAAAGTTAAAGAAATGAATAATTTAGACAAATTAACATTAATTTGGTAAATCTACATGTGAAAAAGGTTTAATATTACAGAAAAAATATTATGAAAAAAACTATTTTAAGACTTCTTATATTAACACCTTTATTGATGGCTTTTCAATGTGAAGAAGAAGAAGAAGAATACAATACAATATTTACAAATGAATATAAAGCTGCCCTAACTGTGCAGCCTAATTTTAATATTGATGATATTATCTGGATTGAAGGAAAAGTCTCTTCCAAAGGATTTGACGCTTCTGCTAATGATTCTATATTTTTAGAAAATACTGTTATTGAGCACTTTAATATCATGAAATTACAAATAAATCAATCAAATGATGTTTCAAATTATATTAATTCTACTGGTGCAATAGGTGATTTTGTTATTGTAAATGATATTGGAAGTCATTACTTTGGTGTATGCGAAGAAGCTTCTGTTGTTTTAATTTCAGAATTAAGTGCTGATGAATTATTCTTTACCTACAGAATTGGGATTAAAGCGACAATTGCAGGTGATTATTTTGTAAGTTTTAGAAAAAGCATTATTCTAAACATAGAAAGAAATGAAGACATCTTTAGACCTTATCAATTAACGAACAATCCAATGACAATTGGTTTTGATCTCTGTGGAAAAAGTTCTGTACGCCGAACAAATGAATCCGACCGAGAATTCTTTTTCACTGTTAATTAAAAGCATTAAAATTTTTATGATAATTTTCTGTAACAAAAAATAGGTTTAGACTTTAAACTTCATTCCTAAATGAACTACTTTTTTTGTATCAAAAAAATCTTCTGTAAAATAGTCTGGTAGATTGTAAATTGTTGCCGAAGTGTATTTTTTAAGTTCTTCAGATAAATCCCCGCCTTTTAAATATAAAATTCCATTTTTTAAGGTGTGGTTTTGTTTTTTACTAATTCTCCCTTTTGTCCAACCAACAAAAGTTTCCATCTGCGCAACAGCTCTACTCACAATAAAATCGTAGGTTCCTTTTAACTCCTCTACTCTTCCGTTTGTTGTTTTTACATTTTCTAAACCTAAACCTTCAGCAACTTCATTTACTACTTTTATTTTTTTTCCAATAGAATCTACCAAATGAAATTGTGTTTCTGGAAACAAGATAGCCAACGGAATTCCTGGAAATCCACCACCAGTACCTACATCCAACACTTTTGCATTTGGCTTAAACGCTACCACCTTTGCTATGGCTAAAGAATGTAAGACATGACGTAAATACAGTTCATCTATATCTTTTCTAGAGACAACATTTATTTTTAAATTCCAATCTTGGTACAACTCTTGTAGCTTAGAGAATTGTTCAATTTGGAGTTCGGTTAAATCCGGAAAGTATTTTAGTAGTAGATCCATGGTAAATATAAAACGCAAAAGTACTTAATCACAAGAACAACTAGATGAAAAAACCATCGTAAAAAATCATATAAATAGCAGAAAGTCGTATTTTTGCATCTTAAAATTATTTCCCCATACATGAAGACTGTAAATTTTTCTAGATTAGACAAAGCAAAGTTTTTAAAAACTCTTAATAAAAGAGTAAATAATTACTTTAAAGAAAACGATATCAAACGTACTGGTAACTGGAAGTTATATATCAAAGCCGTTATTATGTTTTCTATTTTCTTAGTTCCTTTTATTTTAGTATTGACAGTAAGCATGCCACAATGGATGATGTTTATTTTAATGACAATTACCGGAATAGGAATGGCTGGAGTTGGTATGAATGTGATGCATGATAGTAATCATGAATCTTTTTCTAGTAAGAAATGGGTTAATAAATTAATGGGAAGTAGTATTTATATTCTTGCAGGAAATGTATACAACTGGAAAGTACAGCACAACGTATTGCACCACACATTTACCAATGTAAAAGATCATGATGAGGATATTGATGCGGGAAGAGTTATTCGTTTTTCTCAGCATTCTAAATGGTTTAAAATTCACAAATTACAGAAATACTATTCAATTTTCTTGTACGGTTTATTAACCATCAACTGGGCAATTACTACAGATATTAAGCAAATGCATAACTATTTGAAACGTAAATTATCATATGGAAAATTCCCAAGTCCTACTGTAGAATGGACCAAATTGGTGATTTCTAAATTGGTATATTATGCTTTATGGATTGTATTGCCTCTATTAGTTTTAGACATCGCTTGGTGGAAAATATTGATCGGATTTTTTGTAATGCATTATACTGCTGGTATGATTTTAAGTTTGGTTTTTCAATTGGCGCATATCGTTCCAAATACAGAAATGCCAATTCCAGATAAAGATGGAAATTTAGAACACTCATGGGCAGTCCACCAATTATACACAACGTCCAACTTTGCGCCTAGTAACAAGCTAGTAAACTTCTATACTGGAGGTTTAAATCATCAAGTTGAACATCATATTTTCCCGCATATTTCTCATGTTCATTATGGTAAATTGGCTAAAATTGTAAAAGAAACAGCCAAGGAATTTAATCTGCCTTATAATGAGTACCAAACGATGAGAAAAGCCGTTATGGAGCATTTTAGACATTTAGGTGTTTTAGGGAAAAACCCAGAAATAGCATAAAAAAACACATACAATTTTACAAGTAAGAATGGCGCATCCATTATCTAATAGAATAAACAGCTTGCCAATTTCTCAGACATTGGCAATGGCTGCAAAAGCAAGAGAATTAAAAGCAGCAGGAAAAGATATTATTAGTTTAAGTTTGGGAGAACCAGACTTTAATACGCCTGATTTCATTAAAGATGCTGCGATTGAAGCCATCAATCAAAATTACAATTCTTATACACCAGTCGATGGATATGTAGAGTTAAAAGAAGCTATTTGCACAAAGTTTAAACGCGACAACAATTTAGACTACAAACCTAATCAAATAGTCGTTTCTACAGGAGCAAAACAATCGATTGCCAATATTGCACAAGTTTTATTAAACCCAGGAGACGAAGTATTATTACCCGCTCCATATTGGGTAAGTTATTCTGCCATTGCAATATTGTGTGAAGCTAAATTTGTAGAAATTCCTTCTACTATAGATACCGATTTTAAAATCACTCCAGAACAATTAGAAGCGGCAATTACACCAAAAACAAAAATGGTGTTTTTTAATTCTCCTAACAATCCAAGTGGAACAATTTATACTGAAGAAGAATACAGAGCTTTAGCTAAGGTCTTAGAAAAACATCCTCAAATTTATATTCTTTCTGATGAAATTTATGAGCACATCAACTACGGAATTAAATCCTTTAGTTTTGCTGCCATAGAAAACATGTTCGATAGAACTATTACTGTTAATGGCCTAGCAAAAGCTTTTGCGATGACAGGTTGGAGAATTGGCTATATAGGTGCACCTGATTGGATTGCAAAAGCATGTACAAAAATGCAAGGCCAGATTACCTCTGGACCTAATTGTATTGCGCAACGTGCTGCTATTACCGCTGTTTTAGCTCCGATTAAAAAAGTAAAATACATGGTAGATGAGTTCAAATCTCGTAGAGATATTGTCTTAAATCTACTTGGTAAAGTTGAAGGGTTTAAATTAAATATTCCTGACGGAGCATTTTATGTGTTTCCAGATATTTCTTATTTCTTCGGAAAAACCATTAAAGGAAAAACCATTAATAACGCAAACGACTTCTCGTTATTCTTATTAGAAGAAGCAAATGTGGCAACAGTTACAGGAGATGCTTTT
>TARA_R110000787_G_scaffold272069_2_pt1 | contig 14925 bp, 8 predicted proteins | sample TARA_R110000787 | Tara Oceans TARA_R110000787 (sample SAMEA4397920) | marine metagenome | biome: Polar Biome; feature: [DCM] deep chlorophyll maximum layer (ENVO:01000326); material: water (ENVO:00002006), including particulate matter (ENVO:01000060) such as... | depth 35 m
TTGGTCATTGGTGCCTCCTAGCGTAATTCAAGAATTGCGAAGTTCAGCACCGAGGGGCATTGCCTTCGGATCGCGCGGCAATACCAGCAAGACGCCGCCGGTATATACCAAGCCAAAATCGGGTTCTGAAGAATTCTCCGCTTTCTCACGACAAGTGAAAAATACACTCTCCCTGAATGATGCCGACGCCGTGGCCGTCTCTCGCGTGTTGCTTTCAGAATTGGAACTCTTCGGATCCCAAAAGGCCAGTCGATCCGTCGCCGCGCCCCTGAGCCTTCCGCTAGCCTTGTTGCAGGAACGCAGCGGTGTCACCGGCAAGCGGAACCCGGCTAATATCGCGCTTATACTGGAGCAGGCGTTTGCTTTGGGTCAGGGCGAGAATAGCGCAGCGACGTGTCTCTTGAACGCTTACACCGGCAACGCCGGGAAGGGACTTCCTGGCTGGATAGACGAAACGATTGCAAGCTTGCTGTCACAGTCAGGAAATGCTGCTCTCCAAAGCCTTTCAACAAGCCCACCGACAACTGCTGGCTTGTCGCTCCGGGTGCCTAGTTGGGTGGAGAAAGCCGACAGTACTCCCTTCCGTTGGTTCGCAACGACCTGGGGAAGGCTATGCAACGACGGCTGGATAGATGCAATGCCAAGAAGACGATGGTCAGATTGGGCAAGTTGCGTGACCCGTACGGCAATCGGCACATCATTTCTATTTGAGATGCACCTCTACTACCGGTTAGTACCTGCTCTCGTGAGCGATCAGGAACCAAGGGACACCGTCGCCGCCTGCCTCGATGAAAGCAACCGCCTGCTAGCTTGGGATGCAAGCAAGAGGAGGGCCGCTCAAGATGTCGGGCCCGCAATTAATAGGCTCGCTGAATCGGGCTCGAAATGCCAATCGCTCCTCAACGAGCTCGCCGGAGAGCTAGAGCTTCCTGCTCCAGCAGATTTCGATAGTGACCCGGACGGACTGGTGAATTGGCTATCAGAGGCTCGCGGTGCACTATCCCCGGCTAAGAGCCAGGTTTCGAAGTGGATTGCGAGGAAGCTGGACGACAAACCGCCTTCGAGCGCAAAGAACGTTCGCGAAACAATAAGGTACTCATTGCTCGACAGGGGCGCAGGGCAATCCATCGACCTTTACAGCCTTCTCCGCGGCGCGGGGCCAATCACTTACGTCGATCCCGGCCAGGAATGGCTTGTGACGATGGCGAGCCTTTGCTCCGCCGGCCCGGGTCAGCCAACGCGCATTGTGGCCCTCAATCGCGCCCTCGCGCAGCTGGGCATATCCGCTGCCACCCCGACACTCGTCGAACGTCTTGAAGCCTTCGGTCTCTCACGCAGCAGCCACGACGCAGATGACGCTATCGAAATTCAACCGGCGTTCTAAGGATATCACATGCATTTGCTAGCAAAAGCCCTGGGCACGATTGCGGCGACATCTCGAGGACTTTCAAAGGTCGTACTTCCGCGAAGCCTACCCGGCGAATTCCGTCACGAAATGGCGCAAACCGTGAATGAAAATGGAGGTGTCGCAATCATCGTCGGCGACCTGCTAGACAGGGGTGAAATAACGCCACAGCAGGCGATCAGTTTCCGTACGCCTGAAGCTAATGGCGTGTCTTCCGTCATCCTCATCACAACTGAGGGTTTTTCGAAAGAGCTGAAATCGTTGGAAACCTTCCGGGACATGTTGTTTCAAGGGCTACCGGGAGGTGTCACCGGGGGCGGACCCGCCTTCCTCGGACTCGAAACGATTTGCACGGAAGTATCCCGGCAGGCCATTAAAATGGTTTCATCGTCAATTCAGGCAGACCGGCTGGCGTCCAAGATCCTCGCCGTAGCCGAGTTTTTGGGCCGAGCATATTCCAAAGTGGGAAACGATGCTGCGCCCTGGTCAAGCGCGTACTGGCAGCACCTTGATATGATGATGCGCGCGCTGCCAATCAGCCTTAAGCAGGTTATCGCAGACCATCCTGACGCGGCTACGCATGCGGCATATATGGCCGCTGGCCTTCCACGCCCTTCTGGCCCCGGAGCATATCGCCCGGCAAACGACCCAGAGCGCTACGCAAAAATAATTGGACAGCGCTGGATCAACATCGAGGAAATCGAACGCACTTTACTCGATCTAGAAGCATTGGAAGGGACCGACCTTCATCCTCTCAGGTCACTGGACTGGGAGACGTTATCCAGCGCGAAAGCAATATATGGACACCCGATCATCGCGATCACACAGCAGGGGCGGAACGGTGAACAACCGATAGATTGGTTGCGGGCATGGGCATCGACAACCGAGGATCGATTTTTTCACGAACCGCAGACCGAGAACGTGGCTATCGAGTTCTTTGCTGAGAACCATAGCGGGGAGTTCATGGTCCCGAGCGTTATTGCCACCGGAAGCGAGATGCCAATCCATGTCCTTCCACAACCGGCCAATAAGCTTGACACTGATGACAACCTCGAAATCGCCAAGATTCGAATAAGAGGCACGCTAGCGAGCGCTATCACCCCTAGCCATTTCGACGTGGAACTGCAGGTTGTTCCGAAATCGGCCGCAAGGGTATCGGACCTACTAGTATCCCACACAGCGACTGGCTTTGAACTCGAAGCCAGGCTGTCCAGGTCATTCAAGGCTGCCTCGAACTGGAACGAGAAGCCTATCACGCTTGTGCTTGCACCTAAATCAATCGTCCACGGATCGGCGCTGAAAGAAAAGCTCAAGGTTCAGGTGCTGATCCCGAATCCAGCGCGACCAACAGTCGTTGTCTTAGAGCGCAACGGGAGCCGTTCGAAGCCGAAGCTACAAACCCACTCCAATATGCGACTAACGCCCAATAAGGAAAGCAGATTGCTTGAACTCGAATTGCGAGACGGCAATGCCCCTGAGATCACATTGAATGGCAATCGAAGTGAGTTGCTTCTGTGTTGCGCGGGAGAACATACGGGAGTCTCCTGGATTGATGGAGGGGCCTTGCATGCTGAGGAAAGCCAGCAACATGACTCAACCTTTGCCCAGTACAAGATTACTGGTCAGGCACCAGAAAACCCGGTGTTGCTCGTAGACGGTTTTGAAGTTTCACTGAGTTTCCCCACCCATGAATCGGGCCATGTCACGCCAGTCGTAGCAGCCATAACAGGCGAGCCCCTCGTGCCCGCCGACGGGGAAGTCTTGGCGGAGCTTAGCACGGATCCGAGATTCATGCTCGAAACTTGGATTTCAAATTGCTGCATCCGCGAAATCCCTAGCGACCAATTCAAGGCCAGTCTTGGTTCAGTACTGCTATCGACGGAGCCAGAATGGACCAGTGGCGACATCACATGGGACCAAACGATTGGAGCATTTTCCGACCTTACTTCCACTGTTAATGCGCGCTTTCCAACGGGCGAGGTCAATGCCGCCGCCTTTGACGCTTTCTGGTCCGCGTTTTCGGAACTGGGGTTATCGTCCGCGATCGGCCAGAATGAGGCATCGGCGTTGCCGAGTGCGTTGGATTTGCGTTCCGTTGAAAAGGCCAGCGTCGAAAACTATCTCGAGGCATTTCATGCTCTGCTAGAAACCATCGACGAGACCAGATCCGGTTCCACGTGGATGGCATACCCGTTTTCAGCCATCCTGTTTGACCCCGGATCAGGCAGCTTTGCCGGCATGCTGCTATCTCCACTTCACCCAATTAGGCTTGCTTGGAATTGGAGCGCTCAAACAAGTTCCGCCCAAATTGCCAGCAGCGAACTCTTTGGTTCGACCAGTAACTCGTTCTTGCGTTTCATTGATGGTGATGGATTGCCGCTCGTCGGTCCCACCATTGGCTATCCGGAAAATTACCTTGCCGCGAGCCTATCTGCCGGGCCGGAAGAATTTTTCTCAGCGTGGTCTCTGTTGATGCCAGTAGGTTTCCAGCAGCAAAACCAAAAGAGAAGCTTAGAACTGCTTGGCCTCCAGCTGCCACTAGGAGCCCCCTCGGGTCTGGACAAAGGTGGAATGACATCTGCGATCAGGGACTATTTGAGGGTCTTCCCGTTCACACCGCAGTTGAGGATTGGTATAGCATCCACTAATCAGCGGCAGAGGTTTGCTGAGACAGATGCTGCGATCGTATCGGCAGCCACTGAACTTTTGAGCAAGTCTGGGAACACCCTGCCCGGTGGTGTTCGAATCTTGGATTCCCATTACCGGACCGGCCAATCTCCAAATGCAAGCCAAGTTTTGCGGAAATTGGGCTCAGAGCATGCTTCATCTGATGCAGATTATCCGCGTCCGGCTTTCGAGTGGTTGCGCGACGATGGAAAGCGGTCAGTGGATATAAGGTTCTTAGAGGATTCGCCTGTCCACATGCGGCTATCGAACCCGCCAACAGACAAACCGCAAGGCGGATCCACCGGCCCGGGCCTGCCGCTCAACAGATTCCGGTCCTGGGCGCCAATGCACGTCAGCGAGACGCGCTCCAATGCCACAAACGCCCTTTCTAGTCAGGCCTTCAATGCCTTGGAAAACTTTAATCTGACCCTCCGCCGCTTCGAAAGTATCGCCACACGCGGCGAACCCACGTTGATAGAAGGCGAGCTGCGGATGGGGCATGACTTAGTCGGCGCCTCCGCTCGTTGGACCATCACAGGCAATAGGCACTTAAACCCAGCTGCCATATCGACTCAGCTCAGGAAGTCAGCAGGCGGGCTAATGCTCTGGGAATGGCGGCCGGCCTTCCTGAGCCGGAGTGAGCAAAAAGGCGTCCGGAATCCGGTTTCGTCGAGCCAGCCGTATACAGTGCTCGCTCGCATGACGGACACGTTACAGCGGGATATAAGCAAAACTCTTGAGCATTGCGGCATCATCGGCCCAACGCTCCAGCCGACAAAGCTCTTGGACAGCTTAGGGGTCAGGGGCATTGGCCTCGCTTCCTTGCTGACCATGGGCCACTCCCAAAGCATGGGAGCCATTGGCTTCTATCTGGCATTCAAGGCACTGGAGCAGTGGGAAAGCGCGGCAGGTCCAGACGAAGTCCGATGCATTATTCCGATGGATGCAGTCTATCCCCTGCTCGACGCACTTGCTGCAGGCGCAAAGGACGTCGACGACCAGAAGCGGGCCGACTTGCTATTGCTAAAGGCGACTGTACGCCCGGATGGCACGGCGGAAGCGCTGGTGCATCCGGTCGAAGTAAAGGCACGTTCTGAAAGAGGCAACAGCTTCCCGTCCCGCACCGGCAGCGAGTTGGTCGACCCGATAGGTCAATTGAAGTCGACTGAGAACGTCTTGGCCGCGTTCTCAGCTAATATTCGTAAAGTCGACGGTGAACTCCAACTCGTGAACTCGGCAGTCGCGACGCTGATAGAAGCGGCACTCTCGCTGCGTCCCGCTTCCGTTGAGCGCAAGCCAAGCCAGGAAGTCGACCTACTAGAAGCTTCTGCGGCCGGAAAACTATTCATATCAGAGACTTCTGGCAGCCTGCTTTGGTTCCAAGCAGGGGCAAGCGGATTAGGCGGAGCAAAATACGAGAGGCGGCTCGGCGATAGCGGTCATGCCGGACAGTTCTTCTCGGACTTTGCCGCGGCTGCAGAAAGCAGGACCGGAGACGAATACTCCTCGTTCGTCTTGGAAGTGGTAGAAAGCTCGATGCCTAAGTTTGGAGCTCCCGGAACACCGTCACGGAGTGGAGAGGGGCCCGGGCCGACTAGGCCGGTTGTGCCATCTCCACCAGTTCCACCTAGTAGCCCGGATGAAAGGGTGCTGCCGCAGACGCCCATTCCGGCAAAGCCGATTGATCCGCTACCAGAGGTAGCCGACTCTGGTTCGGTAGGAATTGAAATCCTCTTTGGACACGAACATAGAGCGAGCCAATCGCTGCCGGTCTACTTCAAGCCGAGCGAAACGTCCCTCAACCAAATGAACATCGGGGTCGTAGGAGACCTGGGTACTGGCAAGACACAGTTCTTGAAATCCTTGGTCTACCAAATGACGCGGGCAGGCAATGCCAACCGTGGCAAGGCCCCTAAGGTCTTCATATTCGACTACAAGCATGACTATTCAGATGGTGAGTTCCCAAAGTCGATAGGCGCAAAAGTATTAGATCCTACCCGGACCCTGCCTCTCAATTTCTTTGCTTTGGGCAAGAATGCGAACCATGTCGACAGGGTGAGGCGCGCTAACTTCTTCGCAGACATGCTCCGTAGGATTTCCGGCATCGGGCAAGTGCAGAGGCAAAACCTCTATGAAAGCATCATGCAAGCTTATCAGGCTTGTCCCCCTGGATTATTCCCACTCCTCCACGACATCTTCGACATTTACAGGGACAAGACTGATGGCAAGGCGGATAGCGTGGTTTCCGTATTGTCCCTCATCTCGGACCTGATGATATTCGAGCGGGATCCCACCAAGGTTCTCGATTTCAATGAGCTGTTCACAGGCAACACCGTTCTCAACCTATCGAGCTTGGGGGGTGCGGGACAAGGTATTGTCGATATCATCGCAACGATGTTTCTCGACCTGCTGTATCATGACTACATGAAGAACGTGCCCAAGGCACCTTTCTTGACGGGACCCGATGGAACGAGCCGTCGATTGGTTGATTCTTTCATCCTCATTGATGAGGCGCACCATGCGATGGCTCGCGGATTCGACGTACTGAACAAGCTGATGCTAGAGGGGCGCGAGTTCGGCATGGGCGTTATCCTATCGTCCCAATACCTTTCACATTTCCAACTCGGAGGCAGCGATTGGGCCGAGCCGCTGTCGACGTGGGTCGTTCACAATGTCAGGAACACTCAGCCTAAGGACTTCCAGCGCATCGGGTTCCGGGGGAACCTTCAGGAGATCTCAGCGCAAGTGTCGACCTTGCAAACCCATTGGGCCTACTATCGCTGCGCCAATGGCCAGAATGAGGGGATCCTTATGAAAGGGCAACCATTCTACTCGCTTAGCAAAGGCACAGACACCTGACCCAATATGTATCAAAGGAAGCGATGCCGAGCTCTCCATTTGATGCAAGTTGGAAGGACAAATATGATGAGGCTTGATGGCTGACTTTGTTTCCCCGGAAAAGCGCAGCAAGATTATGCGGGGTGTCAAACAGAAGAACACACGACCGGAGATCTTGGTTCGAAAAGCACTTCACGCGAGGGGATTCCGGTTCCGGCTTCACCGGAAGGATTTGCCAGGGAGGCCAGACATCGTGCTTCCTCGGCACAATCTGGCCATCTTCGTCCACGGCTGTTTCTGGCACCAACACGAGCGGTGCAAAGATGGGCGCGTTCCAACAAGCAACTTAGGCTACTGGCAGCCAAAATTAAAACGAAACGTGGAACGCGATCGTGAGAAAGTAGCGGCGCTAGAGGCGGCCGGATGGAATGTTGGCACAATTTGGGAGTGCGAAGCGCGCGACTCGGAGCGTCTGGGACAGATCCTGGAGCGTTTACTTCCACAAGGCTCGTAACACCAGTCTGAGGCACAGCTTTCTAAAGAGTCCTGGGAAAAGAGCCTGGAATCATCTATGAATTACTGTACGATTTATCCTGCCTAAGAGAGCCCCGAAAATGCCTGCACCATTTACCTACGTTGACTTATTCGCTGGCTGCGGAGGCCTGTCGCTCGGTCTGGAGCAGGCCGGATTCAAGCTCGCTCTGGCCGTCGAAAAGTCCCCTATGGCTGCGGAAACCTTTTTCCATAATTTCATCGACCGCATTACTGACCAGAGCGCCTACGATTCCTTTGCAAGCGACGCTACGACCGTCGAAGAACAGGCCAAACGGGGACTCGTAGTCAAGGAACTCGCAGCAGTGCTTGCCTGCAAACCCGTTCTCCAGCGCTTAAAAGCCGAAGGAATCGACCTCGTCGCAGGCGGCCCTCCATGCCAGGGATTCTCGCTAGCGGGCCGCAGGAACCCCGACGATATTCGTAACAAGCTCCCCTGGCAGTTCTTGGAGTTCGTGGAGGCCGTGGAGCCAAGAGCCGTCATTATTGAAAACGTAGCCGGCATGAACCAAAACTTCAAGAAGCACGGCAGGGAGTCTCCATTCGACCAGCTTCGGCTCGCCCTAATGGATACCGGGCCAGGATATGAAGTTCAGCCGGTCCGTCTGAATGCAATGCATTTCGGGGCGCCGCAACACCGGCCTCGTGTGATGCTACTTGGCCTTCGAAAGGACGTGGCGGATCGACGGGCGTTCCGGGGGAGCGAGCAGGTCTGGATCTCAGACTATAACCGTCGAGACAGGCTGCCATTCCAGCCTCGGCCTGAAATCGCGCCAGCAACTACTCACTTGGATAAAGATATCCTGACTGTCGCTGATGCGATCAAGGACCTCACTCGAACTGGTTACAGTCGCAGGTCAAGCATCTCGGAGTTCGCCAAAGAAATGCGCGAGGATACAAGCTGGATGCCTTCGCATATCCAAGTCGCTCACAAGCGAGGCAAACTCTCGAACCACACCCTTCGAAAGCATGCGAATCATATCGAGACACGGTTCCGCTTGTACCAGTATCTCAAGGTCGAAGACATTCCAGCGAAAGTCATGGGCATCCCGAAACTCATCGAAATTCCTGAGGATGCACGCAGGTTGAAGGTCGCTCAGGCGCTTGAGGGTGCGAGTATACCTGCCCGGGCGCCCGACCGGACTGTCATCGCGCAATCCATGGAAGAGCTAGTGGACACGTTCATGCAACTTGGGACCAAGAAACACAGCCAACGGGCACTCTTTTGGACCAAACCAAGCCCAACGGTCGTAAGCCTTCCGGACGACTACATACACCCGCTTGAACCACGTACACTGACGGTCAGGGAGCTGGCCCGGTTTCAGTCCTTCCCTGACTCGTTCGAGTTCAGGGCAAAGGAGACGACAGGAAGCCTTCGTCGCCGCGTTGAAGTTCCTCAATACACCCAAGTCGGCAACGCCGTCCCACCCAAGATGGCGAAGGCCGTGGGCTTAGCTGTAAAAGCCATGCTGGAGGAAAACCAAAGCCTTCAGCAGAAGAGCGCCGCAAGTGTCCCGGGGGAAAAGCACCTGCCAAAATCGGACCGAGAATCGGAACAAATAGAACTCCATCGTTGAAATTTTGTGAACATGCTACCGGCTTAGCAGTTCGCAAGATTGGGAAAGCGAAGATGTGCGCTCGCCAATTTTTCTGCTATCAACTACAAGAAGTATTTGCCTTAATTATTTTGCAGAACACTAGGATCCAATGCCGAAATGGCGATCGCATCGTAGCTATGCCTGTCTTCGAGATGCAGGAAAGGAAAGACCTTGATCAATATTCGGCGCCCAACTGATTCAGAGCTCAACGACGACGGTGCAGTAGAATCCGAAGATACGTCATCCGAAGGCTCCCAGTTGAAACCATGGGATCCGATGGAGATCCGAATCACGACCAAGAACTTTACCGTCCGGGAAGTTTATATCCAGATGGTGGAAAAAGAGATCGATCTTGCTCCGGACTTCCAAAGAGACTTTGTTTGGAAAGTCCAGCAGCAAACCCGATTGATTGAGTCGATCCTCCTAGGCATTCCGCTTCCCGCTTTCTACTTTAGCCAGGACGAACTCGGCCAATATGACGTGATCGATGGCGTTCAGCGATTGACGACGATCAAGCAATTCATGTCAGGCCAACTGCTTCTAGAGGAAAGACATCTTGAATACCTTTCACCCGCAAGCGGCAATACTTATGACACGCTCGACAATGCGACGCGCCGACGCTTCGCTAGCACTCAAATCGTGGCTCATGTTATCGAGCCTCAAACCCCGAGCGCAGTAAAATACGATATTTTCAACCGCGTGAACACGGGCGGTAGTCCACTCTCTCCTCAAGAACTTCGCCATTGCATGAGCAAGGAAAGATCACGCCTTCTACTCCGGTCGATGGTCGAGCTTAGTTCTTTTGATTCAGCTACCGATCAAACATTCTGGAGAAAAGGGGCCGATGGAAATTTAGAACGATTTAACCGACGTATGGTCGATCGAGAAATGGCACTCAGATTCTGTGCATTTCGGAATTTTTCCGCAAAAGAATATTCAGAAGCAGGAAGTTTGGATGCCTACTTGCTGATATTTACGCAACGAATTGACTCGGCTGATGATCCGCTCTGGGAGAGCAACTCTCTCGCCAGGCTGGAGAGCGATTTTAATACCGCAATGATCAATTGCCGCGAGGTCTTTGGGAACATGGCTTTTCGAGTTACTCAGAAAAGTGGCCGACGGACACCCATTAACCGCGCCCTATTCGAAGCTCAAGCGTTAGCATTCGCAGATCACGACCCCCACAAAGTCCGCCGATGCAAGGACGAGCTCAGAGAGAAGTTTGCGGATTTGCTCGCAGACGATGAATTTAGCGCATCCGTGCGATCGGGAACTGGCGCGCTACGCAACGTGGAAATTCGTTTGAACAGGGCACGAGCGCTAGTGACCGAGGTTATACGATGATCTCATCTATCAGAATTTCAGGGTTTAAGCGTTTCCGTGATTTTAAGTTCGCTTTGAAACCTTTGACCGTTCTGGCCGGCATGAACGGCTCCGGAAAGACCTCCGTGATTCATTCGCTACTGCTTGCAAGAGAAGCTTGGAAGCGAAACGACGGTATTGTCGAACTTAATGGACCGTTCGGATTGGAATTGGGTAGTTTCGAAGATGTATTGAACAAAGATACCAGCGATCAATTCTCGGTCTCACTTCAAGTGGGAGAAACTTCTGTTGAAGACTGGGAATTCTCCAAGGGAGATGCCGAACTCTTTGCCCAAGTTGCTCAGGCCGAGCCAAGCGCCAGTAGGGCGTTCAACAAAGTCGGAAGAAGTTTCCAATACCTCTGCGCCGAGCGGTGGGGTCCTCGAATAACTCAATCCTCAACTCCTCAGCCAATCGATAGGCTCGAAGTCGGCTGCTACGGCGAATTTTGCGCCCAGGTTTTTGATACTCTTGCGTCCTTCAAGGTCGAACCGGCCAGGCAAAGTAAAGTGCACGCAGGCGAAGTGGCATTATTGAGGCGCCAAACGGAATTGTGGCTGGGGATCCTAACTAGACCGCTTCAAATAAACACAGAGAAATTCTCGGATACGGGTATCACAGCCCTGACATTTAGAACTGACGAGACATGGTCAAAGCCAACGAATATGGGATTTGGCGTCACATACTCGCTTCCCGTTGTCTTGGCAGGCCTTACTGCTACTGACGGGGGCATTTTGATTATTGAAAACCCTGAAGCGCACCTGCATCCTGCCGGGCAATCTCATATGGGTGTCTTCTTAGCTACAATCGCAGCGGCTGGGGTGCACGTTATTGTCGAGACCCACTCTGATCATGTTCTGAATGGAATCCGCCGAGCCATCGGTGAGAAAAATTGCCTTACTTCTGAAGACGCGATCGTCCATTTTTTCGACGGTGAAAGTCCGAATCCCTCAACCTTGCACTTCACTGAATCGGGTTCGATGTCGGCTTGGCCTGCAGGCTTCTTCGATCAATTCCAGATAGATGTCCGTGCCATCACAAGTGTGCGCAGGAACTAGGAAGAATGCGTTACGTCGTTGATGAGACCAGCTGGGACTTGGATGATCTCGAAGAGCCAGACTTGGTAAGAACTATCAACGAAATTCTGGATCTCGTTGATGACGCAATTGTGCAGGGTCATGGGTGCTGTTGTTCACAAGAGCTATTCGGACAACCGGTCAAAAATGGATTCAGCTTCTATCAGCTACTAGGTGGCGAAGGAGGAATTTCCATTCCTCGCGAGCTCGTCGAAAGACACGCCGCAATATTCAATTCGATGCCGATATGGGAAGAACTGGGACCACCACCCCCGGCGGACTATGATGCGTCGATTGATGGCGGAGTTCAAGAATTTGCTTGTTCTATCTGTTGGGCACACGCGAAGAATTTGCTCAGTAGACGGTGCGATGTGGCGGTTATTTCTCATGCTCACCGTCGATCGCCCGGACTGAAAATGGTACAGGTTTTAGGTTTGGATGTTGGCATCTGGTTCGCAACCTGCGTGGCAGATACCGAACTTTACTTCCGCTACTTGATATCAAATATGAGTTCAAACCGTCGTGAGATGGAAGCATTGTCGTCGTTTGCATTTCGACGGCTAGGTTTCGTCGATGGATGCTTCGCAGGAATCGGCAATATGGAGGGCGGGTACACTGATTTGGTTGGACCGATAGTCACTCACCTATCCGTGTTTTCTGACTATGGCGCAGATGTTTTCGCGAACCCGAATGATCAAGTTTCTACTCGGTTTGGATCTTTGGGCGTGACCGTTTCAAACGAAAATGGAAATACGCGCGCGAACAACGAAGCTGCACGGGCGAGGACAATCCCCGTAAATGGCGTCGATAGAGAATTTTGGTGGCATAGCAAGCTCGAGCCCCACAGAAATCGCATCCATATTTGTCCTGAAGACGCTCGATCTGGAGGCAAAATTTTGGTTGGGATATTTGCAAGGCATCTGCCAACCTGAATTCCGAGGAACTTACGAGATTATCTTTGTTCGGATTTTCGAATAGACTACCGATGTACAGCACGCGCATGGATAGGACATGTAAGATATGGACGGAACTGTTTAACTCACGACCAAGAACAGTTCCTGCCTCTAGGGATGAATCGACAATGCACGACGCTCCACCGCTAGCCGCACGACTGAAGTAACTGAGGTAAAATTTTGCACCGGCGACCGATGTGAGAATTGGATCTTCATGGACAGGTTGGCTTTGGTTAAATGAACATGCCTAATGACACTTATGACTGCCGAGGAACAACTTGGAAATGGCACTCGATCAAATTCGTCTCAGGCGCTTCGCGGAGCTCGACTACTACGATCCTATAAGTTTTCTGAAGCAGTTGCGTGTTTTCGAATGCGAACTTGCGGCATCTGAGACACCAGAGCCTATAATGAGGTTGCGGACAGGGACGCTGAAAACTGAACGAGAACTTCGCGATGCTGCCCTATTCTGTGCTGGCATGTCAGAGTGCATTGGCCAGCAGGTCTGGATGGCTGCTGCAGAAGATCAGGACCATGACTTCATAGCGAGTTGGACTTCTAGTGGCGCCCGACATTTTTGTCCGGTACAACTCAAAGAAGTCGTGCCTGAGGATTTGAACGCCGACAGCTCCATCGAGGCCGTAATCGACAAACTCCACCGCTATAGCGATTCCTTCGATTTGACAGTTGCTATCAAACTGGGCCGGAACATGAGGTTCGATCCGTCCGAACTCAAGGTCCCGGACGATCTGACAATAGGTGAACTTTGGGTTTTCGGGGCCGTTGAATCGAGTCAGTCGGCATGGGCACTTTGGGGAAATTTCCTTGCTGGACCGGTTTCTGAAGGCAGAGTGTTCTCTTACCCTAAGTAGGATTGGCGCGCCCGTTTCATTCCAGCATTTACTGCACAAACGTTAAAACAGCTGGCTCTAAACAGCGCCAGTTGCGCGGGAATCAGATAGCATATTCTCTTGAAGTTCGAGTAGAAGGCAGATGGAGATCGACCGTGCTCAACAATAGAGAATGGGCGCTCATCATCTGGAGCTTGATCGCGCTTGCGGTCGTCTTGCGAAACCGGGGAGTGCGGGAGGCAGTCAAGGCGCTTTTCGAAGCGCTACTAAACCGCCGATTGGTCTTCGTCTTCCTGCTGTCTTTGGCTTACATCGCGGTTGGTCTCGGTTTGTGGTCATTAGCCGGCCTCTATAACAGCGCACAAATAAAGCCTGCATTGCTTTGGGCGTTGATAGGCGCGCCCACCGCCTTGGCACGAGTCGGTACGGCCGAATCTCACCCACTGCTGCTGAAATCCTGGGTGGCCGATACGTTTAAGATTGCCGTGCTCATCGAGTTTGTCGCTCATTTCTACACATTCCCCATCGCCGTGGAACTCGTGCTTATTCCCATCTCATTTCTTCTAGCCATGCTCCTCGCTTATTCCAGTGACAAGCCAGAATATGCAAAGGTGAAACGGGTCCTGAACGGCGCGCTCGTCGCCCTTGGAGGATCACTTATCCTTTACGGATTCTATTCTGCATTGCGACAATTTTCGACCTTCGCAACCGCCACCACTCTCAGCGATTTCTACACAACACCATTACTAGCATTTTGGATGACTCCATTTCTCTACATAGTATTCTTGTACGCGAGATACGGTTCAGCTCATTCGGTTGCTCGAATTTACATCACTGACCGAAAACTCAGGGATTTTGCTTTTGCCTATGCCATGATCGCTTTTCACGTGCGCACAGACCTCCTTCGACGATGGTCACAAAAAATTGCCGAGATGTCTCCTCGGACTCGGGACGATGTAAAAGCCTCTATCAAACGCGTATTGAAGACAGATCAAAAAAGCTACCACCGGAAACCGGTTCTTCCGAATTTGGGATGGGATCCCAATGAAGCAGGCGGATTCCTTTCTAGCGTCGATCTGACGACTAATGATTATCATGAGTCATTTGGGGACTGGTTTTCCGAATCACCGATGAGGAGCGTTACGCACGCATGGCCTCAGGACTATATGAAATATTCAGTGAATGGTTCAGCAGATATCGCCGACCGGCTCCATCTGAAGCTCTTCGTCAACAGCCCCGCTGAAGAAACGACAGCGCTAACCGCCTTTCGAGCGGCAGCCAAAAGGCTTTTTGAATTGGCCTTTACTGCAAAAGATCACGAAGCACTCCAAGAGTGTCTTGATCTTTCCCAACATGCCGATATCGAGCTCGACCTGACTCGGCTCACAATTGAACGAACACCGCATTTGGGAGCAAACCCTCAAGGCTTCGATCTATCCCTCCAATTGAGACGCTAGGAAGCTGCGCGAGGCAACCTTGTTGGTTTTCCAGATGGGCGGTGATTTAATCTGAATGGTTCCCCGCTGGTTCCCCGACCCAAATTGAGCTGCGCCAACGCATCTATACTACGTTGTTTTTATTGGTGATCCCGGCGCGATTCGAACGCGCGACCTACAGATTAGG
>TARA_R110000787_G_scaffold5442_11_pt1 | contig 14915 bp, 10 predicted proteins | sample TARA_R110000787 | Tara Oceans TARA_R110000787 (sample SAMEA4397920) | marine metagenome | biome: Polar Biome; feature: [DCM] deep chlorophyll maximum layer (ENVO:01000326); material: water (ENVO:00002006), including particulate matter (ENVO:01000060) such as... | depth 35 m
AAGGTGCTTGGCAAATTGGAAGCGATCCAGAAGGATTTCAACCGGAGCGCTGCCGGCGGCAAGCAGGTTTCGCTCGCTGACCTGATCGTCCTGGGCGGCAATGCTGCGGTCGAGCAGGCGGCCAGCAAGGCGGGCCACAAGGTCAGCCTGCCGTTCACACCCGGACGTGTCGATGCCACGCAGGCACAGACCGACGCGGCATCCTTCGCCTATCTCGAACCGAAGGCCGACGGCTTCCGCAACTATTATACGTCCGGTGCCGACATGGCGCCAGCGGCAGCACTGGTCGACAAGGCCGACGCGCTCAATCTGACTGTGCCGGAAATGACGGTGCTGGTCGGCGGGCTGCGGACGCTGAACGCCAATGCGGGCAAGTCGTCCAGCGGTGTGTTCACTGCCAATCCCGGACAGCTGAGCAACGACTTTTTCGTCAATCTGCTCGACATGAAGACCAAATGGTCGAAGTCGGGCAGCAATGCCGGATTGTACGAAGGCCGTGACCGCGAGACGGACAAGCTGGTCTGGACCGCGACACCGGTCGATCTGATCTTCGGATCCAATTCGGAATTGCGCGCCGTAGCCGAAGTTTACGCTTCTGATGATGCGGACCAGCAATTTGCCGAAGACTTTGCAGCAGCCTGGACCAAGGTGATGAACGCCGACCGTTTCTAGGTCACGTTTGAATTAGGGAAAGCCCGGTGGCCGCGTGATCCGCAGCAGCCGGGCTTTTTTATGCGGTTTGAATTGGGGCGATCGGGACTGGTCCGTTCGTCCTGAGCCTGTCGAAGGGCGGGTGCGCGCGAACATGCTTCGACAGGCTCAGCACGAACGGAGAGTGTGGTTGGGTCTCAGGGAAATTATGCTTGTTTCATAAACATTGCGCCATTCCACCGAGAGGGATCCCATCCGCCAAAACGCACGCGAAGGCGCGAAGCCGGGAAGAAAAAAGGCCGCGCTACCCTTCGCGCCTTCGCGTCTTCGCGTGAGAAACATTCATCCGCCGGCCGCTTTCCCGTTCGTCCTGAGCCTGTCGAAGGACGAGTGCGCGCAACCGTGCTTCGACAAGCTCAGCACGAACGGAGGGGGTGGCATCGTCCTTGGGCGGAGCCTAGATCGCCGCCTGCGCGCTCATGATCTCTTTGCCGTTATGGCCAATCACGGCGAGCGTGATAGTCTCGCCCTCCTGTTTGCCGACGAGATATATTGCGGCATTGGCAAAGGCGGGCGCCTGTCCGCGAAAGGAAAAGCTGGAGAGCTTGTTTGCACCCAACTCGCTTGCGGCGAGGTTCAGCAACAATGTCGCCATCAGCGGACCCTGAACGACAAGGCCGGGATAGCCTTCTTCCTGGATCGCATAGGGGCGATCGTAGTGGATGCGGTGGCTGTTGAAGGTTAGCGCTGAATAGCGGAATAATAATGGTTCGGACGGCAGGATTTTCTGCTGCCAGTCCCAGTCTTGCAAGTCTGGAATATCATTGCTGACCTCGCTGACCGGTACCGTAGTCGCGGCAGGCTCGCGATAGACGATATTCTGCCGCTCCCTGATCGCCACCCGATCGCCAACGCGTGTTTCATGATCGACAGCGACAAACACCAGATCGCCCGACTTGCCCGACTTCTCTTCAATGCTGGCCACGGTCGACACGCGCGATATTTCATCGCCCAGTTGCAGCGGATGTTCGAATGAAACTTCGCTCGACGCCCACATCCGGCGGGGCAGGGGGATGGGCGGAAGAAAGCCGCCCTTTGCGGGATGACCGTCTTCCGCCAATTGTGCCGTCGGAGCATCGGGCAGGCAGAGGCACCAGTGCAATCCCTGCGGAACGTCGTCGCTGACGGGCGTATCGATTGTTGCGCAAAAACGTTGCAGCAGGCCCGGCGTGATCACGTCGTGGCGCGTCTCGCTCTTGCCGATCCACTCCGACCAGTCAGCCATCAATAGCTCCTCGGCAGACCCAGCACATGTTCGGCGACATAGGAGAGGATCATATTGGTGCTGATCGGGGCGACCTGATAAAGTCTTGTCTCGCGGAATTTCCGCTCGACGTCATATTCCGCGGCAAAGCCGAAGCCGCCGTGGGTCTGGACGCAGGCTTCGCCGGCGGCCCAACTGGCGTCGGCGGCGAGCATCTTGGCCATATTGGCTTCCTCGCCGCAATTTTCACCCGCTTCATATTTGCGCAGGCCTTCGTGGACCAGCAGTTCGGCGGCGCGCATTTGCGCATAAGCGCGGGCGATCGGGAATTGCACGCCCTGGTTCTGGCCGATCGGGCGGCCGAACAGGACCCGCTCCTTGGCATAGGCTGTCGCCTTCTCGATGAACCATTTGGCATCGCCGATACATTCCGCTGCGATCAACAGCCGCTCGGCGTTCATGCCGGACAGGATATAGCGAAAACCATTGCCTTCCTCGCCGATCAGATTGGCGGCGGGCACGCGCATATTGTCGAAGAACAGCTCCGTGGTGCTGTGGTTCATCATCGTGTCGATCGGCCGGATGGTGAGACCGTTGCCGAGCGCCGCGTTCATATCGACGAGAAACACTGACAGGCCGTCGGTGCGCTTGGCTACCTGATCACGCGGTGTGGTACGGGCGAGCAACAGCATCAGGTCGCTATGTTCGGCGCGGCTGGTCCACAGCTTTTGCCCGTTGATGACATAATCATCGCCGTCCCGCTTGGCGACGGTCTTCAGCGCCAGCGTGTCGGTGCCGCTGGTCGGCTCGGTCACGCCAAAGGCCTGAAGGCGCAATTCGCCCGTGGCGATTTTGGGCAGATATTGGCTTTTCTGCTCGTCCGACCCGTGGCGGAGCATCGTACCCATGATATACATTTGCGCGTGCACCGCGCCGCCGTTGCAGCCTTGGGCCTGGATTTCCTCGAGAATCGCTGCCGCTGCCGAAATCGGCAATCCGGCGCCGCCGAATTCTTCCGGGATCAGCGCCGCAAGATAGCCGGCTTCGCCCAAAGCAGCGACAAAATCGCTCGGATATTCACGCGCCTTGTCGCGGGCCCGCCAATATTCTCCCGGAAATTTCCGGCAAAGTTTCGCGACTTCCTCGCGGATGGACGTGTAATCCTGCGTCAATTCCGGTTCTCCCCTGTGAACCTGCCATTGAACCGATCTCGCCAGGAAGATCAACTGCCAATCACGACAAGCCGGACAAGCAAAACGGCGCGGGACAAAGAAGTATGGAACGAAATAGCCCAGTGACGCTTGCGGACACCCGCATGTCTGACTTACAAGGCCGGAAATCATTCAACAGAGGACTAGCCCCGTTATGAAGACCCGCGCAGCCGTAGCATTTGAAGCCAAAAAGCCACTCGAGATTGTCGAGCTCGATCTGGAAGGTCCGAAGACCGGCGAAGTGCTGGTCGAGATCATGGCGACCGGTATTTGTCATACCGATGCGTACACGCTCGACGGTCTGGACAGCGAAGGCAAATTCCCCAGCGTGCTCGGCCATGAGGGCGCCGGTATCGTGCGCGAAGTCGGCGCCGGTGTCACCTCGGTGGCGCCCGACGATCATGTGATCCCGCTCTACACACCGGAATGTCGCCAGTGCAAAAGCTGCCTGTCCGGAAAAACCAACCTGTGCACCGCGATCCGCGCAACCCAGGGGCAGGGCCTGATGCCCGACGGCACCAGCCGGATGTCTTACAAGGGTGAGGCGATCTATCATTATATGGGCTGCTCGACCTTCTCGAACTTCATCGTTGTGCCCGAAATCGCGGTTGCCAAAATTCGCACCGACGCGCCGTTCAACACCAGCTGCTATATCGGCTGCGGCGTCACCACCGGTGTCGGCGCGGTGGTCAATACGGCGAAGGTAGAGCCCGGCGCCAACGTCATCGTCTTTGGCCTCGGCGGCATCGGCCTCAACGTGCTGCAGGGCGCGCGGATGGTCGGCGCGGACAAGATCATCGGCGTCGATATCAACGACGACCGCGAGGAATGGGGCAGGCGCTTCGGCATGACCCATTTCGTCAATCCGAAGAAGATCAAGGGCGATATCGTCGAGCATCTGGTGGCGCTGACCGACGGCGGCGCGGACTATACGTTCGACTGCACCGGCAATACCGACGTGATGCGCCAGGCGCTGGAAGCCTGTCACCGCGGCTGGGGTGAAAGCATCATCATCGGCGTGGCCGAAGCCGGCAAGGAAATCTCGACGCGACCATTCCAGCTCGTCACCGGACGGGTCTGGAAGGGCACGGCCTTCGGCGGCGCGCGGGGCCGGACCGATGTTCCGAAAATCGTCGACTGGTATGTAAACGGCAAGATCGAGATTGACCCGATGATCACCCACACGCTGTCGCTGGAAGAGATCAATAAGGGCTTCGACCTGATGCACGCCGGCGAGAGCATCCGCAGCGTGGTGGTCTTTTAATGGAGACCGTCTCCACCAACAGAAGTTTCGCCGGAACGCAGGGCGTCTATTCTCATGCGTCCGCCGAAACGGGTACGGAAATGACTTTCGCAGTCTATGTTCCCGATCATGAAGAAGGCGCGAAGCTGCCGGTCGTCTGGTATCTGTCCGGCCTGACCTGCACCCATGCCAATGTCATGGAAAAGGGCGAATATCGCCGGGCTGCCAGCGAACTGGGCCTGATCATCGTCGCGCCGGATACATCGCCGCGCGGCGAGGAGGTGGCCGATGACGAAGCCTATGACATGGGGCAGGGCGCCGGCTTTTATGTCGATGCCACCGAAGAGCCATGGGCCAAGCATTTTCGCATGCGCAGCTATATCGAGAAGGAACTGCCCGCCTTGATCGCCCGGGAATTTCCGGTCGACATGGAGCGACAAGCCATATTCGGGCACAGCATGGGCGGCCATGGCGCGCTGACCATCGCTCTGCGCAATCCGGATCGCTTTAAAAGCGTGTCCGCCTTCTCGCCGATTGTTTCGCCGCTCAACTGCCCCTGGGGTGAAAAAGCGCTGGGGGGATATCTGGGCAGCGATCAACAGGCATGGCGCGAATATGATGCCTGCGCCCTGATCGAGGATGGCGCGCGCGTTGCGGACATATTGGTCGATCAGGGAACCGCCGACAATTTCCTCGAGGAGCAGCTGAAGCCGCAACTCTTGGCGGAAGCCTGCGACAAAGCGGGCATAAAGCTCAGCCTGAATATGCGCGAAGGCTATGACCACAGCTATTATTTCATTTCGACCTATATGGAAGATCATTTACGCTGGCATGCCGAACGGTTGTGATCCCGACAGGCGCATCCTTCGATTTTGATAATTTTGGCATAAAAGGATGAACGGATTGCAGCAGCTGGATTTACAAAAAGCCCTCGATCAGGCGCTGGCCGACAATCAGGTAGCCGGCGCGGTCGCGATGATTGGCGATGCCGGTACGGTGCTTGCATCGGCGGAAGCGGGTTTTTCTGACCCCGCTACCGGCAAGCCAATGGTGCTGGATGGCATTTTCCAGATCGCCTCCATGACCAAAGCGATCACATCGGTCGCTGCCATGCAATTGGTGGAACGGGGTCTTTTGGCGCTGGACGAACCGATCGGCGCGATCCTGCCCGAACTGGCCAATCCCGATGTGCTGACCGGCTTTGACGACGACGATACACCGATTGTCGCGCCAGCCAAAAAGGCGATCACGCTCCGGCACCTGCTCACCCATACATCCGGCCTCGGCTATGCTTTCACCAAAGCGAATATGGCCAAAGCGCAGGGCAAGGTCGCTCCCGCCAGCATCGCCAGTATTACCACGCCGCTGATGTTCGAGCCGGGAACAGACTGGCTGTACGGCGTGAGCACCGACTGGGTCGGTCGCGCGGTCGAGGCCGCCAGCGGCCAGACGCTTGGTGCCTATATGGAGGAGCATATTTTCGCGCCTTTGGCGATGCAGGACACAGGTTTTACCGTCGCGACCGACAAGAGCGAGCGCCGGGTTCCGCTGCTCTCCCGTCAGGCGGATGCTCTGGTTCCCTTTCCCATCGAAATTGGCGGTGGTGATGCGGCGGAATATCAGTCCGGCGGCGGCGGTCTTTATTCGACGGCGGCGGACTATATGCGTTTCATGCGGATGATCCTGAACCGCGGATCGCTCGAGGGAGCCCGGATCATCAGCGCAGAGACCGTGGCGGCCATGTCGAAAAACCAGATTGGCGGGATGAAAGCGGGACAGATGGAGAGCGTGGTGCCGCTGCTCGCCAATTCGTTCGATGCCTTTCCCGATATGCATTGCGGGTGGGGCCTCGGCTTTCTGATCAACCCGGAAACAGGACCCGATGGCCGCGCGGCGGGCAGCCTGTCCTGGGCCGGGCTGACCAACTGTTATTACTGGATCGATCCCGCGAGCGACATCGCGGGGCTGGTGCTGATGCAATTTCTCCCTTTTGCAGACCCCGATGCTCTGCGCGTTCTGGCAGCGGTGGAATCGGCGGCCTATCAGCGGACATAATATCTTCCGCATTGGTTTGCTGGTAGATCAATTCCGCTATAGTGGAGGCGCCCGCCCAAATTGGAGATTTGACCATGACCACAGCATCGCGACCGCCATCGATCGGCAACGCCGAACGCGACCAGCGGTTGAACAATCTCCGCCAGACGATGTCCGCAAATGGCCTTGATGCGATCCTGATCACCCCGGGCAGCAACATGCGCTATTTCTTCGCCGAGGCTTTCTATGAAAGCGAACGCTTTGTCGGGATATTGCTCACGGCGGACCGCACCATCTTCATCTGCCCGAAATTCGAGGAATCCGCGATCCGCGCCAAATTCCCGATGGCTTCGGAAATGGCCTTCTGGGAGGAGCATGAATGCCCCTGCGCGCTGATCGCGTCGCTTTTGGCGGAAGCTGGCTGCCAGCGATGTGCGCTCGATCCTGAATGTTCCTACGGCCATGCCGCGCGCCTGTTCGACGCGCTGGCGCAGCTGGAAAAGCCGGTGCTCTGTGGCTCTGCCGCGTCGGTGATCGCGCCGCTGCGCGCGATAAAATCACAGGCCGAGATCGATCTGATGATCCATGCGATGCAGCTCACGCTGTCGGTCCATCAACAGATTTTCGAGTGGATCAAGCCGGGCATGAAGGCGAGCGAAGTGATCGCCGAAATCGACCGCCTGCACCGCGCCGGCGGTGCCGATGGCGGCAACAGCTTTTGCGCGGTCCAGTTCGGCGAAGCGACCTCCCACCCGCACGGTGTCCCGGGCGACCCGGCGCTGCAGGAGAGCGAGCTGATTCTGATCGATACCGGTTGCACGATCGACGGCTATAATAGCGACATCACCCGCACCTATGCCCTGTCGAAACTGGACAACGAGATCGAACGGCTCTGGCATGCGGAGAAAGAGGCCCAGCAAGCCGCCTTCGACCGCGCCGCCATCGGCACGCCCTGCGAAGACGTAGACAAGGCCGCCCGCGATATGCTGTTCAGCCACGGCCTCGGCCCAGACTATCACCTGCCAGGCCTCCCGCACCGCACCGGCCACGGCATCGGGCTGGACATCCACGAAGGCCCCTATCTGGTCAAAGGCGACCAGACGCCACTGGCGACGGGCATGTGCTTTTCCAACGAACCGATGATCGTTGTGCCAGGCGCATATGGCATCCGGTTGGAAGACCATTTCTATATGACGGCGTCCGGGCCGAAGTGGTTTACCCGGCCGCAGGAGGATCTTTACCGGCCCTTTGGTTAGAGTGGGAGTGATAGTGCGTCGATTCTCCAAAAGATGTATTGGCACCGAAATTCCAGAATAATTGTACTTTCGATTTCTTAACACTTCAAAACGTAAACGAATATTAGCGCAGGCCGGGAGTATATTATGAGCGATAGAAAGAACCGTCGCGCCAAAGGTGGTATGTGGGGGCGAGCCCTTGATATTGCGGGGAGAACGCCTGCAGAACGCAATCGCTATGTCGATTTCCTGCGTGCTTTTTCCATTCTTGCCGTGGTCATCGGCCATTGGCTGGTTGCCGCGCCTTATATGCAGGACGGGGAGGTTGTCGGCGGACATTTGCTGGAGATATTGCCCTGGTCGCAGTGGTTGACTTTGGGCTTTCAAGTCATGCCGGTGTTTTTTCTTGTCGGTGGATTTTCCAATGGCGTTTCCTGGTCTGCGACCCTGCGCAAGGAGGGCACATATGCCGACTGGTTTACCGGCAGATTGCAGCGGCTGATCAATCCCGTGCTGCCCTTATTCCTGCTGTGGACGGTCATCGCGATGTTTGGCACGCTGGCCGGTGTGCCACGGCCGATCGTGTCACTGGCGGCGGAACTGGCGCTCATTCCGGTCTGGTTTCTCGCGGTCTATATCATGGTCACCGCGCTGGTCCCGTATACGTACGCGGCATGGCGGCGGTTGGGGCTAAAGTCCTTTGCCGCGCTTTTGCTCGCAGCGGTGATGATCGATAGCGCGACCTACGCCGCGCAAGTTCCTTATATCAAATGGTTCAACTTTGCATTCGTCTGGCTGGGCATCCATCAATTGGGCTTTGCCTGGAGCGACGGGTTTTTCGAGAAACGTTCGCGGGCTTTGTTGTTTGCATTCGCCGGATTTGCAGCGTTGATCATATTGGTCGGACCCGGCATTTATCCGGTCGCGATGATCGGTGTCCCCGGCGAAGCTATGAGCAACAGCATGCCGCCGACGCTGGCCCTGATGGCGCTCGGCGTAACGCAAACGGGTATCGCCCTGTATCTGGAGCCCGCTGGCCGACGGATTCTGGACCGGGTGAAAATCTGGGCGAGCGTGGTGCTGTTAAATGGCATGATCATGACGATATATCTTTGGCACCTGACCGCATTCGTGTTGGTGATGATCGTCGCCTATCTGCTTGGCGGACTTGGCCTCGACGTAGCTCCCGGCAGCGCTGGCTGGTGGCTGGCCCGGCCGATCTGGTTCGCCATCTATATTGCGGCGTTGATGCCGCTGATCATCATATTCGCGCGGTTCGAGCAGCCAGGCAGCATCGCCGGCCAGGCGCCCAAGCCGGCCATAGCGCATTGGCGGTTGATCCTCGGTCTGCTGCTTATTTGCGCAGGACTTGCCTCGACCGCAGTGTACAGCATAGCAAGTCCGTTGGGCATCACCGGCGTTCGACTGTGGATAATCGCAATGCCGCTGATCGGGGCGGGCATTGTAAGATTTGGGCCGGTCTATGATATCGTGGAGCGTCGCAAGGCAAAATAGGATGCGGTGACATGTGTTATTGCGTCGATGTCCGCGTCCGCTACTTAATTTTATAACCTCTCGGTTTAGCGTGACAATGGCTGGCTGGCTGTATACCGGCTTAGGTTGTGATCTCTCCCAAAGAAAAAAAGCCGGGCCATGATTGTGCCGGCGAAACCGTTTCTGCTCCATCGCAGGGTCGCGGTGGTGACGAGCCAACCGCGCGCCAGACGGAAGTCGAAAGCACCGCGCTCGATCCCCAAAAACTGATGCGCGAGCTAAGAGCATTCAGAGACTCACGGCGAGGCCGAAGCGTCTGGGAATTGACCATCACGCTTGTGCCTTTCCTGTGCCTGTTCGGGCTCATTCTGGTCGCGGTCAAAGCAGGTTATGTTTTTGCGCTGGCCCTGACACCGCTGGCGGGACTTTTGCTGCTCAGGCTTTTCGTCATCCAGCACGATTGCGGTCATGGATCGTTCTTGCCCAGCCGGTCGGGCAATGACTGGGTCGGCCGGGCGCTGGGCGTGCTGACCTTCACGCCTTATGATTGCTGGAGGCGGTCCCATGCGCTGCATCACGCCGCGACCGGCAATCTGGCTGCCCGCGGTGCGGGAGATGTCGACACGCTGACGGTGCGCGAGTTTTACGAACAAAGCAGCATGCAGCGGTTTCTATACCGTCTCTACCGTCATCCGCTTGTTTTACTGGGTCTCGGTCCGGCCTATCTTTTTCTTCTCCGTCACCGGCTTCCCATTGGCCTGATGAAAGAAGGCTGGGCCTATTGGATCAGCGCGATGGCGACCAACGTCGTAACCGCTCTGATATTGGCTCCGCTTATCTACCTGTTCGGATTTGCCGTAACCGCCATGGTATTCTTTCCGGTGCTGCTGGTGGCCGCTTCGGTGGGGGTATGGCTGTTTTATGTGCAACATCAGTTTGAAGATGCGCACTGGGATGAAGGGAAGGATTGGTCCTTCCACGATGCCGCCTTGCACGGCAGCTCTCATCTCGATCTGCCGCTGGTGTTGCGCTGGTTTACCGCCAATATCGGAATCCACCATGTCCATCACCTGGCCAGCCGCATTCCCTTTTACCGCCTGCCCGAGGTATTAGAGGCCTATCCCGGTCTGCGAAATATGAACCGCTTTACAGTGTTTCAGACACTCAAGCCGCTACGTCTCGCTTTATGGGACGAAAGTCAGCGAAGGCTGGTCTCCTTTCGCGAAGCGTCGCGGATGGCCTCCCGAAGCGCTGTGCGGTCGTAATTGGACTGAGTCCCGATCCCGTTGAATGCCGCCGCTCTCGTCATTGGTCAGGATATGGTAGCAGAAGGTATCAATTTCTGATCGACGATTTGGGCTTCAAACAAAGGGCCGGTTCGGGGGAGACGTCCGGGCTCTGAAAACGACTTCGGCCTGTCTGATCATGAATGGCGATGCGGCACCATGACGAGACATTCGAACGGTATCATTTCAATTTTTCATTTATCAAGTTTAGAATAAATGATATCTATGTTTAATGCGTTTAGACAATTTTGATCTCAATCTGCTTGTGGCCTTTGATGTGCTGTTGCGGGAGCGGAACGTCACCCGTGCGGCCCACCGGCTGAATGTAACCCAGGCCGCCATGAGCGCGGCATTGAAGCGGCTGAGGGAATCGTTTCAGGACGACATTCTGACGCAGCACGGCAAAAAGATGATCCCGACTGCGCGGGCGATCTACCTCGCTCCCAAAGTGGCCGATATGATCCTGCAACTGCGAAGCCTGATTTCGAGCGGGAAGGGCTTTGACCCGGCCACTTCAGACCGCTGCTTCAAGATCGCTGCTTCCGATTATATCACCACGGTTCTTATTGTGCCGCTTTTGGACGTGTTGCAACGGGAGGCCCCCCGCGTGACCCTCGATATCTCCCTTCCCGATCAGGATGTTGCTGATCAGCTCACCAACGGGGAACTGGACCTGCTCCTCTCTCCGGAACAATTTGTGCATCCGGATCATCCACGCGATCTGTTGTTTGAAGAACGGTTTGTGGTCGTCGGCTGGTCCGGCAACCCTGTGATGCAGCAACCTTTGACTGTAGAGGCATTCTTCAACAGCGGGCACGTCGCAGTTCAGATCGGACATCGAGACACGTTTATTGAACATGCGCTGCAAGAACATGTTCAAAAGCGGCGGATCGAAATCACCGCTCCGTCCTTCATCCAGGCACCCTGGTTGATCCCGGGCACGATGCGGCTGTCCCTGATGCACGAGCGGTTGGCCAATATCGTAGCGCCTGCAGCTTCCCTGATCACCGCCGAACCGCCTGTCGAACTGCCGGTGATGCAGGAAATGATGCAATATCATGCGAGTCGAGCCACTGATGAAGCCTTGATCTGGCTGCGTGGCCGGCTGCAGCAAGTTGGTGCCAGCACAACTAATTCCTGACTTCCGCGCCTGACGAGGGCTGGTTTTAGTCCGACAACGGCGTAGATTTCCAACGGAAGTCACTGTCAGTGTTGGATTATTCACCGAACCTGATAAGCTTTTTTAGGTATAAATATTATTTATGCTAAATGGTAAAAACAATTGATTTTTCCTATTCCCGAAAATGATTATTACTATCGATGAAAGTGATTATCATCGTCGATGAGTCTCGCTTATTCAGATTTTTATCAAAACAAGCCGTAATTAAAGCGGCAAAAATTAGAACCTAAGGGGAGGAAAATAATGAAATTCCATATGAACAATGCGTCTGTATCCAAGGCAGCGCTTTCACTGGCTTTGGTTTCGGCGATGTTTGTGTCGCCAGCTGCGGCTCAAGATAATACGAACGCTGTAGACGAGAGTGCACAGCAATCGGGCGGGCTGGACGTTATAGTCGTGACCGCGCAGCGTAAAGCAGAGTCGCTTCAAGACGCCGCGATACCGATCAATGCTGCAACCGGCGCAGATCTGACTCGGGCCGGTGTTGCCGACGCGACAACGCTTAATGCGGTTGCTCCTGCGCTTTATGTCACATCGGGCGGCGGCGCGAATGCCGGTTATTTCGTCCGCGGGGTAGGCAATTTTACCAACAACGGTTACACCAGCCCTGCCGTCGCATTCAATGTCGACGGCGTTTATGTCGGGCGGCCTTCATCGACCATCGCTTCGTTTCTTGATGTCGCGGTCGTCGAAGTATTGAAGGGTCCACAAGGTACATTATACGGGCGCAATGCGACCGGCGGCGCGATTAACGTGCTCCCGACCAAGCCAGTCCCTGGCGAGACAAGCGGATATGTCTCCGGTTCCTACGGTAATTACGACGCGTTCGGTATCGAAGGCGCGCTTAACCTCGCTGTCGGTGACGACGGCGCGATCCGGCTTTCCGCCGCCGTGAACGAGCATGATGGCTATAACGCGGATGGCACATTTGATGCCAAGGATGTCGCGTTCCGCGGCCAGTTCTATGCAGAACCAGCGCCCGGATTTGATATCCGTTTCTCGGTCGATTATTCGACCCAGAAAGGCGCGGGCCCCGGAACAGATGTCTTTGGTGCCTATGGACTGATTCCTCCTGGAACGCCTGGGCGGGACGATCCCCCGGTACCGGGATGGGCATTCCAGCCTGCTCCGGCTGCAGTAGCAGAGCCATTTACCGGCCTCCACACTCCCGAGGCGCTCGCCTATCTTGCGACGGTCTCGACGGCTCCGCTTTTCTCGCCATTTCAGGGCTTCGCCTATCCGTCGCGCGATGATGAATATCTTGGCGTGAGCGCAGAAATGAATCTCGAGCTCGGTTCTGTCGATTTGGTGGTGATCCCGGCCTATCGCCAGTCAAAGCTCGACAATATATTTAACGGGCCTCCGTTCAAGGCCGCGATCAACAAGGACACCGCCGAGCAGTGGAGTATCGAGGCTCGGTTCTCGGGGTCGACTGGACCCGTCGACTGGATCGCGGGTGCCTATTATTTCGACGAGAGAGTTGAGGGTGTGAACGCTTTCAACCAGTTTGGCACCGTCTCGAACAACGCATTTGATTCCCAGTCGGATTCTCTTGCATTTTTCGGCCGTGCGACTTTCAACGTGACCGACGAACTCCGCCTCGTAGGCGGTGTGCGGCACACCACTGAAAACCGGTCGATCGATGCATTTGCTACTGCAACAGCGGGTGTTTGCCTCGAGGATCCGGTCGGTCGGGCTCCTTTCTGCGGCCACGTGCCCACCCTCCCGGTCGGACTCACCCTGCAGGACGTGCTCGGTGGCCTTGACCCGGCCCTGTTTCCAATCCCCGGCAGAAACCCGCAAACCGACTATAATACTAACGGAGCAGACGGTGTGGGTCAGGTATTCCCTTATGGTCCGCTCAACATCTTTGCACCGGCACAATTCGGACCAGGCGCGCTGTTGATCATCACGCCAAATACCATCCAGCGTTCCGATAGCGACAAGGAATTCACATATCGCGCTGCGGTGGAATATGACATTACTCCAGAAAACCTGCTCTACGCCAGTTTTGAAAACGGTTTCCGCGCCGGTGGCTTCAATCTCGCTCGCGGCAGAGAAACATATGAGCCCGAGTTTATCGATGCATTTACCATCGGGTCGAAGAACCGGTTCTTCGACAATCGCTTCGAGCTGAACGCGGAGCTGTTCTACTGGAAATATAAAGGGCAGCAATTGGCGGCTCTGGGTGTCGATACAGATGGCAATAACGCCTTCTACACCCGCAACGTTGGTAAATCCTCGATCAAGGGTGTGGATATCGACTTCCAGCTGATTAATGCGTGATATTTACTGGGACGGTTTGGTATGATTTGGGACTATAATTGCAATAAAATCAAAAAGATAGCTTGATTTTAGCGTTCCCGTTTTGTACTCATTGATCCCGGCAGATTTCATCATTTTGCACTTACATTGCACTTACAGAAAAAGTGCGTGTGCTGAGATAGAAAGGAAATGGTCATGCAAACTGCGCTTACACAGACTGTCATAGATCGTGCCAAATTGGCTAAAAGACCTTATGAAATTAGAGATAGCCGTTTAAATGGTTTTCTGGTTCGGGTGCAACCTTCGGGCATTAAATCATTCTACTGCGAATATGATCGCGGCAAGCGCTGGCGGCTTGGACGCGCAGATTCTATGGCCGTTGGACAGGCCAGAAATCAGGCAAAGAAAATAATTTCCCAATATCATTCGGGTATTGATCCGATGGACGAGAAAAGATCAAACGCGAGGGCAATCACGCTAGGTGAGTTTATCGATCTATTTTTCCAACCCTGGGCTCAATCTCATCAAAAGTCACACGAGCAAAATATCAAGCGGATCCGAACCGTGTTCAAAGGTTTTTTGAAACGAAAATTGGATGATGTGAGCGTTATTGATCTGGAACGGTGGAGAGCTAGCCGAATTGCTGTGGGCAATAAAACAACAACCATCAATCGCGACATCGCATCGATAAAAGCAGTCTTTAACCGAGCAGTCGATTTTGAGATCATTGAACAAAATCCAATCGCCAAAGTGAAGAAGGCAAGAGAGGATACCAGACCGCGTGTTCGCTATCTCAATGATGAAGAACTGAAGTTGCTGCTTGATGCGTTAGATCGCCGCGAGGAACGCAGGTGCGGTGAACGGGACAGTGCCAACCGGTGGCGAAGTGAACGCGGTTATCGTAAACTTCCTAACTTTAAGAAGCGGGCGTTCACAGATCACCTCAAGCCAATGATCGTACTTTCGCTGCACACCGGTATGCGGCGAGGGGAGGTATTCGATCTTAAGTGGCAGCATGTCGATTTTACCGTGAGATCAATTGCTGTTGTTGG
>TARA_R110000787_G_scaffold4711_4_pt1 | contig 14907 bp, 8 predicted proteins | sample TARA_R110000787 | Tara Oceans TARA_R110000787 (sample SAMEA4397920) | marine metagenome | biome: Polar Biome; feature: [DCM] deep chlorophyll maximum layer (ENVO:01000326); material: water (ENVO:00002006), including particulate matter (ENVO:01000060) such as... | depth 35 m
GCCATTAATGGTGATGGTAGCTATACGTATACCCCGCCCCTGGCAGTGGACAATAGCGCGGGTAATCCTGTTGAGGTGTTTAGTTACACCATTCAGGATGCGAATGGTAGAACCGCGCAATCAACGATCAGTATTGCGATTTCTGATGGGTCCCCAATCGCTAACGATGATTTAGGCATTGACGTGCCAGAAGACGCACCCATTGTTATTAATGTCGTAGCAAACGATATTGTTGGACCTGACGGTGTAAATTTTGCGGACCCGAGCAAGGTTTTTTATAACAACGACGCCACTCACGGCGCCGTTGTTTACAACAACAACGGGACGTTTACGTACACGCCAAAAGACGGCATTTCAGGCACTGACAGTTTTACCTACACCATTACAGATGGTGATGGCAGTCAGTCGACAGCAAGAGTCACGCTGAATCTCGCCGATGACAGTGAGCCGGTAATTAGCCCAGCTTCTGGCCAGGTCAATGAGTCGGAAATTATCGATACTACGTCCGGCACCTTTTCGATAGTGAGTAACGACGCAATTACCTCATTTAAGGTTGGCGGTGTCGATGTCACCAGCGGAGGAGCTGTGAGTGGTGTCTACGGCTCTCTGCAGGTGACAGTAAGCGGTGGCTTTTATAGCTGGCTTTACACCCTGTCGACAAATACCACGGCTCATGGTCCAGGTAATAACGGCGCGAACTCTATACTTGACACGTTTGATACTCAGGTAACTGACAGTGATGGTGACCTCAGTTCAAGCACCCTGACGATTGCCGTCATTGATGATGTGCCTGTTGCCGTCAACGACGCAACCACATGGGACGGCGAATCAGCATCGGTTACGTATAACGTGCTTAGTAACGACCATCTGGGCGCTGATGGTGGTTCTTTAACGGGGGCGAGTATTACGGCCGGGGGCGGTAGTCTTGGGTTTAGTGCCGCAGGCAATATCACCTATTACCCTTCTGGAGAACAAGAAGGTAGTGTCGTTATCAGATACACCATCACTGACGGTGACGGCGATTCCAGCTCCGCATTTTTGACGATCGGCGTGCCAGAAAAGCCGGTGAATCAGCTAACGGACGGTAACGAAACCAACAGCACGCTGGAAGACACGACGTTGACTGTCGTTGACGGCGCGACAGGTGACCTGTTGAACAACACAGTTAACCCGGACGGGCCGAGCACAGAGACGATCACGAAGTTCACCTGGGGCGCGAACATTGACGTTGCGGCGGGCACGTCGGCGAACATTACCGGTGTGGGTGATTTGCTGATCAATGCCAACGGCAGCTACACGTTTACCCCGGCGGCGAACTATAACGGTGCGGTGCCGGAGGTTAGCTACACGGTAACGGACGGTGCGGACAGTGTGGTCTCGACGTTGAGCCTGAGCATTACGGCGGTGAACGATGTGCCGGTAGCACTGGCAGACACCAACTGGGCACAGGAAGACACGGTCACGGTTATTAGCGGCAATGTGATTGCGGGCGCTGACCACAATACCCCGGCAGCTCCGGCGGGCACGTTTGCTGATGTGGCGGACACGGATCTGGACGCTGATCCATTAACGGTTGCGTCGGTCGGTGGAGTGGCTGTAGCCACAGTCGGTGGCACTGACTTTGCGGGCACCTACGGTACGCTGCACATGAACGCGGACGGCAGCTACACTTATACGTTGTACACCCACGCGAATAATGCGGCGGCTTACGACTTGGTTCAAGCGCTGGATGACGGCGATGCACCACTGACAGATACGTTCAGCTACAAAGCCAATGACGGTGGGATTGATTCTTCGGCGGTAAATCTGACCATAAGTATTTTTGGTACCAACGATGCGCCGACTATCGCTATTACAGATGGTGCTCATACCGTATACGAGGCAGGATTGTCACTGGGTTCCAAGGTCGGACCAACGACGAAGGAGGTCTCGGGTACTTTCACACTGACGGATACGGATGGACTTGATGATCTGGTCTCGGTGAAAGTAAATACCGGCACTTTCACAATGTTGCAATTGGGAGCAGCTACTGCACTACTTCCGCTGTTGGTGGGTGATACGACCGCAGGTGCCCTATACATCACTAACTACGATGCTGGAACAGGTGTGGTGAGTTACAAGTATGTTCTCGACACGGCAATAACTGACGTGGCGGCCGTATTGGAACAAGATGTGTTTAATGTCAGTGTATCGGACGACGGGGTGACATTCTCTACACCTGCGGCCATTACGATTACGGTTGTGGACGATTTGCCGTCTTTCATTAACGTTAATGATGGCTTTGATGCGGGCACTGCTGTCGATATCTCGACACCCAATCCGGCTGTCAACATAACTCATGTCGGCCAGTTTGCCGACTGGCAATACGGTGCTGACGGTGAGCAAGGTGTGCCTACCCTCACTGGTGTAACGGGAAATATCAGTGTTGCTTCCAGTACGAGTGCCAGCGTCGTCCTGGACTTAAAGGACAGCAATGGCAACCTGGCGGCGAAAGTCACTTTGAATGCCGATGGCACAGATTCCATAGAAGTCGTTCATCGTGATCCGGTTTTACAAACAGACATCCTGCTAACTGGGGACGTTATCGCTTCAGGTCCTGCGGTGGTCAAGACAATTAATAGCACTATAGGCGGTCTGGTGGTGACGGTAACTGGAAGCGACGGTAACGCGACCCCGGGAGAGGGAAGTGATGAAGTCAATCCGAGCACGCTAGGCTGGGCCGTCGGCAACAACATCATCAATGCGAATGAATCCATCAAGTTCTCGTTTAATCAAAATGTCGAGCGCTTTAGTTTCACGGCTGATGGCTTTACAGGCGGTGGGGGAGCAGCGAAAGTCGTCGGATTGATCGTACGAGTCTTCTACACCGATACGATCTGGGAGGATTTAACAGTTAGCACCACGACCGGTCAGGTGATTCAGGTTGACGGCCTTCTGGACTTTGGTATGACCGTTGACGGCACTACCTATACGTCAATTGTCGCGGTCGATGTGCTAAGCGATCCGAATGTACAGAACGCAAATGACGGATTTCGGCTCAATAACGTCACCGTGTCCAAGCTTTCTTCTGAGGCTCCGGCGGATCTCGATTACAAGTTCACCCTGAACGTTATGGATGGGGATGGGGATGTCGCCAGCCAAACTTTCAATGTCCACGTCGACGGTGATGCCACGGGTAGCTTGGTGCTAGAAGCCATCGCAGGAACTTCGGGTGCGGATACACTTGTTGGTACCGCGGGCAACGACATTTTAATCGGTGGGCAGGGTAACGATATTCTCACCGGCGACCTTGGTGCGGATACGTTTAAATGGCAGGCTGGTGATACCGGTCTGGACACAGTTATCGATTTTAACCGAGGTGGTGGCGCTGCCTACAACCCGGCTGAAGGTGATGTGTTGAATTTGGCTGATTTATTACAGGGCGAAACGGCCGTGGCGGCAAATTTGACTAGCTTTTTGAATTTTAGCCTGTCGGGTAGTGATACCGTCATTAAAGTTGATGCAGATGGCGGCGGTGTTTTCGGCGCGCCTGATCAGACGATAGTCCTGCAGGACGTTGATCTGGTGACTGGTGCTATAGATCAAAGTGCTATTATTCAATCCTTACTAACGGGTGGGAATCTGGTAACCGACGCGTAACTGATAGCCTAAAGTAGTGTTAATGTCGAATAATACGCCGTCCCTGGACGGCGTTTTTTTATTGTTTTATAAATGGTCTTATAAGGGGTGGTGGACTCCTTGCCTAAGTTGGTGTGCGGGCGGCGGTCTAGGCTATCCTGTCTGGGATGATGAGTGCTCTAATAGGGGCAGGAAAAATTTCTGGGGTAGGTTTCGAATCAGCTCTCTGCTGGGCCAGGTCATTATGGGTAACAGTTAGCATCAATTGATGATAACCACCGAGATCTTTTTCGCCGAAGTATCTCTACATCAATTCTTTCGCCATTTTGGCTGTTAGATCGCGCCACAGGCCAAGCTGCCCAGAGTTACCGACTTTAAGTTGTTCGTTACGTGAGCGGGCGAGCCAGAGATCGTCCGCGTTGAAACTGTATACCGGCTGCAGATCGCTGCGCTCGGTGGCGGGTTTGATACGCTTGTTGATGTTGTCGAGGATAACCGGGACGGAAGAGGGTGTGGCGTAGTAGGCAAGCACCATGTGGGCCTGGTTTAGGGTTAACGCTTTGACGTAGGTGATACGGAGTTTGTGGACGTCGACGCCCATTTCTTTCAGGGTAAAGTACTTGGCAATGGAAAAATCCTCACAGTCTCCCGCGTCGTTGGCAAGAAACTCTATCGGTGTGGCCCAGTAATCGCTCTGGCGCCATTGATTTTGGTCGTCGACAAACCTGGCGCCGTTGAAAAAGTCGTTTACTTTTTCCAGTTTTTGTTCGTCGTTGAGATCGTGGCTTTGATGGATAAGGTGCTGCCAGTTGCGGATTCTGAGTTCGGCCACGCCGCCGTAAGTTTGCTTGATGCGCTTAAACATCCGTTCTGTGATGCCCGTATGATCGGCCACGGCAAAGGATATAGCCATCAGCCATGCAAGCGTGTGCAGCGCGACACTCACTATTATTCGTTTTAAACACAGTAGTTGCACGAGCGCTTTTCGACCTAATAAATTTATTGTAAATCATAATATTAACTACTACTCTTGTCAGGTTACATGTAATTGCGAAGGCAGTAGTGTGACCAAATTGGCATCTTTACATTATTCCTTTAGACTTTCGGCACGCCGACAACCGGAGCTCACCACGTGACGCTGTTTAGACAATTGGTTATTGCAGTCCTTGCTGCTCTTTTATTGCTCTATATGGGTAATCTGGTGGTGAGCTTCACCAATGCTAAATCCCTGGTAGAGCGGCAAATGCAAATTCACGCTCAGGACGCGGCAACGTCAATCGCCCTGTCGATCACTCAGGCTGCGCAAGGGGATGACCTTGCGACGCTCGAAACCATCGTCAATGCGGTGTCCGATAGCGGTTTTTACCAACGCATCTACTTTGTTGATCTGGAGGGTAACACGGCCGTAGAAAGAGCGTTTCCGGTGAAAGCCCAAAACGTGCCGGACTGGTTTGTCGGGGTTTTGGGTTTACCTGAATACGAGGGTGTGGCGGAAGTTTCTTCAGGTTGGGCGAGACTGGGCCAGGTGGTCGTCGTCAGCCATCCGGGGCAGGCTTATCAGAACCTTTGGCAGACCCTGGCGAGACAACTGAGCTGGTTTACGCTGATGGGCTTTGCGGTATGTGTGGTGGCATTCTATGCGGTGCGTCGTTTGCTGGCACCTTTGCACGACGTGGAGCGTCAGGCAAACGCAATATGTGAGCAGGAGTTCGTTCAGCAGATAAATATTCCAAATACGCGTGAATTAAAAGTCGTCGTTGAAGCGATGAATCGGCTCTCGGCCAGACTACAGGGCTTGTTTCTTAATCAATCGGACATGATTCGAAACCTGCGCTACCAGTCACACACAGATGTGGTGACCGGCTTATCTAACCGCACTGATTTTGATGCGCGCCTGAACACGTATGCGCGAGATGAAACCGGTGCACACACCGGTTTACTGATGATATTCGCTTTAAGGAATCTGGGCCGGATCAATGAGCTTGCTGGCAGGTCTGAGGGCAATGATGTTCTCCGATTCTTTGCGCAGACGTTGGTAGACGGGGTTGCAGGCTATGCTCATGCGTTGATCGCCAGGCGACAGGGACAGGAGTTTGCAGTATTTATACCTGATATCACCGAAGACGTCGCCGATGCATTGGCCGCGTCTTTAATTGTGGATGCGTCGCGAGTCACCTGGCAACAGCAGGAACAGGAGGCGCTATCTATTGTGATGGGATATAGCTACAGCAATGAGATTACCAACGGCCCAGAATTGCTGAGTGAAGCTGATATGGCGCTGCACTGTCTGGATGTTGATGGCGGTCAAACCTGGAGCAAGTTTTCGACCGAAGGGGAGGCGAATGCGCCGGTGGTATCGAGGTCGGTGCTTGACTGGAAAAAATTTGTTGAGCGCGCCATCGCCGATAAAGCGATCGAGCTGCATGTCCAGCAAACCGTGTCAGTACCCGAACAGCGGCGAGTGGCATACGAGGTCTATTCTCGTTTTAATGCGCCTGGCGATAATCAGCTGACAGCGGGTACCGTTATCCCTATGGTGGAGCGTTTTGGCCACTCAGCGGCGTTTGACAAGCTGGTTCTTCAGTCTTTGGCTACAACTGCGTACGACAGTGCTGACGTGCTGGCTGTGAACATTTGTCCGGGCTCGATTAGCAGTGCATCGTTCCACGACTGGTTGGCGGATTTCCTTGCCGCGAATAAAGAACTGGCTAGTCGCCTGGTGATCGAAATATCAGAACACGCCTTAAAAATTGAAGAGAACCATATACGGGCCTTTGAGCGCCTGCTGGCACGGACTAACACGGGGTTGGCGATTGACCATTTTGGCCTGGAGTCTTCTGCTTTCGGTTATTTGGCGACGCTGCCTCTTCGTTATCTGAAGATCCACAGGAGTTTTATAAAAAATATCCACCTATCCCAGGAAAATCAGTTTTACGTTAAGGCGCTTGGGCAGCTGGCCCAAACCCGGGAAATTCAGGTCATCGTGGAAGGCGTAGAGATTGAAGCCGAATGGCAGACGCTAGCCAGAATGAAAATCGACGCCGCTCAGGGATATTTCTTCGGTCATCCTGAACCCCTTAAATCAAGGGCGTAATAAGCGTATATAATGTCCGGCTTTTGGTAGGCTTGGATTGTAAAAAATATGACCGTCCGTACTCGTATTGCGCCTTCCCCGACGGGGGATCCCCACGTCGGTACTGCCTATATAGCCCTGTTTAACCTTTGCTTTGCTCGTCAGCACAATGGTCAGTTCATTTTGCGCATCGAAGACACTGATCAGTTACGCAGCAACAAGGAATCGGAGCAAAAAATTTTTGACAGCTTGCGTTGGCTGGGGCTGGAGTGGGACGAAGGGCCTGATGTTGGTGGTCAATATGCGCCTTATCGCCAAAGTGAACGCACCGAGATATACCAGCGATATGCCGCGCAACTGATCGAAGCGGGACAAGCCTTTTATTGTTTTGCCACAGCCGACGAACTGGAGGCCATGCGCCGAGAGCAGATGGCCAATGGCGCGACGCCGAAGTACGACGGGCGAGGACTGGCGCTGTCCGCTGATGAGGTTGAGCGTCGACTTGCCGCAGGCGAAGCCCACGTGATTCGTATGAAAGTGCCGGATGAGGGTGTCTGTCGATTTGAAGATATGCTGCGCGGATCGATCGAAATCCCCTGGGCTCAGGTCGATATGCAGGTGCTGATCAAGGCCGATGGCTTGCCGACCTATCATCTCGCTAATGTCGTCGATGACCACTTGATGGAGATTAGCCATGTTATTCGCGGCGAAGAGTGGATAAATTCGGCGCCCAAGCACCAGCTATTGTATGACTATTTCGGTTGGTCAATGCCCGTTCTATGCCATATGCCGCTGCTTAGAAACCCGGATAAAAGTAAGCTGAGCAAGCGTAAAAATTCAACAGGCATAAATTTTTATCGAGCGATGGGGTATATGCCGGAAGCGCTGATTAACTACCTAGGGCGTATGGGCTGGTCTATGCCTGGCGGGGCGGAGAAATTTAGCCTGGCAGAGATGATTGCGCATTTCTCTATTGACGCTGTGCATCTGGGCGGGCCGGTTTTTGATATAGAAAAGCTCGACTGGTTGAATGGTTGCTGGATCAGAGAAAATCTCGACGATGAGGGGTTTGCGCAACGGGTCACTGACTGGGCCCTTAACCAGGGTAAACTGCGTCAAATCATTCCTCTGGTGAGAGATCGAGTGGAGAAGTTCAGTGATTTGGCGCCGATGGCTGGCTATTTGCTGTCTGGCCTGCCAACCATTGAGGCGAGCGATTTTACCCAGAGCAAGCTGGATATTGGCGATAGCCAAAAAATACTGCAATACGCGTCATGGGTATTGGATGATGTTAGCGAGTGGCACCGGGATCATCTCTACACGTCCCTTAGTGAGCTTGCGCAGGCCATGGGGATTAAACTGAAGGATTTTTTATTACCGCTGTTTGTCGCGATTACCGGACGCGCTTCTGCGCCTCCGCTGTTTGATTCGATGGTGATATTGGGTCCGGATCTGGTGCGTGCGCGGCTTCGTCACGGGCTTATGACGATCGGTTTGCCATCAAAAAAGCAGCTCAAGCAATTGGAAAAGGATTATCGCCAGCTTTCGGGGCTTTCTCGACCGTCTTCACCTTGACAGGGCGAGATTCGATCAATAGAATCTCGCACCTCATCAAGGGGCTATAGCTCAGCTGGGAGAGCGCAACACTGGCAGTGTTGAGGTCAGCGGTTCGATCCCGCTTAGCTCCACCAATCATCAGGAAGGCAGCCTTTTCGCTGCCTTTTTTTGTCTGCGGAAAATGTTGCTTGCGGCAAAGATTCTATCCTTAAAGTTTTGCGGTCTGACTGAACCTGGCAATTATTTGCGTAGCAGATTCTGGACTCCACTCTGTTTTTTACCAGACGTGAGTCTGATTGCCTCCTGCTTACCGGAAGTTGGGCTGTGCGGCGAAAGGTATCGTGTGCCGCAGTATTTAAGCCGGATTGAATAATTAACTAATCAGTTAGTCAGCCAATTAACCGATCATCATCGTGTTAACAGTAGCTTTTTATAGCCGCCTGTTTCTTTTCGGGTTTGGCTCAGGGGCGATAAACCAGCGTGGTCAGAGCTTCGGCAGAATAGTGCTGAGAGGGCTGCGCTGATTTTCCAGCCCGCGGCCCTGACAGGCAGGCCGTGGCTGGGGGATCTTAGCGGAAGTGGTCAATTCCAGGCTTTTAAGACGGTATGCTGCGTTGGCCCGGGCCGGTATACAGTTGTCGTGGCCGGCCAATTTTGTAGGGGTTGCTGATCATTTCGTTCCAGTGAGCGATCCACCCGACGGTTCGGCCCGTTGCGAATATAACGGTGAACATCTCGGTAGGTATACCGATGGCTTTCATGATAATGCCGGAGTAGAAATCAACATTTGGGTAGAGTTTTTTGCTGACAAAATAGTCGTCTTCCAGCGCAAGCTTTTCGAGGCGTTTAGCTATTTTTAGCAGTGGATCGTCCTCGATTCCGAGCTCCGCCAGGACATCGTCACAGGCTTGTTTCATGACCTTGGCGCGAGGGTCGAAATTCTTGTAAACCCGATGACCAAAGCCCATTAATCGGAAGGGGTCGTTCTTGTCCTTTGCCCGCTTAACAAATTGTTCAATATTTTTCTCGTCGCCGATTTCCGCAAGCATCTCAAGCACGGCCTGATTTGCGCCACCATGAGAGGGTCCCCACAGCGCAGCGATACCCGCAGCAATACAGGAGAACGGATTGGCGCCGGAAGATCCGGCCAGCCGTACGGTAGATGTCGACGCGTTCTGTTCGTGGTCGGCATGGAGCAAAAATAACAGATCCATGGCCTTGGCCACCACTGGGCTAATACTGGGTTCGTCGCAAGGTGTGCCAAACATCATGTGAAGAAAGTTTTCTGCATAGCCCATAGAGTTATTGGGGTACATATAGGGTTGACCGATGTAATGCTTGTAGCACATGGCAGCCAGAGTTGGCATTTTTGCAATTAATCTGTGGGCGGTAATCATGCGATGGGTGGGATTGTTGATGTCGAGCGAATCGTGGTAGAACGAAGACATCGCAGCCACCACGCCACACATAATAGCCATGGGATGTGCGTCGTATCGAAACCCCGACATAAACTGTTCAATAGAGCGGTTAACCATGGTGTGTGAAGAAATGATGCTTTCAAATTCTGTTTTTTGAGCTGCGTCAGGCAATTCGCCGTTTAGCAGCAGATAGCATGTTTCAAGGTAGGTGGATTTTTCCGCAAGTTCTTCGATGGGGTAGCCGCGATGTAGTAAGATCCCTTTTTCTCCATCGATATAAGTAATTTTTGATTCACAAGATGCGGTTGACGTGAAACCGGGGTCGAACGTAAAGATGTCGTTTGAGGTGAGCGAGCTGACGTCGATAACGTCCTGTCCCAGGGTGCCTGAAAAAATCGGCAGGTCAATGGGCTCATCACGCCCATCGATACTTAAAACGGCTTTCTTTTCTGTCATAGCGTGCTCCTGAAAAACGGTCGAAAGTAGGCCGCGTGGGCTAACCTTGTAATTGCAGAGGCCGGAGACTATATCTGTAGGTGCGTATTTGTCAATTTGCTTTGGGTTCGGACAGACCCAGAAGAGTGCCTGTGTATGGACAGAAAGGTAAATAGCGCTTCTGCCGGGCGCTAACTGGAAGTGTGTGGGTGACCCTGGCAGCGGCGTGGCTTTGGCGTGACTCGGGCTAGTGAGCTGATGTTGATGAGGCAGGTAAGTCTTCGTGGCGCGTTGTAATTAAACATCAATACTTCTATACTGAGCGGCGTTCATTTATAGCGTCTAAGGCTATTGCAGATGGGGTTTCCGTAAACATTGGACACCCCTTTTTTGTGCCCAAGTTGAATCAGAGGTATCGTATATTGTGAGCGATAAAAGACCGGTCAATCTCGATATCGGAACAATGAGCCTTCCGATTACCGCTTACGTTTCTATCCTGCACCGTGTATCTGGTGTCATTCTATTTATAGCGACGGGCATCTTATTGTGGATGCTGGACGCGAGTCTTGCCTCTCAGGAAAGCTTTGATGCGCTCAAATCAACGCTGACTCATCCAGTCGCGCAATTTGTGCTGTGGGGGACACTCGCTGCCCTCGCTTACCATCTGCTCGCGGGCATACGTCACTTGATTATGGATTGCGGTATCGGCGAAAGCCTGGAGGGCGGAGTTCTCGGGGCAAAGATTGTGCTAGTAGGCGCAGCTGTGCTGATTGTTGTGGTGGGGGTCTGGGTATGGCTGTAGGCAATGTAACAAGTTTTGGCCGCAGTGGCCTGTCGGATTGGCTGACACAGCGCGCGACCGCTGTGATTATGACGGTTTATCTGGTATTTATCGTCGGGTATCTCCTCTTGGCAGGTGAAGTCACGTACCCTGAGTGGAAAGCGCTGCATAGTCACTTTCTGGTCCGTTTGCTGAGTCTGTTCGCCGTGTTGTCCCTTGCTGCTCACGCCTGGATTGGTATGTGGGCGGTGTTGACCGATTACGTGACGGTTCGTTTGCTAGGCCCCAGGGCGACCGTCCTCAGGGTTTTTCTACAACTCGGCATGATCGCCGTCACCCTGGCCTATGTGGTTTGGGCAATCGCAATTCTCTGGGGGATTTGACTGAATGGCTAACATTCGAACCATTTCGTTTGATGGTGTTATCGTCGGTGGTGGTGGCGCTGGTATGCGAGCGGCCCTGCAGCTTTCCCAGTCTGGCTACAAGACGGCTGTTATTTCCAAAGTTTTCCCAACACGCTCTCATACGGTGTCTGCTCAGGGTGGCATCACTTGCGCAATTGCCAGCGATGACCCCAACGATCAGTGGCAGTGGCATATGTACGATACGGTCAAGGGTTCTGATTACATCGGTGACCAGGATGCCATTGAGTATATGTGCTCGGTCGGTCCCGCAGCGGTCTATGAGCTGGAACACATGGGTTTGCCGTTTTCGAGGACAAAAGAAGGGCGCATTTATCAAAGGCCGTTCGGTGGCCAGTCAAAAGATTTTGGCAATGGCGGTCAGGCAGCACGGACCTGTGCGGCGGCTGATCGCACGGGTCATGCTTTGTTGCACACCCTTTATCAGGGCAATTTAAAAAATAAAACTGTTTTTCTCAATGAGTGGTTTGCGGTTGATCTCGTTAAGAACCAGGACGGTGCGGTAGTTGGCGTGATTGCCATCGATATCGAAACTGGCGAGACGGTTTACGTCAAGTCCAAAGCAACGGTGCTGGCTACCGGCGGTGCAGGACGGATATATGCATCGACGACGAATGCGCATATCAATACCGGCGACGGTGTGGGAATGGCATTGCGAGCCAACTTTCCTGTGCAGGATATTGAGATGTGGCAATTCCACCCCACTGGTATTTATGGCGCTGGCGTCCTGGTTACCGAAGGGTGTCGGGGTGAGGGTGGCTATTTAATCAACAAGGACGGTGAGCGGTTTATGGAACGTTACGCGCCCAACGCCAAGGATCTGGCCGGACGTGACGTGGTTGCGCGGTCGATGGTGCTGGAAATTCTGGAGGGTCGTGGTTGCGGGCCGTTGGGCGACCATGTGCTGCTCAAGCTTGATCATCTCGGTGAAGAAGTGCTGCACAGTCGGCTGCCGGGGATATGTGAGCTGGCGCAAACCTTTGCCCACACTGATCCAGTAAAGGAGCCCGTCCCGGTCGTGCCAACCTGTCATTATATGATGGGAGGAATACCCACCAATGTGCATGGGCAGGCGTTAACGCAGGGCGCCGATGGGCTTGATCGCATCGTCGATGGTTTTTTTGCCTGTGGTGAAGTGGCTTGCGTGTCGGTACACGGTTCAAACCGCCTCGGGGGTAATTCCCTGCTCGATCTCGTGGTGTTCGGACGCTCTTCCGGTCTCTTTATCGAGCAAGCCCTGCGCGAAGGCATTGAACTGCGTGACGCGTCTGACACGGATATTGAGGCTGCGATGGCGCGCCTTAATAAAGTCAACAGCAGTAAAAGTGATGAATCAGTAGCTGATCTACGCAATGAGTTGCAAACCATTATGCAAAATCATTTTGGCGTATTCCGGCGCGGTGATTTTATGCAGGAGGGTGTCAAAAAACTTGCAGAATTGCGTCAGCGTGTTGAATGCTTAGGGCTGGTCGATAAAAGCCAGACGTTTAATACCTCGCGCATCGAGGCCCTTGAATTGCAGAATTTGTTTGAAGTGGCCGAGGCCACTGCGATTGCTGCGGAAGAGCGTAAGGAAAGTCGTGGTGCCCACGCGCGTGAAGATTATACTGAGCGTGATGATGATAACTGGTTGTGCCATTCGCTATATTTCCCCGGTGACAAAGCCGTTAAGAAACGTGCTGTCAATTTCACACCGGTCACCCGTGAAGCTTTTGCACCGAAGGCTCGAACCTACTAAGTTCGCTATTTAATAGAGTTCAAGCTTAATTATGACTACTTCCTGGCTCCCAGGGGATTTTAAATAATGCTTCAAGTCAGTATTTATCGCTACAACCCGGAAAAAGATTCTGTGCCTTTTATGCAGGACTTTGAACTTGATACTGGTGGCAAGGATCTGATGGTTCTCGATGTCCTCGAGCTGCTGAAAGCCCAGGATACCAGCCTGGTCTTTCGGCGATCCTGCCGCGAAGGGGTGTGTGGCTCAGACGGCGTTAATATGAACGGCAAAAACGGTCTGGCCTGCGTCACGCCCTTGTCTGAATGTGTTAAAAAGAACAAGCTGGTATTGCGGCCATTGCCGGGGTTGCCCGTAATCCGGGATCTGGTCATTGATATGAGCCAGTTCTATGCGCAGTACGAAAAAATTCAGCCTTACCTGTTAAACGATAGTCCGCCGCCCGCGATCGAAAGACTGCAAACGATTGAAGACAGAGAGAAGCTTGACGGGTTGTATGAGTGTATTCTCTGTGCCTGTTGTTCTACAAGTTGCCCCTCGTTTTGGTGGAATCCGGACAAATTTATCGGCCCGGCGGGGTTATTGCAGGCCTACCGCTTCCTCGCCGACAGTCGTGATACCGCGACTGAAGAGCGCCTGTCAAAACTGGATGACCCGTTTAGCGTGTTCCGTTGCCACGGTATCCAGAACTGCGTGGCCGTGTGCCCAAAAAGTTTGAATCCAACCCGGGCAATTGGCCATATCCGTCACATGTTATTAAGCAGCGGTACGTGATAGATGTGATACCTGGTTATGGTAGGTTCTTCGACCGGAATGGCTTTTCAGCTGCCCCAGAGCCGGCGGCGCGTATGCTGTCGTTATATTGTTGAGTGCTCGACTTAAACCAGGGTTGAACGAATACAGGCTTGTTGGCAAATACCGGAGTTAAAGTGATGCACGAAAGTATCATGCAGGAATTTCTCCGCTCATCCTACTTATCCGGCGGTAATGCGGCCTACGTTGAAGGTTTGTACGAAACCTATCTCCACGACCCCAATGGCGTACCAGAAGAGTGGCGTGGCTTTTTTGACGCTTTGCCGCGAACCAATGGTCACGCCGGGCCTGATTCCTCCCATGACACTATCCAGGCGCACTTTGAATTGCTTGGCAGGAAGCGGGCACGTCCCTTGCCGGCCCCGGGATCCGGGGGCGTTAATGTTGAGCACGAGCGCAAGCAAGTCAAGGTGCTTCAGCTTATTGGATCCTACAGAGAGCGGGGACATCAAAAGGCAAAACTTGATCCGCTCGGCCTGATGGAGCGGATGGATGTGCCGGATCTGGAACTGCTTTTTCACGGCCTGACCGAGGCTGATATCGATACCACTTTCCAGACTGGGCCGCTCTACATTGGCAGAGATGAAGCCACGCTTCGGGATATCGTCGATACGTTGGAAGCGACGTATTGCGGACAGATTGGGCCAGAATTTATGCATATCACTGCCCTGGAGGAAAAGCAGTGGTTGCAGCAGCGTTTTGAGAGTTTCCGTTCCCGGGCCAGCTATGGTAACGAAGCCAGGATCGGTGTCCTGGAAAGACTTACCGCGGCGGAAGGGCTTGAACGCCATCTGGATGCGAAATTCCCGGGGACAAAGCGCTTTGGCCTCGAAGGCGCAGAGAGTTTTATTCCCATGCTGGATGGGCTTATTCAGCGCGCGGGTGAATACGGCGCGCGTGAAATCGTTATAGGCATGGCGCATCGCGGCAGACTTAATGTGTTGGTCAACATATTTGGTAAGAGCCCGATGGAATTGTTCGACGAATTCGAGGGCAAAAAGCTGCTGAATTCCTCGGGTGATGTTAAATATCATCAGGGTTTTTCGTCCAATGTG
>TARA_R110000787_G_scaffold1635_3_pt1 | contig 14891 bp, 26 predicted proteins | sample TARA_R110000787 | Tara Oceans TARA_R110000787 (sample SAMEA4397920) | marine metagenome | biome: Polar Biome; feature: [DCM] deep chlorophyll maximum layer (ENVO:01000326); material: water (ENVO:00002006), including particulate matter (ENVO:01000060) such as... | depth 35 m
CAAACACTTAACAGATGCATACGGACCAGAAGAACTAATGGTAGCTTGTTTATATACAAGAAGAGGAGGATTAGACATTAACCCAGTGAGAGCTACTCATCAAAGTTTAATTCCTGAATTTTTTACTAATGTAGATTATAGAATAGCAAAAACCTTACGACAGTAGTATGACGATAGGAATCATTGGCCAAGGCTTTGTAGGTAGTGCTATACACAGTAAGTTTAGAAATTACTTTGATGTAAAAACTTACGATATTGCAGAAGGTAAGGGTACTTCCGGAAAGGAAGAAACTCTTCGTCAAGATGTAGTATTTGTATGCCTACCTACACCAATGAATACAGATGGAAGCTGTAATACTGAGTTAGTAGAAGAAGCAATAAAGGATATTAGTACAGCATCAAAATGTAAGATAGCAGTCATAAAATCAACAGTTATACCAGGAACTACAGCAAAGATAAATTCACTATACCCTAAATTAGACGTAGTATTTAACCCAGAATTCTTAACAGAAGCAAACGCAGTAGAAGATTTTAATAACCAGTCAAGGGTGATTTTAGGAGGACCACGACCGGCTACTACAAAGCTTAACACAATGTATAGAAAGGTATTTCCTAAAGCTCATATAGTAAAAACTGGATCTACTCATGCAGAAATGATTAAGTACGTAACTAATACTTTTTTAGCAACTAAAGTAGCTTATGCCAACGAAATATATGAAATTTGTAAAGGTTTAAAATTAGATTATGATAAAGTTATAGAATATGCTACTTTTGATGAAAGACTAGGTAAGTCACATTGGGCAGTACCTGGTCCAGACGGAGATTTAGGGTACGGAGGTCATTGTTTTCCTAAAGACTTAAGAGCTTTAATAAATCTAGCAGATTCATTAGAAGTCTCTCCACTAATGATGATAGCAACAGAAGAAAAAAACGATACTGTTAGAAAAAATAAAGATTGGCTTAGTATGAAAGGTAGAGCAGTTGTATAATATGAAAAGAGGAATTATTGCCGGATCATTTGATATAATTCATCCCGGTTATATCAAGATGTTTAAAGAATGTAAATCCTACTGTGAAGAACTTATAGTTTTATTACATGTAGATCCATCAATAGAAAGATTAGAAAAATTAAAACCGATACTATCTAAAGAGGATAGGACTGAAATTCTAACTTCAATAAAGTATATAGATGGGATTGGACACTATACTTACGAAAAACAACTGGAAGATTTAATATACAGATTAGGACCAGATATTAGATTTTTAGGAGATGATTATAGAGGTAAAAAGTTTACAGGAGATAATTTAAATATTCCTATACACTTTCTAGATAGATCTCACGGATGGTCCACAACTAAGTATAAAGAATTAATTTATAAACAAATAGATGGGAAAAGAAGTAGTAGAAAAGAACATATTAATAGCAACTAGAGTAGCACCCGGAGACAATTGGGAACTAACTATAGACAAAGAAATAATAGTAGAAGGACTTGTCCAAGCACTAACTCAATATATGAGAAAAACTAGGTTTAAGGGTCATTATAGACTAGAGCCCTTAAACGGTGAATTATACGCAATTAAACAAGAAGAAGTAAACACTCCAGAACCGGAACAAGAAAAGTTTGATTTATACGGAGAATTTTAAAGATATAAGTTGCATTCCCGCAACTTTTTTCTTATATTAAAGTATATTAAAGTATATAAAAGGTTATATGAAGACAGTTAAATTCTGGAAAAATAAAGGTTTTACAAAAATTGCAGACTTATACTCAAGTAGTAGGTTAAAACAAGGAGTAGACGTTACTTTTACAGTAGAAAAAGACGATTGGAAAAAGTCACCTGGAGTTTATTTAATATGCTCTAAGGAAGGAGAAGTACTGAAGATAGGTCAATCAGCAAATATTTACCATAGAATTAATACTCAGTATAAATGTATTAGTAATTCAGGTAATATTAGAATACGGTCAAAGATAATAGATAAGTACGAATCTGTACAAATCTTCGCCTATAAAACTCCTAAGCAAAAAGTTTGTTTACTGGATTATTCTTTCTATATTAACTATCAGAAAGGACTAGAAGAAGCTATGCTTCACGATTACTATAACAAGGTAGGTGATATTCCTGCTCTTAACATGCAACGAAATTAATAAAAGGTTATATATGCAAATAGAAAAAAAGTACTACACAGTACAGGACTCAGAGACTTTAAAGCTTATGTTCCAACATATCGAAGAATCAGAAGTGATTGCAATAGATACGGAAACGACTTCATTGAATATGAGAAAAGGGAAAATTGTTGGATGGTCTATATCAGGAGCCGAAGGTATTGGATTCTACCTACCGACATTGGTTTGGTCCCACTCTACGAATGAGCTGCAAGTGCAAGAGATTAACGGTCAAAGCACAGAGATTATCTCTAAGAATTTGCTGAAAATGCTAAAAGGTAAAAAACTTGTAATGCATAATGCTTCGTTTGACTGTAGGTTTATTAAAAACCACTTTGGTGTAGACTTATTAGAAGATCTATGGGTAGAGACGTTGCTCTTAGTGCATACAGTGCAAGAAGAGGGTGCAGGCATGGGAGTATTCGGACTTAAAGCCCTAGCTATATCAGTACAAGAGCACATTGGGTTAGATGTAGAAAAAGCAGCTAATGAAGAGCAAATAGAGCTTAAAGACTCTATTAAAGCTAATGGAGGAGAAGTAACCAAAACTAATTTTGAAATATATAAAGCTGATTTAGATATCCTTTCTAAATATGCATCAGCAGATACAGATTTAACTTTAAGACTTTGTAACTATTTCTTGACTAAGCTTAAAGAAGAAAATTTAGAAAAGTTCTTTTTTGAAGATGAGGTAATGCCAATTTATAAAGAAGTAACTATCCCCATGGAAGAATACGGAGTAGATCTAGATATGGAACTACTTCAAGAAACACATGATAATATTGCTAAAGATTTAGTTGAAAATAAAGACATAGTTATGAAAAGTCTTTTAGCTACTTCTGAAGCAAAAGAGTGGGTAATGAATACAGCATTTGATAACTTTCCTCCGAACCATAAAGGAAGTTGGGCTCAGAAGCTAACAGAGAGGTATTCGCTATGCTTACCTAAATCAGATAAAACCGGTAAGTATTCCTTAACTCAGAAGAATATAGAAGAATTAGAAGATAGTAAAGCAAAAGAGTTTTTACTAACTGGAGATAATAGTGTTTTAGATGAGTTAGAAATAGCACGCATATCTATGGCATTATGGAAAGAAAAAAATGACGGTGAGTATATTAATATACAATCTAAAAAGCACTTAGGTGAGATAGTATTTAAATACATGGGGATTAAAGCTAAAAGTAAGACTCGTAAAGGTCAAGCTCAATTTGATATGGATATGTTAGAGGAGTTAGCTAAAACCTATGCATGGGCAGAGAATTTACGTATATACAATAAACTACTTAAAATTAAGTCAACATATGTTGATAGGTTTATTGATAATAGTGAAGACGGCAGGTATTATTTTTACTTTAAACAACACGGTACAGTATCCGGTAGGTACGGCTCTGACGCACAGCAACTACCTAAGCCTAAAGAAGAAGGGGAAGATGCTCCCATTATAGTAAAATATACTAATATTGTTAGAGCATTTTTAATTGCAGGGAACGGTAGAAAAGTAATAGACTCGGATTACGAATCACTAGAACCCCATTGTTTTGCTTCTGTAACAGGAGATATAAAATTACAGGAAATATTTAATAAGGGTTGGGATTTCTATTCTACAGTCGCTATACAAACAGAAAACCTGACAGGAGTAAGTGCAGATAAAAAAGCAGATAACTACCTTAAGAAACTAGATCCAATTAAACGTAATCAAGCAAAAGCTTATTCACTTGGTATTGCATACGGTATGGAAGCATACGCACTTGGAATGACTTTAGGAATACCTACTAAGCAAGCAGAGAAACTAGTAGCCGGGTATTTAGATGGTTTTCCTGACTTAAAAAAATGGAGAGAAGATTCTAGAATACAAGTTAAAGAGAATGGACATATAACTAACTATGTAGGACGTATTCGCCACTTACCTAAAGTTAAGAAAATTAATGAAAAGTTTGGGGAAAGAATAATGGATTGGAGATTTAGAAACCAACTTTCAGACCAATACGGGAAAGATCAAGTTTTACAAGTTTATAGGGATTACCGTAATGGACTTAATAACTGCTTAAACTTCCAGCTTCAATCATTAGCAGCATCTGTAGTTAACAGAGCAGCTTTAAAAATTAACCGTAAAGCTAAAGAAATGAATATAGATGCTATAGTACAAGCACAAGTTCATGATCAACTCGTTATTAACATTAGAGAGGATCAAGCTAAAGAATTTGCACCTATAGTACAGGATATTATGGAAACCAACTTAATACTGCCAGGAGTAACTCTAAAAGCCCCACCAGAGATAGCAGATAACTGGAAAGAAGGGCATTAAAAGACTTTTTAACCATATTTATATAAAAACAATAACACATTATGAGTGCAGATTTTGGATTTAATTCAGGTAAATTTTTAACAGGTAGTATAGATTTTCAAAATGAAGGTTATAGAGGTTTTATTGCTACTTCTGCTACTGTTATAGAATCAATCGGATTTGGAGCTGTTGGAACAACATCTTCATTAGATCCAACTATGGAGTTAGCAGCCGGAACTCACATCCCAGTAAAAATAAACGGGATGAAAGCTACAGGTGCTGTTATTCTTTTTAAGTAAGATAGTAAGTATAAGATCGACTCGAGAGCGACCTTAAATTAGTATATTAACAAGATGACCTAAGGGCATCATAAATTTAAATGATATGAGTACATTATTTCCAGAACGAAATCCGTTCGACATTCTAGTCCGCAATTTTTTGCAAAAAACTCACCAATACCAGACATTGGTAGAGTCAAAATTACCTCACCCAGTAGATATTTACGAAACAGATAACGGCCTCGGCTTAGATATAGCCTGTACCGGTATCCCAAAAGAAGATATTGAAATTCTTATTGAGGATAATACAATTAAAATACACTACAATAAACTCCCTTCTGACAAAAAAGAAGTAGAATACCTTCATAAGGGTATAGCTAAACGTTCTTTTCACCTAGGATGGAAAATTGATAACAAGTACGAGCTATCAAAAGCATCAGCAGAGTTTGTTAACGGCCTTCTTCAGGTTACGATACCTTTAGCTAAAGGTAAGGAAACAAAAAAGTTAAAAATAAAATAAATATTTAGCTCTCGAGTTTGTTCTTCCACTTTTAGTTCGTATATTAATTTAATAAATAAAAATAGTTATAAATGAGTAAAACACTTATCCCACAAAACGACCGTGTTCTAATAAAGCCTATTGATGAAGGTGAACAAATGTACGGTAACATCGTAATACCCGATATGGGTAAAGAGAAGCCTGAAATGGGCAAAGTACTAGCTATCGGCCCAGGTAGACTGTCTGAATTCGGATCCCAAATTTCTGTTAATGCAGTAGTAGGAGATATTGTACTAGTACCTAAAATTGGTACTTTACGAATTGATTTCGAAGGTGACGAATACTACATAGTACAAGACAGAGAGATTTTAGCAACAATTAAAGAAGAGAATAATGGATAAGAAAATAATATTTTCAGATGAAGCACGTTTAGAATTGCTAAACGGAGTAAATAAATTAGCAGATGCAGTAGTAGCTACCTTAGGGCCTGCTGGTCGTAATGCTATTATAGAACAAAGTATGGGAAATCCTATATCTACTAAAGATGGTGTAACCGTCGCTAAGTCTATTGATTTAGAGGATAGAGTAGAAAATATAGGAGCTCAACTTGTTAAACAAGCATCAATCAAAACTGCTGATCAAGCAGGAGATGGAACAACAACATCAACTCTTCTAGCTCGAGAAATTTATAAACAGGGATTAAAGTTTATGAAAAAAGGAGCTAATGCAGTGGATGTTAAAAGAGGAATAGAATCAGCAGTTACTGAAGTAGTTAAGTACCTGGAAGAATACTCTAAAGATATTACGGATGAAGGACAGCTAAAACAAGTCGCAACAATTTCAGCTAATAACGATACAGAAGTTGGTGAACTAATTTCCACAGCCATGGACAAAGTAGGAACAGACGGAGTTGTTACAATTGAAGAATCAAGAACAGGAGAAACATACTTAGAAACAGTCGAAGGTATGCAATTTGGTAGAGGTTATAAGTCTCCTTATTTTGTTACCGATAACAATTCAATGCAAGCTGTCCTTCGTGATCCGTTAATTCTAATCACAGACAAACGATTAAATCAAGTAAAAGAACTGCTCCCCGTATTAGAAGCAGTATCTCAGCAGAGTAAGTCACTTCTCATAATCGCAGAAGATATCGACGGAGAAGCACTGTCAACCATGGTAGTTAATAAGATGAGAGGTATTTTAAACTGCGTAGCAGTAAAAGCACCAGAATTCGGAGATAGAAAGAAAGCAATACTGGAAGATATCGCTACGCTAACAGGAGGTAAAGTAGTCTCAAGTGAAAAAGGTATGAGATTAGATAAATTCGATTCTGAATGGTTTGGTAAAGCTAAAAAAGTAACAGTAGGAAAAGATAACACTACCCTTATCGATGCACTTGGAGAAGAAGAGAAGATTAAAACAAGAGTAGAAGAATTAAAAACCCAGATTGAAGAGAGTATATCACCTTATGAAATTGAGAAACTTCAAGAAAGATTAGCAGCATTTATTGGAGGAGTTGCAGTTGTACATGTAGGAGGTTATACAGAGTTGGAGATGAAGGAGAAAAAAGATAGAGTAGATGATGCATTACATGCAACTAAAGCAGCCTTACAGGAAGGAATTCTACCAGGAGGTGGAATAGCACTTCTAAATGCTTCTAAAATGCTTGCGGAGAAAATAGGTGGAGCTAATGAAGAAGAGCAATTAGGATACGATATTGTCATACAAGCAATAGAAAAACCATTTTACCAGATACTGGAAAATGCAGGGTATAGTACTGATGAAATCGGTGATATTGAAGAAAAACTTATTGCAGAGGAATCATGGTCAGGATATAATCCTAGAAGTAAAGAAATAGTTAATATGTTTAAATCAGGTATTATAGACCCTACTAAGGTAACTAGATTAGCTTTAGAAAATGCAGCATCAGTTGCAGGTACAATGTTAATAACAGAAACTGTTGTTTCTAATATTGTAGAGAAAGAGAATAAGGGAATTGATCCTAGTATGATGATGTAATGGACAAAATTATAGTCAGAGAATACTTAAATGAATACGGTCTAAAAGATAAATGGACGTATAAGGGTAGTACGTTAATAAAAACAGAAATGACCTACCCAAAAACTAAATTAAATAAAAAAGCAAAAATTATGAGTAAAAAACAAGAGTTATTCGAACAGATTGAAGGATTATACACAGTCTTTCAAGAAGAACACAACGGTACAACTAAGAGGTCTCAAGCTAACGCTAGAAAAGCAATAGGAGAGTTAAAGAAGTTAGTTACGGATTACCGAAAAGAATCGGTAGTAGAAAGCAAGTAAGTGAATAAAGGGAGGGGGCGTTTCTCTCTCCGACGAAGTCGCCACGCGCGAATTGTTAAGACCCTTCCGGAAACGGTGGGGTTTTTTACTAATAAGCTCTTGCATATATGCGAAAGTATTCGTATATTTATAACATGTAATACAATTAACTATATGTTTACATACTTTAATGATGAATGGAATGAAGAGCAACCTACAGAAATTAACACTTACCTTCCAAGAGTGGAGAAATGCGTTAAGAGTTCCGTTACCGGAGAAAAACAAAAAAAAATACCTGCGTAAACCTAAACATAAAAATAAAAGCTATGAGTGATTCAATTAAGAAGTATAATGAGTTAGTTAGAGATGGACTTATTAAGCCAAACGATAGTAAACTAGGAACATATATACACGAATCTCCTGATGGGGGTAAGACTGTTAAAAGTAGGAAATTTCATAAACCTTTAAAAGATACTAAATCTTATACTGAATTAGAGCTTGTTGAGACTGTGGCAATTCTTGCGCGACAGCATAAAAAGATAGAGCCCAACCTTTTGCTTGAAATAGCCAAAGATGAACTTTCAGTAAAAAAAGTTTGCGATTAGAGATTAAATTCGTATATTAAATTATATGAAGATATCTACACCTTATAATCCACCGCATTCAGAAAAATGGCTAGAAAGTTATTTTAAGAAGAATTATTATAAGAGACCTTACAATAGGTTTCATTGGTGGAGAAGCTATGTAGATAAAAATAAGCCTTTATCTAATAGGAGTCCACTGAGAGATAGAATACTAAATGGTGACTTTGACTTCGGTCCTTATAAATTTGAAGCTGAAGTAGTAGAACATAAGATGAATGAAAAGTTCGTAGAGCTACATGAGGATATGGGAAGGTACGTAGAAGTAACTTCATTAGATAGAGCAAGACGTAAGAGGCTCTTAGAGGACTACGAAGCTGATGAAAAAAGAAAATTAGAAGACTTAGCTAAATCCATTGGTGAATTAATTGGACTAACTAAAGATAAGATATTCGATGAATTAGTAGAATATAGCGATACGTTAATAGAGTTCTACTACCACATAACAGAAAAATACCCCAGAAAGAATGGTATTGTATATTTATAAATTAATAATAACTTAAGTAAAAATCATGAACACAATTTTAATTATTTTAGGACTCTTAGTTGTAGCAGCAGGAGTTTATTACTACGGGTTTTACCAGCAAGGTAAAATTAACGACAGAGACGGAGATTATATTCCAGACGAAGTAGAAGATACTATCGAAGATGTTAAAGAAAAAGTACAAGACATTAAAGAGGATGTTGAAGATACTGTAAAAGAAGTTAAGCGAAGAGCTAAACGAGTAAAACAAGAAGTTAAAGATGTAGTTGATGCAGCTAAGAACGTAGTTGATCAAGCAGATGATGTAGTTCAAGCAGCAAAAGGAAAATCAAGAAGAGGACGTAAGCCGCGCAATTCTAAAAAGAATAAGTAGATGGAACAGCCTCAAATGAATTTTGATATTTCTCAAACAGCTGGAGTAACCTGCGAAGAATGTGGACATGTACATTTTCAACAAGTTTTGATTATAAGAAAAGCATCTGGACTACTAACCGGAACAGGAAAAACTACTTATGTACCCATTCCTGTCTTTGCTTGTACAGACTGCGGACATGTTAACACAGAGTTTTTACCTACGGAGGTTAAGGATCTAGGCTAACATTATAATTCTTATTACACATAAGTACAGGGACCTTTGGTCCCTTACTTTTTTTTATATTTATTCATAGGGCGTTAGCCCTTTTGTTATGTTTTAATTTAATTAGATACTCATGATGTATACACAAATTAATGGAGAAGCAATAGAACTACTAAAAGAAATACGCTCAATAAAAAAGCCAAAAGAAATTAACCCCTTACTGAGTAAAGTAGAAAGCATAATTAAACGGCAATTAGAAAGTTTAGATATTCAGATAAACCAGCTTGAAGAAGAAAATAAACGTTTAAATAGAATTTAACAGTAGGAATGTATATGTTTTGCTATTTATATAAAAGAGGTTATTAATTAATATGTTATAATATGTTAAACTACTTAAAAGATAAATGGATGGCATTTAAAAACCTATTTGACGATGATAATAACATCAATGAGAAATCCGTAGTTGGATTTTTAGCTTTTGCAGTAATGGTAATTTTTGCAGTAGCTGATCTAGCCACAGGCTATCTCGGTAAAGACTTAGTAATTAATGAATTTGTATACGATTCGTTCGTATGGATAGTTTTAGGCGCTTTTGGAATAGCGGAGGTAGGTAAAGCCTTCAGTAACAGAAAATAAAATAAAACTATGAAAAAAATAATTCTATTAATACTGGTATTCTCATCAGTATCCACATTTGGACAAATTACAGAAGAAAAAGAAAAAGGTAACTTTTTTAAATCCATATATAAAGACTTTATAAAATATGGAACAGTTTATGCAGCCGGTGATATTTCTAATTCAATTGAAGCAGCAGAACCTACTTACTTTCTACGGACTAATCCTGACGGAAGTATCTACTCTATACCTGATGTAGTTGATAATACTCCAATATATCCATTTGATTTTAGATATGGATTTGGTATTAGAAAATTAGCAAGATTCGATTATGAAAGAAAACCTAAAAACTTTTACGATGGTACAGAAGACCAATTAGTATTTTCAGCACCAACATCAGCAGTAACAGGATTAGAGTATCAATTCCACTTTGAAAAAGAAAGATGGAGAGGAGAAGATTTTACTAATCATAATTTCTTTCTTAAGCACACAGGTAAGTACCATATAGTAAAAGTTCAATCAAGACAAGTAGGTAAAATAAACCTTAACTTTAATTCTGCGGAAGTAAGAGCTAGATTGCCAATAGGTAAGAAACTTTCCATTTCAGCAGGAGCAATAGCAAGAGGTCATGAAAGAGCGTACGGGTACAATCCAATAGAAATATGGTTAAACGAAACTGAAACATACTATGACCAAGAAGGAAATTCATTTGAAGGTTCTTTGAACCCTTGGTATACTTTAGGATTTGAATACGGCTATTCAGACCATTTTACAACATATACAGATCAAGCTACAGGTGAAGAAACTCAAGATTGGATTTGGAAAGATGAAGATGGAAATCAAGTAGCATCTTCTGATTTAGATTTTAGAGAAAATATATTTCCAAGTTTAATGAATCGATTTAATGGCGAAGCTTGGGATTTATTAGATTCATGGGTAGAAGTTGCTCCTGTAATAGGAGTAGATTTTTACCATTATAAAAGAGACTTCTGGTTCCATGGCTATGCAAACTATATCCTCCCTTACCATAAGTACATTAAAGGAGATGAAACAGCATCATACTTAAATAGAAATAATTGGGGTAAAGGTGGACTAATATTAGATAATGAATTAGAACAGTGGAGTGACTATTCATTCGGAGCTTCATTTGGAACTAAGTTAGGTAAGAATATAGGAATATTCGTAGAAGGTGAGTACTCTAAAATGTGGGATAGTAAATTTTACCAAACTACATTTGGATTTAATTATACATTTAAATAAAAATGAAAAAATTAATACTACTTTTAACGCTTATAATTTTCTTTGGTTGTTCTAAAGACGATACAGAAAATAATGACGGGCAACTAATATTTGAAATAAGTTTAGATGGTGATTCATTTGACCCATATGAAAGGTATTCATTAGTAAATTCATATGGTGGAACACAATGGGTTGATGGAAAATTAAGAAAAATATTTATACTATATCTTCAAATAGATGATGGAATACCGAGAGCAGATAGACAACACTTCGCAATGTACCTATTAGATTCAGATGCAGTAGATAATGATTTACTATTGGATACAGGTACATATACTTGGGAAAACCCTAACAATAAATATGCCGGTGTAGAAATACCTGGCAACGATGAGTACATAGTTTGGAACGAAGTAATAGTAGGAGAAATCATTAAACCATCTGAAGAGAATTTTTATGACCCTTTGTTAATTTGTTTAACCGCTGAGGGTGAATTTTATAATCCCTATGTTGAAAGAACTATGACATTATCAATGAGATTACAAAACTTTCCAATTGGGCAAAACATAACAGATACCCCATACGGATATTTATTAGACTAAGAAATGGCAAAACAAATAGGAGAGGAAACTAAAATTACTTTAGACCTTAAGACAATTGGATTAATAGTGGTAGGGCTATCATCTTTAATAGGAATGTGGTTTGCACTTCAAGCAGATATAGAAGAAGCAAAAGAACTTCCTGCACCTGAAATACAGAGAATCGAGTTTCAGATGAAAGATGAAGCAATTCGAGATGCTATTATTAATACACAAGACGATGTAGAAGAAATAAAAGAGCAACTTAACAAAATAGATGAAAGGTTGTTTGATTTACAAAAAAGAAACTAAAATGAAAAATTTAATAGTTGCAGTATTATTATTGGTATCATTAAGTAGCTTTAGTCAGCAAATCTTAACTGATGACAATTTTGAAGAAGCTATAAATGGACGTTCAGCTTTTCAAGATGATAATATTTCAATAGTAGTTGTAGAATTTTGGGCTTCATTTAATGATGCTAATTCATTTAGTGATTGGGATAAATTAAAAGGTATTAAGTACTATAAAGTTGATATATCTAAAGCACCTCAAGCTAAAAAAGATCATAAAGTTAGAACAATTCCACATGTTATTATATTTTTAGATGGATATGATGAAAAGCACTTTAAGGCAGGTTTAGATTTTGCTATAAGAGATTCATGGGAAGACATTCAAGAAGTTATAGATGAATTATTAAACGAAAGTAAATTTTAAAAAATAAAGATTATGGCAGACGCAGTACAATGTATTTTAGCAATTGACGACGTAAAGTCCTCAGTTCAAGGCAATGATCCAAGAACTTGGATGAAAGCATGTGCAATAGAAACTTTACTAAAAGGTAAAAGTGGTAAGCATTTTAAAAATTGTCTAATAGGTAAAATGGAATCTACCAAAGCACACATCGAAGACCCAGCGGGTTACGCAGATGAATTGTATAGTAAGATAAAAAATAAATGTAGTTAATTATGAGCTGGAAGCAAACAGGTACAATAAAAATATTCGCTTTCATAGCAACTGAAATAGAAGTTACTTTAAAAGGAGACGGTAAAAAAGTATATTTTAAATTTAAAAAGAGCGGAGGTTCAGTTGCTGCAGGTGGAGGAACAATTGCTGGTGAATGGTTTGTGAACCCAAAGGACTTACCGAAAAAGGTAAGAATGAGATTTGGAGGATATGCCAGTGGAGGTGGATTAGCTGCTATGCAATTTGTAGATAGAAAAGATGAAACAAAATTATACGGTCAATTTGGAGTTCATATAGGTGGCTTTGCCGCTAGTATGATTGATGATACTGTTAAACTAAAAGTAGGAAAATAATTATGAGCTGTTACACAAGAGAAGAAATAGAAGAAGTAATGAAAGCCAAAGGCTATAAATACTTTACAGGAGGAGATTACGATGTTAACATCATTGGAATAAGAAACTCAGAGACAAAAAATAGAGTCACTAATGCTTTCGATGATTGCATAACATTATCGTATAAAGTAGAAGGTGAGTGGCAATTTCACTGCTTTAAATGTACTACAGATCCTGGAACACACTGGGTAGAGAATGTAATGAACAAAGATGGAGTTGCTATCCTTAAACCTGGTCAATATAGAGGCTCACATAAATTAAGACTACACGCTGGTAAATATTTAGCTTTAGGTCAACAGAAACCAGTTAAAGTATACAGAGATAATAATAGAGACGGTGTATATGACCTAGATGAAGCTTCTGTACAGGAAGGTATCTTTGGAATTAATATTCATAGAGCTACTGGACGAGCAGGAGGTAAATCAACAAGAGTTGATAGGTGGTCAGCTGGATGTCAAGTTATAGGGGACAACGACGACTGGCATGAATTCTTAGATGTATGTCAGACTGCTAGAGAAATCTGGGGTAACTCTTTCACGTATACTTTATTAGAAAGTAAAGATATAGCATAAAAGTTGCTTCTTTAAATTATTTTTCTTAAATTATAGTTATGACAGATGAAACTGAACAAAAAAGAGGTTCCCAAGTTGTAGTTTTACAATCTAAAGGAGTTAGAGGATTGCAAGGATATTTGCTTTTTGCTATACTCGGAGGCTTTGTAGCTTGGATGGTATGGGGACAACCTAAGATAGAAGTAGATGTTAAAGCTTATGAAGATAAGATAAATAAGCTAGAAAGAAAAGTAGATTCACTTCATACTAAAAATTCACATTTAGAATTAGAATCAGACTCCTTAGTTAATAAAATATCTAGCTATACTAGTAGAATAAATAATTTAAATTATAGAATTAATGTTATCCAAAAAGAAACTAAAGCTAAAGTGGCTGCTGTTAATACTTATTCTTCTGATGAGTTACAGCAGTTTTTCACAAACCGTTACGGATTCAACAAAGATAGTATTAACTAAGCCAATTGCAAAGTTAGTAATACAGGATATTGTTGTAGGGGATCAATTAAAAATTGAGCTTAAAACTGTAGAAGAACTATTAGGCCAAACAAATAGTAAATTAGAAACTCAATCTATATTAGTAGTAAACTTAGAGAAACAAGTAGGCAACTATAAACATATGATTAGTGATCTAAATTCTAAGAGTTCTCTTCAATCTGATTTATCTAAAGACTTAGAGAAAGCTTTAAAAGCCTCTAAAAGGAGAACATTCCTATATAAAGTTGGAACAGTTATTGGAGGAGCAGCAACTCTTTTACTCCTCGTGCAGAAATGAAAAAATTAAAAAAAGGCTTATTCCCATTTATAATAGCAGCATCAGCATTATCTGTATCTGTATCTGCAGCATTTTACTCCGTTAGCGGACTAAGTAAGTTATTTGCTGGAGCAGCAACAGAGGTGATGATTATGGCAGGTTCATTAGAAGTTGCTAAGCTTGTTATAGCGTCTCTCCTGTACCAGTACTGGAACTCATTAAACAAGCTATTAAGATCTTATTTAGTAGTCGCAGCAACAGTATTAGTTTTAATCACCAGTATGGGAATATACGGATTCCTAAGCGCAGCTTATCAGGAAACTTATTCAAAACTTACAGTAGTAGAAAATGAGAAGGGTTTCATACAGAAAAAATTAAAATTTTACCAAAACGATGTAAACAGGTATGATGAAGAAATTACAAGAATATCTAGTAACATTAGTACTCTTTCTAATGCGAAAGCAACGTCGATCCAAGTACGAGACACCTCGGTATCTGGGGGCGTTAGAACAACAATCTCCACAACTGAGCTTAGAATGGCGCAGAATCGTATTAA
>TARA_R110000787_G_scaffold55416_2_pt1 | contig 14884 bp, 19 predicted proteins | sample TARA_R110000787 | Tara Oceans TARA_R110000787 (sample SAMEA4397920) | marine metagenome | biome: Polar Biome; feature: [DCM] deep chlorophyll maximum layer (ENVO:01000326); material: water (ENVO:00002006), including particulate matter (ENVO:01000060) such as... | depth 35 m
ATAGATTTACGCAAGAGCCTGAGTTATAATTTAGATGGTACATTGAACCGAAACGGATTAGCAGGTCTGAATACAACAGCAACAATAGACGTAGAGTATCGGTTAAAGGCGACAGCCTTAGCAGCAGGGGTAATGGAATTTACTGACCAAAGCTCAGGAGTGAATTTTAACCTTAGTGAGACGCATACATTCGCAGCAGCAGGGGAGGTTGAATTAGTCATCAACGAGACAGCAGTAGTCACGGCATCAGGTTCTATGGTAACAGGTCTGAGAGTGTTAAGCACCATCGGAGGGACAGTCATTCTACAAGGAGTATCGTTCACCATAAATAACAAATTCTGATGCACCATAAACTAACTGAGCAAGAAGCGTTCGACCAAAGGAATAAGAGCGACCTTGAACTAATGCAAAGAATCTTCAGTATCCTTGAAGACTTAGAAGAAAGACTTATAATAATAGAAAACAAATCAAAGTAATATGCAGCAATTTTTATTAGAGAATTGGGGAGAACTCCTCGTAGCTATTTTAGCACTCGCCAAAGTAGTCGTTAACCTGACTCCAACATCAACAGACAATAAGGTCTTCGGATGGATTGACACCTTGATAACAGCAATAACAGGTGATAAAAGGCGGTAATTACGATGCAGCCCTCAAGAAGTATGCTGAACTCTTAACGAATGCTGCGAAGCGAACGTTAGGAAATAGAACCATAGGTAAGAATAAGACCTACGGCAAGGCATCAGGGAAGTTACAGAAGAGTCTGACATTCCAAATCGATGGTGATACGGTTATGTTCGGCTCTCCTGAACCTTCAGCGCAGTTTATTTATTGGGGCGTGAACGGAACTCAGAAGGGCAGAGGCTCTCCGTTCTCATATGGCTCAAAGCAACCCCCCATAAGCGCAATTAGAGGATGGATGAAGACAAAGCCCATCAGGTTAAGAGACGCTAAGGGAGGTTTCGTGAAGCAAGACGAGGCAGGGCTCAACTCAGCAGCGTTCTTGATAGGACGAGCAATAAAGATGAAGGGAATAGCATCCCTGAAATACTTTGATATTGCATACAAAGAGACTATCGGTAAAGCATCAAACAAACTAGGAGAGGCATTCGCTAAAGACCTATTCAGTCATTTCGAACGTAAAATAGGGACTATAAAATTGACAAGTAAATGAGCGCAACAATCGCATCCGCACCTGCTAATTTCCAATTAGCTAATCAACCCCTAATATACCACGTTAGTTACGCCACGTCTATACCCGACAGGTTTGTCGTAGAGGTATTTGAGGAAGGAATAACTGCAGCTATCTCAACGCTCTATTTAACGCCTAACGTTACAGGTAATGCCTTCTTTGATTTAGGTGAAGTAATACGTAATAAGGTAGAAGTAGATTACAGAAATAGCATAGGTACTCTTGTTTTTACACGCATATCTTCAGCCTTTACTATGGGTGTTCTAGGCTGTAGGAAGTTCACCGTCAAAGTAGGCACGTACACAGGGGGGGTTATCTCTTTGAATAACGCTAGTGCTTCCACAATAATCATAGGAGGGGCAGGACAAGCATCAGAATCTAACCCTAGGGACATATCATCATACTACCCCCTCTCAACAGGCTCTAAGACTTGGCTAACAGACCGAGTACCTGATAGCGACAACGTTATACACTACGACACTTCTGATGATTCTTTAATTTCTGTAGCCTTCCTTAATGACAGCACCCTTGTCCCCACTATACAAACTAAGGTAATATACAAGTTATTCAAAAATGCTACGCAGTTAGGTGCTGACGACTTTTGGGTTCTTGATGCTGCTGATGGCGCACAGCTACCTGCAGCTACTGACATCCCTAAGAAGTTGACATATATGGGAATAGGTGCTCGTAATTTGAATCACGTTCCTTGGGCTTCACGCCCTGCTGCGTTTGCAGGGTGGACTCACTACGAGATTTTTCTAGCTAATACAGGCGGTGGTAGATTAAGTTCAACAATTAGGGTTCACAGAATTTGTCCTGTACAAACTAAGCATAAAAACTATATGCTATATTGGGATAATTCACTCGGTGGATGGGACTCACTTATCTTCTCGGGCAGAACAGAACAGACTGATATGACATCTTACAAAACCTATCGGAAGCAAACAGGAGATTTCAACGCTGCAACCCTGTCATTCGACACTCAAGCTAGAGAGACTGCAGCGTATCAAGTGACAGGGAAAACGTCATATAAATTAATGAGCTTAGATTTCTCATTTGCAGATATTGAGTTACTAAAATATGCAATTAGAGGGAAGCAGCTATTCCTGCGTAACGATGATGACATTAACGATAAGCCTATTCCTGTTAATATGGATACCAAAAGTTACTCTTTGAGAGAGCCCTTCTCAGGAGTGTTCTCAGTTTCTTTAACAGTCACCCTAGCACAGGTAATAAGATGTTAAGGTTAACTCTTTGGAGCGCAGCAGGAGGAGGTCAGTACAACGTAGACCTGTACGAGAACGTGCCTGTGAACCTTACCTATCAGTTCTCTGATGTGACACAGATTAATAAAGCTAAAGGTTCTTATTCTCAGACATTCAGGATACCTGCAACGAAGGCAAATAAGAGGTTCTTCGAGACTCTTGAAGACCCGACTTTACAACCTACTACAAGATACAGCGTTAAAAGAAAGATAATAGCTGAGCTGAGCTACAATACCATACCCTTAATGAGGGGCTACATTCAAATAAAGAAGGCTATTATTCAGAAGAAAGACTTTGCTGACTTTGAGATAATCTTCTTTGGTGAGGTTCTCACACTAGCTAAAGCATTGCAAGAGAAGGACATATCAGACCTTGATACATCAGCCCTTAACCACGATTGTACCTACACTAATGTAGTGAACTCTTGGTATGGCGCAGGGGGTTTATTATCAGGCAATGTCGTTTACGGAGTTATGGATAAGGGGAGGAATTGGACAGAGGCTGACGATGGGGTATTCTATAACTCATTTGTAGACCAATACAATGGAATATGGGCTGCTGAACTTACCCCCTTTATCAGGGTAAAATGGTTGCTCGATAAGATTCTCAGCACAGGGGGGTTCACTTACTCCTCAGCGTTCTTTGATACAGCTAACGTAGCCAAGATGTATTTAGCTGCTTATAACGGCTCAACTTTAGTCAGGGCAGAGGAGAGTTCAGCAGAGACCGAAGTAGCAGCAGCAGGATTAGCAAGTGATTTCGCACTAACTTCATCGTATCAGACTATCCCTATCGTTGACACGGTAACAGGGGGGTATGACTATGGTTCTAATTTCAGTAACACGACTCACAAGTGGACTGCTCCTTATGATTGCTTAGTCACCGTCTCCACGAGAACTAACCCTGTTAATAATCAAACGAACCTTTATGACCTTCGTACTTACATAAATAGCGCGTTAGCAGTTACGACAGCAGGTGGAGGAGGGAACACGACATATCAGCGTCTGTGCTTAGCAGGAAATACCGTCTATTTTACAGCGAAGAGACAGGGGCAACAGGGAGTTACTCTTGACGCACTCGGAGCAGGTCGGAATGAGGGAACTTGGATTAGGATAGACGCTGTCTCAGAGCAGTTGATGGGGCAGACCGTCTTGATGAATGGCAACCTACCAAAGATTAAGCAAATAGATTTCCTTATGGGGCTTCAGAAGATGTTTAATTTAGTCTTCGTACCTGACACTAACAAGCCTAATCACCTTATCATAGAGCCTTTACAGGACTATGTTGCGACAGGTACTCAGAAAGATTGGACGAATAAGATAGACTACACTAAGGACGTTATAGTACAACCAACGACAGACCTGCAGCGCAATGTGTTAGATTGGACTCACTCTGCAGGACAGGACTTCGTTAACGTAGCTGTTCAGAACTCTACTGACAGGGTGTATGGACGGATGAGGATACGTGACACAGATAATGACTTCGCAACAGGAGAACAAGAGATTAAAACTCCTTTCTCCCCCTACCTGCTGACCAACATACCCTCTTCAGATATTACCATTCACAGGGCAATAGACAAGGACGGAAACGGAGTAAAAGAACCTAAACCACAAATAGCTTATTTCAATGGTGCGAGTGCTAATATCCCGTGGTATTTAAGGGACGCTGCAGGAACGGAACAAATTCAGACTAGTTTCCCATACTTCTCAAATTACGATGCGGTTAATCCTAGTGTGACAAATAACGACCTTAACTTTGGTTATGAGATTGCTTTCTTTGCTACTGACGCACACCCTCTAAATACTCTCTATTATAAGTATTGGATGAGCTACGTAAATGAGCTGTACTCAGAAACGTCAAGGCTACTCACAGCCTATGTCAAATTAACCAAAGCAGACATTCAAGACTTCGAGTTCTCTGATAAAATATACATCAAGAACGCATACTACCGAGTATTGAAGATTAGCAACTACGATGCTACAACGGGGGGGTCTGTTCAAGTTCATATGATTAAGGTTATGTCAGACATTAAGGATTGCGTTGACGTTCCTTCAGGGCAAAAGACAGACGGAGTAATAGTTTTCAATGGAAGTAATACCGACTACGGCTCTCAAGCCTGTTGTGAGCGTTATGGGTACGTATGGATTAATCGTAAATTAGGGACAAGTCAATGCTACCCTCGTGCTATCGCACCACAACCTGCTACATCAAATGGATAAAGGAGAAAAGATACTAGAAGCGATAACGCTATTGAAGGGAATGGATACCCCCCTGAAGATTCCTTTCTATCACTACGTGCTTGATTACGCACTAACCGCTATATTCCTCGCTCTATATGCTTGGGGAATTTACGCTATAATTTCTTGGCTATGGGTATGAAGCAAACAATGACCTTCGGTATTAAAACTGAAGGAGTAGCGAAGGCTAAAAGTGATATTGATGGGGTAGCGTCTGCATCTAAGAATGCTGAGGCTGCTCAAGAGGACTTAAATGAGTCTGTCGAAGAAGGAGGAGTAGCGTTAGGTGGTATGGCAGGAGGTGCGATTACGGCATTCAAGGGAGTAGTAGGAGGAGTTAAGAAGGCAGTACTCGGAATGCGTACCCTGAAGGGGGCAATGATGGCGACAGGTATAGGTGCGCTTGTCGTTCTTGTAGCCTCTCTGATGATGTACTTCACTAAGACAAAGAAGGGAGCAGAGGTTCTGCAGGTAGCTACGGCAGGGCTAGGGGCAGTCTTCGGAGTTATGACTGATGTATTGTCCAAGATTGGGGAAACGATGGTATGGGCGTTTAATAGTCCACAGGAAGCAATCCAAGCTGTAAGTGATAAAATAGCAGCAGTAGGGGCGTGGTTCTCTGACTTAGGGAATTACTTAAGGGAAGTCTTTCTATTCTCAATGCTCAAAATAAAAAGGTCTTTCTTATCTCTTGCTGCTGCTTCTGCTGAGTTTTTAGGATTTGATGCTTCGGATATGAGGGCAGAAATTCGCTCAATAGATAAAGAGCTAAATGCAAGCGTAGAAAGGATGGAGATAGCGTCTGATAAAGTGACTGCTCCACTAAAAGAAGCGTGGGATAATGTAGTGGAAGGTGTCACTAATTTTATTGAGACAGTCTCTACGGCAATCAAATCAGCAACCGCACTTGAGAAGAGAGCAGTAGCGTTAGCAGATGCGCAACGTGCTTTAGGAGTCGAATTTGCTCAGACGAGACAAGCGATACGAGAGCAGAAGATTATAGCTGAAGACATAAATGAGACTTTTGAAAAGAGGATAGCAGCCTTGCAGAAGGCAGGTACGATGGAGTCAGATTTAGCTGCTAAGAGTTTGGCGTTAGCACAAGAGGCAGTAGATATTAAGAGGGCTCAGAATGACATAACGGAATCAACGGCAGAGGACTTACAGGCTCTCGCAGACTTGGAAATAGCCCTTGCTCAGGCACAGACTGAATCACTCGGAAAGCAGACTGAGTTAATGATGAAGTTGAATGCGCTCTATACGGCACAAGGGGCTGCAATTAAAGCAATAGAAGATGCTGAGCAGAAGCGTATAAGTGCTATGATTGCGAGTCAGAAAGAGATAGATGATATTCTTACTGACGCTCAGACTTTAGAACTACAAAAGATAGAAGCCTTTTGGAAGAAGAAGAGAGATGACGCTAAACTACAAAGTCAGATATTAATAGGTGACAAAGAAGCAGAGCAGAAGCAGATAGACGCTGTAAATAAGAAGTATGCGGTTAAAGAGATAGCAGCCGTCAAGGTAACGACTCAACAGAAGTTATCAATAGCAGCAGGATTGTTAGGTAGCCTTATGGCGTTGAACTCAGCATTAGCAGGTTCATCTAAAAGAGAGCAGAAAGACGCATTCCAACGTAACAAGAAGATGGGTATTGTGTCTGCTGTCATTAATACAGCAGGAGCTATTATCGGAGCGATTAACCCTGCCGCAGGAGGTATCCCTTTACCTTGGGGAGCAGTAGGAGCAGCAGCAGCAGCAATATCAGGAGCAGCACAGATAGCAGTAATAGCCAAAAGTAGATTCGCATCACCTGACCAAACCGTACCACCACCTCCCTCCGCAGGAGGAGGAGGAGGAGGAGGAGCTTCGTCTGCCGCTGCTAGTGCCAACCCTCAGTTAGACCTCAGTTTTATGGGAGAAGGCGCAGGAGGCAGCGTACAAGCATACGTAATATCTGAGAATGTGACTAATCAACAACAGGCAGACCAAATAGTAACCGACCAAACAACGTTATAATGAAATTAATAGAACTGATAATAGACGAGGAAGCAGAGCTTTTCGGAATAGACGCAATTAGTCTTGTGGAGCACCCTGCGATTGAGTCAGACTTCTTAGCCCTGAAAGGAGAGAAGATTGTATTAGCTGAGGCTGACGCAGACAAGAGAATGTTAATAGGGGCAGCCCTGATTCCTGACAAGCCAATATACCGAGCGCAAGATGGAGAGGACTTTCACGTTTACTTCTCAAAGAGAACGGTAAGACGAGCGATGGAGTTATTCTTCAAATATGGGAATCAAAATAACACGACTCTTGAACACGAGCACAAGTTAAATGGATTAAATGTCGTGGAATCTTGGATAGTAGAATCAAAGGAGAATGACAAATCTTCTCTGTATAATTTGGACGTTCCTGTCGGCACTTGGATGGTTTCAGTCAAGGTTGAGAATGACGCAATATGGAAAGATTGGGTGCGTTCTGACAAGGTCAAAGGTTTCTCGATTGAAGGTTATTTCATTGATAAAATGGAGTCGCAGAAACGTGAAAAAATGATGACAGAATTGACTGAAATTCTTGAAGAAAACAGGGGTTCTGCTCCAAAAGGCTGAATCTCTTCTCAGGCATTTTAAGGTAGCGTCCTTGCCTTCGCCTATGTGGACTAACGCTTCATAACGCTTTCTTGAGAAGGTAGAATCACCTATGAGAGCTAGGCGTGGAGAACCACACAAAATAGGTGGGGTTATAAAGTATTTGTCATCAATTTGTAAGGTTTTACCCCCTGAGTTCGTTAAGTAGTATGTACACCCGAATCAATTAATATGGCGAATTTACAAGAGCGCATAAACAGCTTATTTAACAAGTTTAATGTCAACCTCAAAACTGAAGAGACATCAGATATTGAAGTTAAATTGGAAGCAGAAGCAGTCCTTGAAAACGGCACAGTCATTTATACAGATGCAGCAGCATTTGAAGATGGGGCTGACGTTTTTATCTTGAATGAAGAGGGCGAGAAGATGCCACTTCCTGATGGAGAATATACTTTGGAAGATGGAACTGCTTTAGTTATCGCTGATGGCGGTAAGATTAGTTCTGCTGTCGGAGGAGCAGGAGACGCAGAAGGAGAAGGAGAGGGCAAATCAGTAGCAGCACCTGCAAATGCTCCTAAGGGAGGCAAGAAGCCTGTAGCAGCAAAGCCCCCTGTTAAGAAAGTGCGTAAGTCAAAGCAAGACAAACTAGCCGAAGACGAAGAGGAAGTAGAGGAAGAGATTAAAGAAGAAGAAGAACTAGAGATGGATGAGGCTTACATCATTGATTTAATCAATAAAGTACTAGACGAGAGAATGCCTAAGGGCGAAGTCGTCGAAGAAGAACTAGCAGCAGAAGAGGCGGTAACGCAACTGAAGGCTCAGCTAGAAGAATTAAAGTCACAAGCAGCGGCAGAAGGCGTGAAGCGTGTGACTCCAACTGCAAAGGCTATGCCTGACGTAGATTTAACAAGTTTATCAACCGAAGAGCGCATCAAAGCTCTCTTTAACAAATACAATTCGTAACTATGGCATCAGCTAATGTAACCGTTTTACCATCAACTTATGTAGGGCAATTAGCGACCCCATTCGTTGCACCTGCAATTTTAAGTGCAGATTCTATCGCTAACGGATACCTTTCCGTAATTGAGAACGTTCGTTTCAAAGCGAACCTCAAGAAGTTTAATGGAGGAGCTATACAAGACCGTTCTTGTGAGTTCGGAGCAACCAACTCTCCTAATCAGATGACATTAACTGACGTAGTTTTGGAGACAGAGCAACTTCAGGTTAACGAGCAAATCTGTAATAAGGACTTAGCTCAAGATTGGGCTGCGGCTCAGATGCAAGGAGCTGACGCAGGTGCACCAAACGCATATGCAGGGTTCATCTCTCAATATGTAGCACGTATTACTGCTGCTGACGTAGAGCGTAACATTTGGTCAGGTAAGTATTACTTCGTATCAGGTGCAGCTACAGGTACAGGTACTCCTTTATCGTTTGCAGGTATTATGAATAAGTATGTTGCAGGTGCAGGTACTAACGAGACTACTAACGTAGGAACTTGGACTGCTGCAGCTAATCCTGTAGCAGCTACTGACATTATCTTGAGACTAAAGCAACTTGTAGCGAAGGCTCCTGACGCAATCTTAGGAGACCCTGAGGCTAACATCTATATGAGCCGCAAATCTGCAGGTTTATACTACCAAGCTCTCGCTAATACGTACCAACTACCTTTCTTGAACGATGGGGTACTAGCACGTTACGCAGGTTACAACATTATCACCCCTGCAGGTTTCCCTAACGATACTGCTATCTTATCTAGAAAGGACAATATGTACTTCGGTACAAATGTTATGACGGATATGACTGAGGCTCGTATTTTAGACCTTACAGCAGTAACAGGCGATGCGGTAACACGTTGCGCTCTTTTATTCGATGCAGGTTGTCAGATTGTTGACGAGAAGTCGATGTCTTGTGTTAGACGTTCGTCATAATACTAACTTTTAATCTAATATCAGATGGCTTGTACAGCAGTAGCAGCAGGTAGAGCATTACCTTGCAAAGATTCCTTAGGAGGGATTAAACAAATATGGGTAGCGGCATTCGTTGACCCGACTTGGGCAGCCGTTTCGTCAGGTGAGATTGCTGATGCAGTTACATCTAGTGCGACTGTCTTCAAGAACTATGATATGCATAAGAACACAGGTTCATTCACTCAGACGGTTAACGCTTCTGTTGAGAATGGAACTATATTCTATACGCAAGTAGTATCGTGTGTATTCTCTAATGAGGTTGCAGCAGATATTAGCGACTTTCAGAACCTGACTAAAGGCAGATTAGCGATATGTGTGCAAGATGTGAACGATAACGTATTCATTATGGGACATACTCGTGGCGTAGAGCTAACAGGAGGAACACTTGAATCAGGTGTAGCTATGGGAGACTTCAACGGACTCAAATATGAGTTTACTGCTGAAGAATTTATCGCAGCACCATTCTTAGCTATGACATCTCCGGGCGTTCCTTCAGGAAGTAAAGTGACGTTTACAGCTACTACTTAGAGTTAACAAATAACTATTGAATCTAAGGGATGGGCTTACGTCTGTCCCTTTTTTTTTTCTTATGATTAAATTACTACCCGATTCTGCTACGCAGACTATTTACGTTACTCCCTTTCAAGCTAGGAAGTACCTGCCTACGTTCACTCATTACTTGATTCAGTTCAAGATGCAGATGTCAACGAAGACTCACGTAACTATTTTGAAGACTTCGGTAGATAATGAACGATACACAGCGGCAAATATTGCGACTAACGCAAAAATACCATCAAGTAGTAGCGTTCTTATTACAGATACAGGGTTTTACACCTATACGATATGGGGACAGAACTCATCGTCTAACACAAACCCTGAGGGCGCATCGGTAGTCGGAGAGTGCGAGGTGGGAGTGATGCAGATAAAAGGTGCTAAAGCGTGGACGATACCAACTATATTAATGCCTAACAATGTCGTATATTACGAGTAATGGACATAATCAATTTATCACAATACCAAGCTAAGTCCTTCGAGGAGCAACCCTCAGGCAAAGATTGGGTTAAGTATGGGGACGATAACCTATACCCTCAGTACCTTGTTGAGCTATACAAAAGTTCGGCTACTCATAACGCTCTCTGTAACAGCATAGCGATGATGATATTCGGTCAGGGCATCAAATCTGATTCTCTTGACGCTAAAATCAAGATGCAGGAGTGGGATATTGATGATGAGGTTCGTAAGTGCTGTATTGACTTAAAAATACAAGGGGGGTTCGCATTAGAGGTTATTTACTCTATTGATAGAACGACCATATCGAAAGTGAGGCATCTCCCATTTGAGAACCTCAGGTCAGGAGAGGTTGACGATAGAGAGGATTGTAACTTCTACTACTATTCTAGAGATTGGGCTGACAAGAGATGTGAGCCTGAGATAGTACACTCATTTGACCCTGAGAATAGTATAGAATACCCTACTCAGGTTCTGTATGTAAAGCCCTTTAGCGTAGGTAGTTATTACTATCCTAAGCCTGACTACATAGGCTCAATAAATTACATTGAACTTGATAAGGAGATTAGCACCTATCATATCAATAATATAAAGAATGGTCTAGCACCCTCTTTTACTATCCATTTCAAGAATGGTACACCCCCTGTTGAGGAGCGTAACCGCATCAGGAACGATATTGAACTTCAATTAGCAGGTGCTACGAACGCAGGTAAGTTCATTATAACGTACTCAGACCAACCCGAGAGAAAACCTGACTTCGAGCCTTTCCCCCTCTCAGACGCTGACAAGCAATATCAATTCCTCTCTACTGAGACTACTGATAAAATAATGGTAGGGCATAGAGTGGTGTCTCCTGCTATGTTCGGGGTTAAGACTGCAGGTCAGTTAGGAAGCACTCAAGAACTAGAGATAGCATCACAGCTATTCGATAGGCAAGTAGTTGAGCCATATCAAAGGATAATCAATAAAGCTCTCAAGAGCCTGTTTACAGCCGCAGGAGTAACCGATACCGTTCTAATAGGCAAAGCCCCCCCAATTGTAGTACAAGCGTCTCAGCACTCTCTGAGCGTCCCTGAGGAGGACTCTGAGGTTAACCTTGAGGCTGCTTCTAATTGGCTAACAGAACAGGGGGAAGAGATGACTGATGAATACGAGCTAGTGGATGAGCGATTTGTTGACTATGAGACCGATGAGGTTCATAATGCAGCGTGGACGTTCGCTAGGGCTATAACCTCAACTAAAGATGAGGCATCTAAGCTAGACAACGACATTGTTAAAGTACGCTATGCCTATGACCCTCCATCAACTAGCGGTAATTCAAGAAAGTTCTGCATCAAGATGGTATCAGCAGCTAGGGTTTACAGGAAAGAAGACATAATCGCTGCAGGAAATAAAGCCGTCAATAAAGGATGGGGACCTAGGGGAGCTAACACCTACAATATCTTTAAGTATAAAGGAGGTGGTAATTGTCATCACCGATGGATAAGGCGTACATATTTGCAGAAGGATAACAAGAATGTATCAGTAGCAGAAGCTAAGCGTATAATAGCCCAACTCCCCTATGAAGAGAGGAAGAAGAATAAGCTACCACCTAATGACCCTGCGATAGCGTCTCAGATGCCTTATACAATGCCTGATAACGGGTTTCTAAACTAAAACTATGGCACTCACACCTGAAATACTAATAGTCAACCCTGACTACCTGAAGCGATTAACTAACCTTAACGGCTCAATAGAGGACTCGTACTTAATTCCTAGTGTGATTATAGTGCAAGACAAGATAATCCAACAATACCTAGGCACAGACTTGCTCAATAAGGTATTATCTGAGATTTCTGCAGGTACATTGTCAGGTAACTACCTAGCTTTGGTAGATGACTATGTGCGAAAGACTACTGCGTGGTGGACTATGGTAGATTTGATACCTAGTTTGTACGTTAAAATAGACAATGGAGGGCTAGTCATAAGGACAGCAGAGAACACTCAGGCTATTTCCCCTGATGATTTGCATAGGGAAGTGGAAAGGGCTAGGGAGAATGCTCAATTCTACAGCGAGAGACTAGTGTCATACCTATGTCATAACCAAAGTTTATTCCCTGAGTACTCAACAAACTCAGGTTCAGACATTTTACCTATCAGAGAGACGTATAATCAGAACGGAATGACCTACTCAGGGGTAGGGAACACAGCATTAAGCACCTATCTCTTTTCGTGAACCGCAAAACTAACACCGCCCTACTTAAAAAGTGGCTAAAGACCTATGGAGATAATGTTACAGACAATAGTCACGTTAATACCGAGCCTCCTAGCTGTGGTAGGTGTGTATGTGAACCTGACAAGAGAGGTGGAAAGGCTAAGAGGACGTGTAAAAAGTCTTGAGTCTGACAGAGATGAGATAAAAGAGCTAGTAAAAGAGTGTATAATAGGGATACACGAGCTAAAAGTATTAATCGCAAGGAAAGGGATATGAATCAACTAAAGTATTTTAAGATTTCTGAGTTCGATTCACCTGATGCAATAGGCTCAGGGGAGATGATGGAGCCTGAGTTCTTGGATATGCTCGACATAGCTCGAGACATAGCAGGTTTTCCCTTTATAATTAACTCAGGTTTTAGGAGTATCGCTCATAATCGGGCAGTAGGGGGGGTAAAGAACAGCTCTCATATGATGGGATGGGCAGCAGACCTACATTGCGGTAGCAGCAGTAGGCGATTCCTAATGCTTGAAGCCCTGTTAGACGCAGGGTTCACTAGGATAGGTATGGGAAGCAACTTTATTCACGTAGATTGTGACCCGAATAAGACACCTTTACTTATTTGGACGTATTGAGACCTAGGCTACACGGCAATAAGTTAAAAGCATTCGAGCACCTGACTGCTCCTGAGAGGCGCATCCTAGTGATTGGTGACTTACATTGCCCATTTGACCTAGATGGCTACCTAGAGTTCTGCATAGAGACCTATGCTAAGTACAATTGTAATCAGGTAGTCTTCATAGGTGACATTATTGATAACCATTATAGCTCATATCACGAGTCAGACCCTAATGGAATGTCAGGTGGAGATGAATTAGAGAAGGCAATAGAGCGTGTACAGAAATGGTACACCGCATTCCCCATAGCAGACGTAATAATAGGTAATCACGATAGGCTCATAATGAGGAAGTCGTTCTCTTCGGCTATACCTAAGGAGTGGATTAAGTCATATAATGAGGTTCTCGGAACTAGTTGGAATTGGACTGAGCGAATAGTGTATGATGGGGTACAATTCGTTCACGGAGAGGGGGGTACAGCAAGGACTAAGGCTAAGAACGATATGATGAGTACGGTTCAGGGGCATATTCATACTCAAGCCTACACCGAATGGATGGTAGGGCGTAATTTCAGAGTATTCGGTATGCAGGTAGGGTGCGGAGTGGACTCTAAATCGTATGCAGCAGCCTACGCTCGTAACTATAAAAAACAGGCTATCGGATTAGGGGTAGTTTTGGGTAATCACACACCTATTAATATACTAATGGAATTGTGATGCTTAAAAACAGCACCCCAAAATACGACCTGCTTCTCTCTGAGGACTGCTGTGAGTTATTCGATTATTTTGGAGTAGCTGAGCTACACGGATTAACGCTAAAGGAGTGTGAGGGGTATGAGGCATCCTCTGAGGACGCATATATTGCAGGGCTATGTAACGTTTGCCCGAATACAGGGAAGAGGTTTATCTATATTAACCTGAGCAGATGTACAGATGATGTACATACGATGGGGTTAGTAATGCACGAAGCGATGCACCTAGCGTTCTCCCTGTTAGAATCGGAGGAAGAGATAATCACCTATGCTGAGAACGAAGCCTACCGAATTATTAAGACTATCCTACAATGAAAGAACAGCTATTAGTATTATTAGGAAGATTTGACCTAACTGAATTGTTAAAGGGGAAGGGCAAACTAAGGAGATGGAGCGCAAAGCGTACTATCGGGGGATTAATAGTCGTTTACGCCCTAGCAAGTATGGACGAAGAGATAACCACTAACGGAATGCTCCTATGTCTAATAGGAGTTTTACCCCTATGCCTGTCGTTTTTAGAGAAAGATTAACTATATTCGCTATGTATGGGTGTAGTTCTCCCTAACCTGAACTAGTGTTAATTATTTTCCATATCTGAAGCCCCTACTGACCTAGGGGTTTCTTTTGTGCCAATAAATTTGGAATTTTTTTTGGTATGTTTCGTATGGGTAGAGAGCCAAAAGGGAATAAACACAAAGAATTATTTGTTTTATGGATAATGGTGCTCCCATATTAGCGGTATCTAAAAACAAAAACCCAAACAAAAATGTACATTTCTCTCAACACCTTCAATAGCGCAACAGAGGTAGACCTCTCTAGCAACTTCCACCCTACTCATCCGAACAGGGCTCTATGTATCCTTAACAACAACAACGGCAGACCAACCTACGCTGTCCGAAACTACCTAACAGGAGATGTCGACAGATGCGAGACGGTTCTACGCCATATGGTAGACTTCTGTAATGAGAATTACGACTGCAACTTTACTTACCAATCATAACCCCTAAATATATTTCAGTAATGAACACTAAATTAACCATATACGAAAACATCACCAACAGGGTG
>TARA_R110000787_G_scaffold162491_1_pt1 | contig 14881 bp, 10 predicted proteins | sample TARA_R110000787 | Tara Oceans TARA_R110000787 (sample SAMEA4397920) | marine metagenome | biome: Polar Biome; feature: [DCM] deep chlorophyll maximum layer (ENVO:01000326); material: water (ENVO:00002006), including particulate matter (ENVO:01000060) such as... | depth 35 m
GCATGGTTTTGGATTTGAAGACGCAACGGACATTCCTGTTGATGGCCAGACTACAGCAGTTTGGGTCCGTGAAAACGAAAACTCTGCAGCAATTGCTTTGAAGGCAAACGATGCAGATTTTACAGATGGCGCATTGGTTTTAACCCCAGGTGGTGACGCCGATGATGCTGTCGGTTTCGCAACCGCAGCACAACCATTTTCATGTGCCGCAGGCAAGCCTTGGTGGATTGAAACTTCAGTTAAGATCGCAGATATTGATGACTGTGAACTGTTTTTTGGATTAACTGAGGATGCATACGACACCGCAGTAAACTTCGGTACAGTTGCAGCGAGTGACAACAACGATAAGATTGGTTTCAAAAAAGCGACTCACGATTCTGGACTTATCCAGGCCGTCTCTTCAAAGGGCGCTGTTGAATCCACAGCAACTGCCGTTACACTCACTGCGGACAACGACGTTCTTACGCTTGCTGCACACTGGGATGGTATCAGTGAGGTTAAATTTTACGCTGGATTCGCAGCAACAGGTACTGAGGTAGGTGCACTTTCAGAAGTCCACTCCACAACAACCGCTTCAGATGACAGTTCAATGGGCATTGTGTTACAGCAGGTCCACACCACTGCTGCTGGTGATGACGCACTGACTGTTAACTATGTACGTGGCGCATGGACCGCATAAGGAGGGTAGGTTGTGAACGATTTAATTAAGAGTGTTAAGAAAGCGCAGGCAAAATTAGCGAAACCTGCCCCTAAAGAGGCAGCACCTAAAAAGGTGAAGAAGGTTGAAGAACCAAAGGTTGAAGAGACCGAAGAAAAGAAAGAAGAGTAAAGTCTTTTTTACAAACCCCCCGAAAGGGGGGTTATCTTTTTTTAAAAGTATGTTATACTAGTTTAAGTTAAAGGAGTTTAGATAATGGGAAAACGTAAAAAAAGAATGATCATGAAGAAGTATGCTAAGAAGTATGCCCTTCAAAGAAAAACCTTGGGTTTTGATAAGGAGGCAAAAATGATTGAGATTGACATGCTAAGTGGAGAAGAGATCAAGCAAGAAGAGGACGTTCAAGTGGTTATAAACACCCCTGAACAAACCGAAGAAAAGAAGCAGACACAGTCCAACATTCCAGAACCTGAGTTACAGGTCGTGGAAATGGAAGATCCAGTCGTGCAAGAGGTACCTCCGCCAGTCGAGGTTAAGAATCCCACAAAGAAAAGAGCAACCCGCAAAAGACCAACAAAGAAGACAGAAGAGTAACTAGAGCAGAAGTCCCCAAGTGTTTTGTTGAGTTTGAGACTATTTACTAAAGCACGGAGGACTTATGGATGGCTTTACCCACTTTGTTACCTGCCAGTAAATCAAGCAAGAGCATCTTGCCTGAGACTGGAAGTCACGGTAATGTAAACAGATTATTACCATATAAGATATATTCAGAAAACAGCAGTACATTGTTTTCAGGAAACTTTGTTTCAGGCGCTGTCGATCAGGTCGCCTATACTTATAAAAAGTTAGGAGGTGATGTTCTTGATATTGAATTGTCAGACGGAAACATATATGCTGCTTATGAAGAGGCAGTATTGGAATACTCTTATCTTATCAACGTACACCAGGCAAGCAATGCCCTACCGAGTCTTCTAGGGCACGCTACAGGCACGTTTGACCATAAAGGGGAGTTGACATCGGGTCCTGTATCTGCGAGTCTTAAATACCCCAAATTTGACTATGGTTTCTCAAGGAACGTTTCGGAGAGAATGGGTGCAGAAGTTGGACTGAAAGATTCCGTACAATACTCTGCCTCCTTTAATATTACTGCCGGACAACAAGATTATGATCTTCAAGATATTATAACCTCTAGAACAAACGCCGCAGCAACAGCAACGGTCACGATCGATTCACATGCTGATCTTGATGCTGGAGATACTATATCGTTTACTACAACGGATGGTACGACAATAACTGCCACTGCAAATGACACAACCACGACCGCCACAGACACGAATAGTCCAACTTTTGATATTGGCGACGGGACAAATGACTTAACAGCAACCAGACTTGCAACTGCTCTCGATGCAAATAGTAAGATTTCAGCGACAGCAACTGAAAACGTGGTTACAATAACGCAGTCTACTGCGGGGTTTCAAGGCAACGGTACTACAACACTAACTGAAACCGGTACATCTGGAATGTCCGTATCTGATTTTTCTGGGGGTATAACGGTACCTTACGTTGGGAAGATTGACGGTAAGAGGATTTTGGTTAAAAAAGTCTTTTACAAGACTCCTCAAGCTATGTGGAGATTTTTTGGATATTACGGTGGATTGAATGTTGTTGGGAATATGTCAAACTATGGACAATTCTCGGACGATTCGACTTTTCAACTGGTACCGACTTGGCAAAACAAGTCACAAGCGCTGGCGTTTGAGGACGCAATATACACACGAATGTCACACTGGTCTTATGAACTGAGAAACAACAACGTAAGAATATTTCCAGTCCCGTATTCTGGAGGTCCAGAAGTGATGTGGGTCGAGTTCTCTGTGCCTGCATCCAATCTAGAGGATGACACGAATGGAAGATCAGGACTCGAAGGCGTTAACAATATGAACACACTTCCTTTTTCAAATCTTCCATATGACACTATAAACTCTATCGGTAAGCAGTGGATCAGAAGATTTGCTCTGTCCCTCTCCAAGGAGATATTGGGATTGATTAGATCTAAGTTTGCAACTTTACCAATCCCAGGCGAGAGCGTTACCCTCAATGGTTCTGAACTTGTCTCTCAGAGTAAGGAAGAACAAAACTCTCTGAGAGAGGAATTGAAGGCAACGTTGGCAGAGTTAACTTACACTAAGATGTCAGAACAAGAAGCATCTATGGTCGATAACGCTGAGAAGGTCCTGCAGAAGATACCTTATTCGGTATTTGTGGGGTAGTAGAACATGAGTGACAATAAATGGAATCAACCTGACGCTCCACCACCACCGCTGTTCACTGGAAAGAAGGAGAGAGACTTAGTAAAGCAGGTCAGTGATGAACTCGTAGAGAGAGTCATTGGGCAGCAGATCATATACTATCCTATTTCAATTGAAGAAACCAACTTTCACCCGATATACGGAGAAGCGTTGAACAAAGCATTCCTCAATCCAATCAGTGTCTATGCGATGGTTGAATGGAAGGGGTATGAGACAGAGACCACGAACCTCGGCGTCGACAGATTATCAAAAATCACAGTCCACTTTCATAAGCGGAGATTGACTGAAGACCAGAACCTCTTTGTTAGGGAAGGCGATTTCATTCTGTATGGGGAAACTTATTATGAGATTGCAACACTGAATGAACCAACAAGAATCTTTGGTCAAAGAGAGCATATGATGGAAATATCAGCAGAGTGCATCAAGGCAAGAGAGGGTTTGTTCAGTGGAACGCAATAGACCTTTCAGTGAAGGACTAAACGAATATGAGGGCAAGCGAATATCTGACTCTCGAATAGAGAACATAGACACCGCAATGTTTAAGTTCATAGACGTCCAGATGAACCTTCATGCACATAACGGAAAAGGATTTAAAAAGGTTCCTGTTGTTATGGCATCTTCTGAGAGGTCTGCACTCAGCAAGGGAGACTTGAGAGTCCGAGATGATGACGGCGCTCTGATAATGCCAATCATCACTGTTGAAAGAACATCGATGATCAAGAGTTCAACTGACAAGGGTACCGTATGGGCGAATGTTCCAGCACTTGATAAAGTTAAAGGCGGCAGCATCCCAACGATGCAGAAGATCGTTCAAGACAAGACATCAAATTTTAAGAACGCACATGCCAAAAGAAAGCATGGACAATTGAATTTTCCGAACAAAGTGGACAAGTCTGTGTATAAGACAGTTACAATACCGCTGCCAGTGTATGTCACAATGATGTACGAGGTAACCATCAGAACGGAATATCAACAGCAAATGAACGAGTTGGTTGTCCCATTCATGACTGTTCCTGGTGGTATTAACTATATTATAATAAGAGACGAGAACCACAGGTATGAAGGTTTTATACAACAGGATTACGTCCACGACAACAACATAAGCAATTTCTCTAACGAAGAGCGAAAGTTTGAAACAAAATTTAGTATAAAGGTATTGGGGCACTTAATCGGAGATGGTGTCAACCAAGCGACACCACAAAAGGTAGTCAATGAAACTATCGTTGAGGTCAAGATCCCAAGAGAAAGAGAGTCGCTATCTCCTGAAGAGTTAGCGAAGTACGGATTATGAGGTTAGAAGATGGTTAAAAGACCGACAAAACCTAGAAGAATAGAGGACAGACCATTTCCTCGCTCGACTATGGAAACAGTAGACTCAGCACTCCACAAGTTCGTGAGTGAGACACTGGATATTAAATGTGTCACCACTACAGGATTCAGAAAGGTTCCTGTGATCTGGTCCTCTGCTGAGAGGATGTACCAGAGCAAGAGCAGTCAGAGGATCCGAGATAAAGAGGGTGCCTTGGTCTTGCCTCTTATCACTGTCGAGAGAACAGGGATTGTTAAAGACCCATCAAGAAAGGGGACTGTATTCGCAAATATACCACCAATGGATAAAGTCAAAGGTGGATCGATATCAGTCTCAAGAAGACTCAACCAGGGCAAGACGTCTAACTTTGAAAACGCACACTCAAAGAGAAAGAGAGGGCAGTTAAACTTTCCTGGACAATCAGTAAAACCAGTATATGAAACACTGACGATACCTCTGCCAGTATATGTTACCATTCAATATGAGATAACTCTGCGTTCAGAATACCATGAACAGATGAATCAGATGCTTACCCCGTTTATCACAAAACCGGGCGGCATCAACTATGTAATCATCGAAGAGGGTCGATTGCGTTATGAAGCATTTGTCCAGGAGGACTTCGCACAGAACAACAACATTAGAAACTTTTCCAATGAAGAGAGAAAGTTTGAAACAAAAGTAAGGATAGAGGTCCTTGGGTGGTTGACAGGACAGGACAAGAATAGTCTACAACCAGATTACTCTATTAGAGAAGGTATGGTAGAGGTTAAGATTCCTAGAGAACGCATCGCTCTCGCTGATGAATTAGATACCGCCAACGGACGCCTTTATGGACTGGAAGGTATTAAACCCAGTGCCAGAGTTAGGAACACCAGAAGGCAAGATGATCAGGTATCTACCTTTGGTCAAACCTCCATACCAGGACTACCTTCAGCAGGTGCTTCGTCTGGCACAGGCACTGGTGCAAAAGGCGACACTGGCGTAAGTGTCTCTAACGTAACGCTTAACGATGATTACGAATTGATTGTTACGCTAACTGATGATACAGTGTTCAACCTTGGTAGCGTACGAGGCGCAACCGGTGCAACGCCAAGTCTGGACATTATATCTGGATCTTCGGCAACGTATCATGCAATGTCAGGCACTACTGCAACGTTCAACCTCACTGACACGGACAGGATCGAAGCGAACGATATTCTTGGATCAGGTGATGTGACCCTGACTGGACTTGCAACAGGAACTCCTGTATCTGGCAAGTTCTTGGCACTTAACGCATCCAACGACGTTGTCTTGACATCGGTAACTACGAACACTGATATAATATCAGGATCCACACTAACTTATCATAATATGTCTGGATCAACATTTACCTCAAATCTGCTTGATTCTGATCGAGCAACAATAAACGATGTTGATTTTACTTCAATATCAGGATCCACAGGAACTATACACAACTTGAGTTCTTCAGCAGCAACGTTCAATTTGGTGGATGCAGATAGGGTAGAGGCAAACAATATCAGTGGACAGGGATCAATGACCCTTGCTGGTTTATCCACCGGCACGCCAGTGTCTGGTAAACACTTGGCGCTTGATGCGAGTAACAATGTCATACTAACTACTGGCGGCGGGATTTTGCTTACAAACTACCTGGCGAACACAGAGTTTCAGGAAAGTCCAAATGGAATCAGGACCACATTTACGGTTGCCAACGCGTTTGTTGATGGGACTCAACAGGTCTTCCGGGGTGGTCTTTACATGAGTCCCGGAGCGGGTATCGATTACACCGTTACCAACACTACAACGATAGAATTTACAGAAGCGCCAGACACGGGTGAAAACTTGAGAATAATGTATGTTAAGTCATAATTTAAAGAAAAGCGACTATTTATAGATAAGGTTAATGTTTAGTTAGAAGGAGGAAAGAGATGTCAATATTAAACAAACTATTAGGAATGTTGGATGAATTAAAAGAAGAGAATCCAGAGTTCGCAAACAAAGCACTGCTCGCAGCAGAGACCCTTAAGGCGGGAGTTGACCCAGAAGAACTTGAAGACTGGGAGAATGACTCAGAAGAGGAGATAGAGGAAGAAGAGGTGTTTGACGATACTTACGTTATAGTAAGCGCCGAAGACACGCAAAGATTCTTTAATAACAAGGAAAAACTGGATTCTGAACTTCTTGACTATGGACTTTACATGAGGGATCATGAAGTTAAAAAAACCCTCATGCTTGAGCAGATCGAGCAAGTCAGAGGCAGGAACGAGCAATTCTTACAAAACCTTAGAGAAAACTACAGACTAGATCCCACTTCCGCATACTCTATGGAAATAGACAACGCCGGATCCGGAAATCTAGCGTTTGTGAAGGAATAGGTACTATTTATGATGAGAGGTATAGTATGAATTTCATAACATCCGATATAGGAATCGCCGCCTACTTTCAACTTAAGGGAATAAACCTTATTAGATGTAAGCGATTAGAATCAGGAAAGTTCCATTTTGAGTTTGATGATAGGTTAAGTGAGTGCCAAGCTCTTTCGTTAGAGTTTTTGAACAGTGAGTTTTGTAAGTTTGACAATAACGTTAGAAATTTGAAGAAGGTCCTCTTCTCATAATTCACAAACCCAGTCCGTTAATGCGCTGTTGGTTTTTGTTAGTGAAGATAAAAATAAAAAACATTAAGGAGCAATTAACATGGCTAAAACAAAAATTGGCACAAAACTATTAGCAACCGATGCAATTAGTACGGCGAAACTGGCTACGTCAGCAGTCACCCGTGATAAGATCGCATCTGGTTCAGTACAGGTGGGTCACTTAGACCTATTTCAAGACAGGAACGACGTAGCACATCTCGATGATACAGATGTCTTAATCGTATCTGCCTCCAAGGGCAACTCGGGCGGTATGAGAACCGTAACGTTCGCACACTTAAAGGCAGCAGTATCAGCATCAAATGCTGCAGTCGGTAATGAGGGGCACATTCAGTTCCACGGCACCGGCGGGACCAATGCCATGGACGCAATCTCAAAGATTAGAACAGACGGCGTTCATTTAACAGCATCGGACGGCGGTAAGGTTGTGTTTGCATACACTGCTATCTCTGGATCTACTGGTGAGATTTTCGCAGACGCAAAGACTTCATTAACATTGAATGCAAAAACGACTTTGACATTTAACATCAATGGTTCAGACGAATTGGAGTTGAACGCTTCAACCCTTCAACCAGCGGCAGACGGCGGGTTAAATCTCGGTGCAGCAGGAAGAAAGTTCAATAACGCATATGTTGCTACAGTATCTGGTTCTGGAACCTCCACACTTCACAAGTTGGACGTAGACGCTCTTGCGGCGAGAAAGGTCACAGCGACTGTGATTTCAGGTTCAGGTACCTCAACCTTTCACAAGTTGGATGTAGACGACGCAACGTTCAACGTCATTAAAGCAATTAACATCTCTGGTTCTGGTACAGCGCAGATTCACAAGGTTGACGTTGACGAGGGTACTTTCAATAGAGCAATAGCAACAGTTGTATCAGGTTCTGGCACTTCACTCTTTCACAAGATTGATGGCGACGAAGGTGATTTCCGTAAGGCAGTTGCGACAGTTGTTACATCCTCTGGGACTTCACTCTTTCACAAGATCGATGGTGACGAAGGTGATTTCCGCAAGGTAGTCGCAACAAACATCACGTCTTCCGGTACATCAAACCTTCACAACGTAACGGCAGACGAACTCTCTGGTTCTTCTGGTAAGTTCCGCAAATTGGTTGTAGATATTCTCGACGCAAGAACCTACAAGTCAAGCATTACGACTTCAGAGCACTTCGAGATTGTTAGCAAGCAGATCATCGCAGCAACATCAGGTTCAGCAGGCGATGCCCTTGAAGGCGCTGGTCTTCAGATTGGTGGTACTGCTGGTTCTGGTTCGGCAGGAGTCGCAAGTGTAATCCTTGGTGACGCAGGCAGCGGCGCAGGTTCTGATCTTCTTTTCAAGATTGGATCTACGCAAGGTCTCTCGCTTTCATCCAATGGTGGTAGAAAGTCCGACGCAGTGTTGTTCGGCGTATCCGGTACGCTTTCAGCATCTGTTGGTATCTTCCAAGAATTGGACGTAGCGAAGGGATTGACGGCGAAGTCATTCTCAGGTTCTTCAGGTACGTTCCATACTTTATCTGGTACTATCGTGCAATACCATGAGATAGATGCGGATCAGGCAAGCATTCTTGACTTGGACGGTACGTCTGCTACGTTTACCGTAGTTTCGGGCACAACAGTCAACGCAACTACGGTTGATGCAGATATCGCAACTATTAATGATCTTGATGGTACGTCTGCAACGTTTACTGGAATTATCTCTGGTTCAACGGTTGACGCACACACTCTTGACGCTGACAAAGCAGAGGTTAGAGATCTCGACGTAACAAACGCCATCTCAGGATCTGGGACTGCTACGATTCACAAGGTGACATCTGATGTTGTTTCGGGATCTGTATTGACTGCACACAACGTTGACACGGATAAATTGTCGGTGGGCGTCATCGTGACGAACGATGTTGTTAAGGCAGCGAACCTCAACAGAGACATTGTGCTTGATATTGATAACGGTAATGGTGGACTCAACTTTGCTAACGGTGTCTTGAGCATCGGACAAAGAAGACAGGTTTTCGCCCAGCACATCAGTACAGGGTCTCTTGCAAACTCCATCAGCATGACTGAAGGGTCAGGATCGCTGTACACGACAGCATCACTTGCAACAGATGCAGCAGGTAATCCAACGATTATCATGTCTGGGTCTGAGATGGTATACCTAAATGGTGTATTGTTGATTCCTGCACCTGCAACACAAAGACCACCAAAAGACGGTGACTATACCATTGACTACAACAGCGCCAGTGGTCCTGTGACCATCGAGTTGCATGAAACGCTTAGTATGGATTTTGACGATATTCTTATTGTTCAGTATCTATCTGGAACGATTTCATAGGTTCATAGGTTTCAGTTATGAGAGGGGGGTTTCTCCCCCTCTCGTTTTATTTTGTTTGTTATTACAATAACAATAGAGGAGACATTAAATGGCAATAACAAGAATAGGTACCAAATTAATTAAAGATGGTGTCGTAACAACAGTTAAGTTAGGTTCAAGCGCAATCACGAGAAGTGACATCCAATCGGGGTCAGTACAACCTGGACACCTGGATGTAAATCAAGGTCAAAGCGGACACGTCGACTTTCTTGACGGGGATTACTTCATTCTCGGCGACAAGACCAAGTTTGACGCCAATGCAGACCCTGTTGCAGGCGCTCATATTAGGTCGTTCAGTTTTAGTCAACTCAAGACCGCTCTCTCACTTTCAAATGCAGCGAGAGGTAACGAGGGTAGTGTCCAGTTCAACAATGGAACAGGGTTTGACGGTATCGCAAAGATTACCACAGACGGTGTTCACTTGACTGCTTCAAACGCAGGCAGGATTGCTTTTGCCTTTACTGGCATTTCTGGATCTACTGGTGAGATCTATTCTAGTGCAAAGACTACATTAAAAGTCAATGCTAAGTCTAGACTACTCCTGCACTCTTCGGGTACCGTACAGGGTAATCAGTCAGGTTCTCTTGAACTAGTAGCGTCTGGTTTGGTACCAACTGTTAAACCAGCAGTGGCAGTACAACCAGGTACGTATAGGATGATATTTACTTCTGGTTCTTCAGGTGTGCACGGTGAGTCAAATAGAACAAAGACTTATGGTCCTTTGAAGTCGGGTGTTGCACAGTTGGTGTTTGTACAGAGCACGGGTAGCACTAATAAAGAGTATTACCTCTTTTACCTAAACCAGGCATCTAGTCCTTCACCACTACCAATCAGTGCAAGTCTCAATCTTGAGTACAGCGACCTCAAACCAGGTGCATTCAGAAAGACAACTGCAGTAGAGGCAATCGCTGGTGTCAGTGACTGGAGAGACGTTGTGGCAAATCTTGCAACAGCGATGAATACCGAGTTGAATACAGCAGCAGATCTTGCAACTGTAACCTACAATGCTACTAGCAGCATTAATGGTACTGCATCGATTGAAATCACTTACAAGGCGGGAACTACTTTGGGTAACATCGGCATTGGTACAGGTGCTGAAACGAATTCGACTGGCAAGGGCAAGTTCACGACGACCTTGGGATCAGCGTTGTACTCACCGTCGTACAATCCTGCTCCGCTAGAAGGTTCTTTCTCGGGATTCATTAATAGTAACGATAGGAAACTTGCTGGCGAACCTGATTCGAGCGGTGGTAGAGTATCAATCGTCGTATCTGGTTCAGCAGCAGTTGCTGCAAACGCCACATGGTTAAACCTTGGTGGTGGTTCAAACTTGTATGCCGATACATTCGTAACAGTACTGTCTGGTTCTGGTACTTCTCAGGTACATAAGGCAACGGTAGATGAGATTATTACAGGCAAATTAGATCTCGATTCTGGCACAGCAATCATTTCAGGGTCTGGAACGGCATCGATTCATAGTCTTGATGTTGATGAAGCGACCATCGACGGAGTTGCAATGACAACAGTAAGAGATGCAGCAGCGTACTCGATATCAGGTTCAGGTACTGCATCGATTCACAAGTTGGATACAGATGAAGGTGATTTCAGAAAACTAATCGCAACTGTTGTAACTGGTGCAACTGGACAGTTCCACAAGATTGATGGTGACGAAGGTGACTTTAGAAAACTAATCGCAACTGTGGTTACATCCTCTGGCACTTCGCTCTTCCACAAGATTGATGGTGATGAGGGTGACTTCAGAAAGGTGGTTGCAACTAACATCACTTCATCTGGCACATCTAACCTTCACGTTGTGTCTGCTGACGAAGTATCAGGATCTTCTGGTAAGTTCCACAAGTTGGTTGTTGATGATCTTTCCGCTAGAAGGATTCAATCCACGATTACAACAACAGGTTATTTTGAAGTTCCTCAAAAGCAGTTTATCCCAGCGGTAAGTGCTTCTGCAGGTGCGAGTACCGAGGGTGCTGGTCTTCAGATTGGTGGTACAGCAGGATCAGGATCTACTGGTGTTGCAAGCATCGTATTAGGTGATGCAGGATCTGGCATAGGTGCAGACTTATTGTTTAAGATTGGAGCAACACAAGGTGCTTCCTTAAGTGGATCTGTCAGCGAAGGTGGACAGAGATTCGGTGTAACAGGGTCGATCTCGGGTTCAGTAGGTGTTTTCCATAATGTAACAATTGCCAAATCTATGGGTAACCAGGATGCAATCTTTAGCGGTTCTTCCTTCAGTGCTCAGACCTTGTCAGGTACTCTCGCTCAGATCTTCGATCTGGACGTGAATCGAGGGAACATCAATGATGTTGATGGCACTTCTGCAACGTTCACAACAGTGTCTGGTACTACCGTCAACGCGACAACCGTCAACGCAGATAAGATGACTGCGGGTGACGTAGATGGTACATCGATGACCTTCTCTGGAATTGTTTCGGGATCAACAGTTGATGCCCATACGATCGACGTTGACAAGTTGGAGGTTAGAGATCTTGACTTCACTAGTCTGTCTGGATCAGCAACAGCTACGATTCATAAGGTCACGACTGACGTGTTATCTGGTTCTGCCGTTACACTTCACAATCTTGACACTGACAAGTTGTCGATAAATGAGATTGTTACCGCTGACGTTGTGAAGAAAGCGAATCTTAACAAAGACATCGTAAGGAGCACTACTAATGCACACGGTGGTCTTGTGTTCGCCAACGGTCAAACAAGTGTAGGGTGGAAGAGAAGAATCTTCTCTAGATCTACCAAGGCGATCGTTAACAGAACTCAACCAACGCAAGGTTCTGGTTCACTTTACACCACTTGTTCACTACCAGAGATTCGAATGGTCTCAGGTTCTGAGTCAGTGTTCTTCAATGGACTGCTTCTCGCGAGAAGTAACGGTGTAGCAGGTAATCCAAAGGATGCGGACTATGCCATTGATTACACTCATGGTGGCGGATTACAGCCAGGTCAGTATAAATTTATGTTCACATCTGGATCGACAGGTAAAGATGGTGGAACTGATAAGGTATATGGACCAGGTGGATCAGGAGCAGCGCAGTTCCTTGAAGTCAAGAGTTCGGGTAGTGAAAACTATCTATTCTTCTTGTCCGATGGCGTAGGTACTACTGAACCGTTCGACAACGGTTTGAACATAGCGTATGGAGACTTCGGAACTGAAAGCGACCTCCGACAAGTGAGGGTAGAGTCAGTCTCTACAATTACTGACTGGAGAACAGTTGTGACGAACTTCTACAATGCCATGAATACGTCATTGCCTAGTGCACTAGCCACAGTCGCTGTTTCGGGAGCGGGTCAGATTAGTCACACTGCGAGTATTACGGTTACGTACGCTGCAACTGGTATCGAAGGCGGTGTTTCAGTTGGTAAGGGTACATACGAAAGTCTTGGTAGCGGCGTGGCAACACACCGTCTTGCTACGGCAGGTGCAAGTTTGGTAGCATCTCAGAATAGTACGCACGGAACAGCACTCGCAAACGAGCAGGGCAACGCTGACTCAACCAAGAGAGCAGGTGATGGTTCAAACTCAGGCGTCTTCGTCGAAACTGTAACTTCTGGTTCAACTTCTAAGGTTGGAACTGGGGTCTTCATACACGAGGGTCTAGCAATGGACTCTGACGACGTGCTGGTTGTACAATACTTGTCCGGTTCCTGGCAGTTCTAATAATCCTACCTAAAGGGGGGGCGTAGTCCCCCCATTCCTTTTCTTGTCTCTTTTCTCAACTTTTGGAGATTGAAAATACTATTTAATAGAGAGTAAAAATATATTATTTCTTAACTTTAGTTAATAAGGAGATTTCCAGTATGTCTGTAAAAAAGTTTAAATTTGTATCACCCGGTGTATTTCTTAATGAGGTTGATAATTCTCAACTACCAAAAGCACCAAACGCAGTAGGTCCAACGATCATAGGTCGTTTAGAGAAGGGACCTGGTATGATTCCATTGACCGTTGAGTCGATGGCACAATTCATCGAGGTTTTCGGTAACCCAATCCCAGGAGGACAGGGTGGAGACGTTTGGAGAGATGGTAATTATACCGCTCCAACCTATGCAGCATACGCAGCGCAAGCATTTCTAAGGAATAGTGGACCAGTCAACGTTGTTCGACTTTTGGGTACACAAGACCCACAGGCGACTAGCGGCGGTGAAGCAGGATGGACTCTTGACGGCACCTCCAACGACGGCGCTAACCCTGAGACTTCTACCAAGTCTTCTGCTTATGGTTTATATCTATTCTCCACCGGTGGTGTTGATAGTAGATCTAGGTGGTCAGGCAACCCTGGACCCGGAGCAAGAACAGAAACAAATATAACAGGCACTTTGGCAGCGGTTTGGTATTTTCAGCAAGGCGCGATAAACCTGTCAGGCGCTGTTGGGCATCTCGATTCGGCCGCCGACCGCGCAGCATCTTCTTCGGTAGACAACGGGGGTGGGATTAGTCTAGGTAACGTCACTGGTTCACACGTTATCATAAAGTCATCAGATCCATCAAAAATGGAATTTATTGCACATCTTTACGATAAGGGCACAAACGACACTTTTAATAAAGTTACTTTCAACTTCGACAGGGACTCAGACAAGTATATTAGAAAGGTGTTCAACACCAATCCAACACTTACTAACACCGAAATCACTCAAGACGCCGGACTGAAGAAGTACTGGTTGGGCGAAACTTACGACAGATTTGTCAGAGACCATCACGGTCTTGCCACGGTTGATGCTGAAGCCGAAGGTCTTCATAGAGGCGCTTTATCTGGACACGCTTCCCTCTGTGCTGCCGTTGTTCCGCTTCTAAAGGAAGATGTACCATTCCATGACCACAGAGAACCATCGAGAGACTCTGTGACTGGTTGGATCTTCTCACAGGACACAAACACTGATCCTGGATCGTTCACTGTAGCAAATATGCAAAAATTGTTCAAGTTTATCGGCATCTCTGATGGTGGTTCGCACTCAAGAGACTTAAAAATATCCATCACTGATTTGAAATCTGGAACAGATGTTAATCCATATGGTACGTTTACTGTTCTCGTCAGACAGGTCACGGACAACGACTCTAGACCAGTTGTTCTTGAAAGGTTCACTGGGTGTAACCTTAATCCAAACGCAAAGAATTACATTGCCGCTAAGATCGGCGACCAGTATAGAGATTGGGACGATGCAGACTCGCGATACAGACTGTACGGCAATCACCCCAATCAGTCTAAGTTTTTCAGAGTTAAGATGGATCAGGATGTCGACGCAGGATCAACAGATACGCAATTGTTGCCGTTCGGATTCGAAGGACCGATCAGGTACAAAACTGCAGCGGTCACCTTTGGTACCGCTGTCACAGAAAAGGGATATACATCACCAAAAATGCAGGACTCAGATAACGACGTTGTCGCAGATCTTGATTTGTCTACTAAGAGTTTCAAACCCTTTGGTGTAGCTACTTCAATCGCCAAGCACGGTTTGTTTGGGTTCCCAATAAACTCAACAGCATCATTGGTTTATCCTACTTTGCCACTAAGACTTACCGCATCTGCGGAAGGGTTGTCCAATACTAAAGACTCCTTTT
>TARA_R110000787_G_scaffold16735_3_pt1 | contig 14865 bp, 11 predicted proteins | sample TARA_R110000787 | Tara Oceans TARA_R110000787 (sample SAMEA4397920) | marine metagenome | biome: Polar Biome; feature: [DCM] deep chlorophyll maximum layer (ENVO:01000326); material: water (ENVO:00002006), including particulate matter (ENVO:01000060) such as... | depth 35 m
TAGATTGGCAGGCGCGACGGCGATCCGGGACGAACTCAAAAAAATCCTCGGCAACGAGCCTGACCAGCCTGGACAGGACGCAGAGCGCTTTGCCGCGCTCGATGCATTGAGGCGCGAAGATCAGTTTTTTATTGTTCGCTGGGCTGACATCATCAGTCAATCGGATGCCGATCTGGCCATTCAGTTTGTTAGCAATGCGCCAAGGGTATTCGCAGCGCTGGATCAGGCCGGTGTTGAAGCGTGGCTGATGGCGGCAATGCAGCGGTTTGATAATGATGATCTACAAGGCGCTGTCGACGCCCTGACCGATCCGGTCGAGTTTATGGCGGGCTATGTTTTTCGCCTCAGTCGTTGCACCTATGATTCCGTCGGCCAGTTTCTGCAACATTTTGTCATTGGGCTGGGTGGGCGCGAACTAACGATCACCAAACATCACGAAGCTTACACCGATACCGAAAGGGTGTTCTTGCCTGATCAAATCAAGGAGTATGCCGAGCGGGAGCTTAATTTTTCCTTGTACAAGTTGATCACTGTGCACATGTGGGCGCAAACGCGTTATGGCATGTGGCGATATCAGGCTCTCGAGCAGTTGTTTCGCGTCACTAATTCCGCTGTTAGTACCGATATATTTAATCGCCTCGAATGTATTCGCCTTGATGCGTGTATCGCCCGTGATCTGCCGGGTATACACCGGCAACTTGAGCAGCTGGCCTATTATTCCGATGAACATAAATGTGAGTGGGACGCTTTCAAAAAGGCTGCGTCCATATTGACTGAACCCGCCGCGACTGCGCTCGACAGCATTGCGATGATCGAGGGTTTCTCAGGTAAGCAGCTACCACAACTAAAACGCTATCAGGGCAGGCTCGATCTGGCCAATGTTCGCAAAGCGATGCTGGCCCGTATTGAACGCGAGAAATCTGCGGTCCAGGAAGCGCTTGGCGAGCTACAGCGGACGCTCCAGCAGATGATCCACCGGGGTGATGCCGCGGCAACGGATGAGGACGACAAGCGTTTTAGCCTGATGGACGCGGATGATCCAGGCCAGGGCGATGGACCTGTTGAGCTGCGCTACGACGATCAACTGGTAGAAATGACGCCTGAAATAGAAGCCTTGATGGAGTCCATCATGCAGGACTTCGGCGAAATACCTGAGCATTACCTGGATGGCATATCGTCCATTCCTTACGCCAGTGACCGCGAATCAGATCTGGGTGAGATCGGCCTGGATACTGAAGACTATACGCAGCTGGACAACACCATCAGGTATCGAGAGTGGGATTACCTCCGCCAGCGCTATCGCGAGGGATACTGTTTGCTCCACGAGCACGATGTGCCACCGGTTGAGGACCGTTTTGTCGAAAAGACCCTCGAGAAATACAGCGGTTTGCTTAAGTCGATCAAGAAGACCTTTGAAGCGGTGCTGGGTGAATCGAAGCTCCTGCGCAAACAATCCCAGGGCGATGATATTGATCTCGATGCGCTGATAGAAGCACAGGCAGACTTTGCCAGTGGCCGGGAGATGAGTGACAACGTTTATACCCGGTATCGCAACCGTGAGCGCAGCATCGCTGTGATGTTTATGGTGGATATGAGCGGTTCAACCCACGGCTGGATCAATGATGCGGAGCGTGAATCACTGATCCTGCTGTGTGAGGCACTGGAAACTCTGGGCGATCGCTATGCGATTTACGGATTTTCCGGGCGCACCAATAAACGCTGCGAAACCTATCGTATTAAGCGTTTCGACGAGGCGTACAGCAGCGCCGTTCGCCAACGCATCAGTGGTATTCGCGCAAAGGGGTTTACCCGCATGGGGGTCGCGATTCGACATTTGGGCCATTTGCTGAATTTGACTCGGGCCCGTACTAAAATTCTCATCACACTCTCTGACGGGCGACCAGAAGATTACGATGCCTACAGAGGGCGATATGCGGTCGAAGATACTCGACACGCCCTGCTGGAATTGCGACACGAAGGCATCCATTCGTTTTGTATCACCATTGATAAGGAAGCCCAGGACTATCTGCCGCATATGTACGGAGCGGCTAACTATACGGTCATTCATGAGGTCAAAAAGCTGCCACTGAAAGTCGCGGATATTTATCGCCGTTTAACGACGTTGTAGACCATCTTGCCTGGATCGGGGATGTTACTCAGGGTTAATGATGTTGCTCAGGGTGGGAGTCGATCAACGTGGTCGACAGTAGCGAGAGGTCGGTGTAGCAAAGCTCAGCGGGCTTGCAGGAGAAAAGTCAACAACGGGTAACCCCAACTTACGGCTAGCTTTGCTCAAAAAGGGCGTTTATGCTTCGGCCTTTCAGGCCCGGTGACTAAACCACCAACTGTTTTAGGCAGGTTGTCACTGTATCAGAGCACTGTCGCCGACCGCGCTGTGACACATTCGTCAACGGGGCCGGGACAAACTTAACCAATGATGTGGTACTACCTGGCGCCCCAGTGGCGCATCCCGGACTATTGTCATTAATGCCGGGGAACAGGGTAATGGCTTCAAACGGCGAGACAGGGTGTCGACGCCGCTATTCGTTCAGGGATGGTTGGCTTTATTCGCTTCACCATGGGTATGGGTGATAGCAGAGCGATGGCCGAATGCACGGGCGGTCGCGCAAACTAAAGGTATTAAAAGAGGCAACTACCATGTCTGTACTCGTAGGAATAATCATGGGTTCGAAATCCGACTGGGAAACCATGCGCCATGCTGCGGAAGTGTTAGATGAACTCAAGGTGCCACATGAAATAGAAGTGGTGTCGGCTCACCGCACCCCCGATAAGTTGTTTGCCTATGCAGAATCAGCAGAGTCGCGCGGTCTTCAGGTGATTATTGCCGGCGCGGGTGGTGCCGCTCATCTGCCGGGCATGGTGGCGGCCAAAACGCTTATTCCAGTCTTCGGCGTTCCGGTGCAGTCGCAGGCGCTTAATGGCATGGATTCGTTGTTGTCCATAGCGCAGATGCCGAAAGGTATTCCCGTCGGAACGCTGGCAATCGGCAAGGCGGGTGCTGCCAATGCGGCATTGCTTGCCGCCGCCGTCCTGGGCAATCATTATCCGGAAATTCGGCAGGCCCTCGGACGCTTCAGAGAGGCTCAAACCAATTCAGTAATGGCTAATTCGGATCCGCGAGTTTAGATGTGAGCGTTGGCAATAGCGTTGGTGCGAATGTTGGTGCGAATGTTGGTGCGAGTGTTGGTAAGAACGTCGGCATTTTGGGAGGCGGGCAGCTGGCGCAGATGCTGGCATTAGCTGGTATACCATTAGGTCTGCGATTTGTTTTTTTTGATCCCACAGAAGATTGTTGTGCAGCCGCGCTTGGACAACACATAAAGGCTGATTTTGACGACTGGTCGCAGCTAAAAATATTCGCTGAAAGCGTAGATATTGTGACCTTCGAATTCGAGAACATTCCCTTAGCAGCAATTGAATATGTCCGTAACATCAGGCCTGTCTACCCCGAGATCAACGCCCTGCAGGCGAAACAGGACAGGTTGGTAGAAAAGCAGTTGTTTCAGCGACTGGGTATTGCGACACCAATGTTTGTCGATATCAAATCCCGGCATGACCTCGACGAGGCGCCGGACATCCTTGGCTTACCCTTTGTTATCAAAAGTCGCTACGGTGGCTACGACGGCAAGGGTCAATGGCTGGTAAAGTCTGCAGATCAAACAGCTGATGTTTGGGCGCAGATCGACGGATTGCCGTGCATTGCCGAGCAGTGGATCGATTTTTCCCGAGAGGTATCGATGGTCGCTGTGCAAAACAGGCATGCTGACAAGGTGTTTTATGACCTCGCGGAAAACCAGCACAATCGAGGCATTTTGCACACCACCATCAATCGCCCTGGGGATCCCATGGCGGGCAAAGCGCAGGCAATAATCAGTCAGTTGATGGATGAATTAAATTACTGCGGTGTAATGGCGCTGGAGCTGTTTCAGATTAACGGCCAACTGATGGCCAATGAATTCGCGCCGCGTGTGCATAACACCGGGCACTGGACTATTGAAGGCGCTGGCACCAGCCAGTTCGAGAACCACCTGCGCGCCATTTTAAATCTACCGCTCGGCGATACCGGGCATAACGGGCAGTGGGTAATGTTGAATTTGGTGGGCGATCTGCCTGATTTAACTAAAATTTCAAGTATGGCGAATAGTCATCTCCACGATTATCGAAAGCAGGCCAGGCCTGGTAGAAAACTGGGGCACCTAACCGTTCGAGCTGATCCGCGGGAAGGGCCGGACCGTCTGGCCCTTCGCTTGAAAGATTCTTTTGAGTTTTTGAACCACTAGCTAAGCTACCTGCCATAAGCCACTGCTGTGTGCCAGGGGCTTTTCTTTTGCCAGTAGGCCATTCTTTTTCCGGTGCGTAATTCGAACTGGCACCCAGTGGCTATCTCGTGCAATATCTACCGGCGAATCTACAATCCTTATCACCAATTAAAAAAAGGGGAGCGACGATGAAGATTAATTCAGTGTTAGGCCCAATCGATGTCGAAAGTTTGGGCACCACCTTGATACACGAGCATCTGGGCATCGGCTGGCCGGGCTGGGAGCTCGATCATCAGGATTTTGACCGCAAAAAAGAAGGCGCCAGAATTGTCGATAAACTAAAAGAAATCCAGGATCTTGGTATTACCAGCTTCGTTGATCCCTGCCCGATGGAGCTCGGTCGCGATCCCGAATTTGCCGCCGAAATGTCAGAGAAGTCCGGTATCCAGATTGTTATTGCGACTGGCTTATATAATGACGCGCTGGGCATTCCCCAGCATTTCCGGCTGATGGACATCGATGGTATCGCCGAGCAATATGTCAGTGAGATTCAGGATGGCATTGGCAAAACCGGCATCAAGGCCGGCATTATTAAAACCGCCAGCGGCGGTATCTACGGTGTCACGCCGCCTGGTCAGGGCATTAAGGAGAGCGAGATAAAATGTCTGCGTGCCGCGGCGCGAGCAAGCAATGCGACCGGCACACCCATTCTTTGCCATAACGACGAAATGGAACCCTTTGGCCGCGAAACCCTGGATGTTTTCGAGGAAGAGAAAGTCGACTTTAACAAGGTGCTGATTGGTCACGCCTGCGGTGTCGGCGACATGCGTTACTATTTTGACATTCTTGATCGGGGCGCATGGCTGGGGTTTGACCGCTTTGGCATTGAGTCCATTGCCTCGGACAAGTTGCGTCTCGCCTCACTGCTCGGGCTGCTGAGTGTCGGCTATGATCGCATTATGCTATCCCATGACTCTCTGCAATGCTGGCGCGGTCGCGATACCGGTGTACTGGATGGTATGGTTGCGGCATCACCAAACTGGGACCTGGCGCATATTTCGCGCAATATTTTACCTGCCATGCGCGAGGCCGGCGTGAGTCAGGACAAAATAGATACCTTGATGGTGAAAAACCCCTGTAGCTATTTTCGGAAGAACCTGTAGCTATTTTCGAAAGAAATAGTACTGCTGGGGCAAGAAATAGCATCGCTAAAACGAGATTGGAAAATAGTGTTTGCCGACCGCGCCGATACCATCGGCGCGGTCGGCTAAGAGTTAGCGCCAACTGCGCGTTATGTGTTGACGGAAGGTTTGACTGCAATTCTGTGCTCTGGTCCTCTGGTTGCGCACCCCCTGGGCCGGTCAAGGGTTATCAATCTTCCCGACCAGGCCTGGTACCAAAACGGTGGCAATTAATAAAGCGTACGAAGTTCTTTTTGGCTTACGTTCACTCAAATTCTATGTGTTTTGGCAATTAATTGGAGTAAAAGTCTCTGCTTTTATGCTGTTGGTCAGGCGTTGGGTGGTCAAGCTCAACCTCCGTGCTCTGCCTGTCGATTGAGCCTATATCCAGCACAGGTGCAGCATCAATATGTTGCGCATCCATCATATGGGCAACGCGTTGTAGAGAAGCAATAATCATCGTCTGTTCCCACTGTTGTAGCTCGGTGAATTGACGGGTGAAGTGTTCCTGTAGCGGTACCGGGGCATCTTTTAAAATTCTGACACCAGCATCTGTCAAATGAGCGTGCACTTTACGTTTATCTTCGTTGGAGCGCTCCCGGTAAACGAGTTCCCGCTTCTCCAGGCGATCAAGAATTGTGGTCACGGTTGCCTGGCTGAGGCTAACGTCATTCGCCAGTTCACCAATAGTTACGTCACTTTTGTCACGAATAGTCTGTAGCAGCAAGATTTGCGGGGTGGTCAGGCCGGTTGTTTTCGCTAAATGCTTTGAATGGAGGTCGGTGGCCCGGATTACCCGGCGTAAGGCGACTAAAACATCATCAATACTATCCAATTCAGCGCCTTCTATTCGTGTCGATCGGTAGTATTCGATCGGTTCTTGATCGAAATTATATTTTGACTGCACACGACTTGCTATCTGTTCCTGCTTTCCGGGGGAATAAACTTCAATGGTTATCTGCTCGCTGGGTTGACTCGATACCCCTGATTCGAAAACGTATCGTGCTGCCCCGTTGCATGAGACTATGATTAGTGTAAAATGTTTAGTGTACTAAATAATATATCCGGGGGCGTGAGCATGTCCCGGTGTTACACAGTGGTTGCCAGGTAGTTATCGCTAATCGGCGTCAACCTGTTGTTAGCATTCTATTTATATCCAAAAGATATTGTTTAGTGCTGTAATTATATTTATATCAACTTATATTGCCGGTGGCGCCACTAATGAGCCAAAAATTTACCTTCTATCGGCCATCCATGGAGGATGGTCGGGCTGTTTCTCAACTAATCAGTGCCTGTCCACCGCTCGACACCAACTCGCCTTACTGCAATCTGCTGCAATGTCACCACTTTGCCAGCACCGCGGTTGCGGTCCGGTGGCACGACGAACTGGTCGGCTTTATCAGCGCTTATCTGATTCCCGATAAGCCCGAAAGGTTGTTCATATGGCAGGTGGCTGTCGCTGAGAAGGCGCGCGGGCACGGTATAGCTTCGCGAATGATCGCCCACATTCTCGACAGAGAGGTATGCCAAAACGTTCATTTTATAGAGACCACCATTACCCAGCCTAACGCAGCCTCGTGGGCTTTGTTTGGCCGGGTCGCCAAGTGCCACGGAGCTCCGCTATCCAGTGAAGAATTATTTACTAACGACCGGCATTTTTCCGGCCAGCACGACACTGAGCTGTTGGTAACCATCGGGCCGCTGCAGCGCACCGTCGCGGCAACCAGCGCAAGCGCGTCGACAAACATCGTTATGAACGCTAAGAGAGGAAGCTAGGTCATGAAAATATTTGACGAAATCGAATCAGAAGTACAAAGCTATGCACGCGCATTTCCCCGCGTGTTTAACAAGGCCCAGGGTGAATTCCTTTACGATACTGAAGGCAATCAGTACCTGGACTTTCTTGCCGGAGCAGGCACGCTGAACTACGGCCACAACAACTCGGTCTTCAAGGAAAAGTTGCTCGAGTACATCAATAGCGACGGCATTACCCACGGTCTGGATCTGCATACCAAAGCCAAGGGCGAATTCCTCGAGGCGTTTAACGAAAAAATTCTCAAGCCGCGTGGTATGGACTACGTGGTGCAGTTTACTGGGCCAACCGGTACCAACGCGGTTGAAGCGGCGATGAAAATCGCCCGCAACGTTACCGGACAACAGAATATTGTGACCTTCACCAATGGTTTTCATGGTGTCAGCCTGGGTTCACTGGCAGCTACCGGTAACGCTCATCACCGTAACGCTGCGGGTGTAACCCTCAGCGGCATTCATCGTATGCCCTACGATGGCTACCTGGGTGATGATATCGACACCACCGCCTATCTGGATAAAGTATTGTCAGATTCGAGCAGTGGCATTAATTCACCGGCTGCTGTGATTGTTGAAACCGTGCAGGGCGAGGGGGGCATCAATGTCGCCAGCCTGGAATGGCTGCGTAATTTGCAGTCCGTGTGCCGGAAGCACGGGGTATTGTTGATTGTTGATGATATTCAGGCAGGTTGTGGGCGCACCGGCGATTACTTTAGCTTCGAAGCGGCTGGAATCGAGCCGGATATCATCACGCTATCCAAATCCCTGGGCGGCTACGGCTTGCCTTTTGCCGTGGTATTGATGAAACCCGCATTGGATCAGTGGAAGCCTGGCGAACATAACGGCACCTTCCGCGGCAATAACTTTGCCTTTGTAACGGCAAAAGCCGCCATCGATCACTATTGGTCAGATGAGTCTTTTTCAAAAGGGATTAAGCGCAAGGGGCAGTATGTCGCGCAACGACTGGCAGCCATAGTTGAACAATATGGCGAGGGAAATTTTACCACCCGTGGCCGCGGCATGTTTCAGGGCATTAATTGCGTGAGTGGCGAACTGGCCGGTGCGATTACGCAGCGCGCATTCAAAAGCGGACTCATTATCGAAACCAGCGGCGCTGACGATCAGGTGGTGAAATTCCTGTGTCCGTTAACCATCAGTGATGAAAACCTGAAAAGGGGCATTGATATCGTCGAGCAGGCCATTAAAGAGGTGTGCGCCAAAGAAGTGTCGATTCCTGAAGAGGTCAATTATTTCGACGAGCGACGGCGTGTAAGTGCTTGACTGGACTAGTTAGGGCGGAAGCAGTCTGGCAACTGTGTATCTGGCCTGGTTAGCGGTAGCGACTGCCATTCCCCCCGATAACCAGGACCTGTTGCCGTAATGAGTGGCGACAAGACTTATATGCCGGTTAGGTCGTCTGCTGCAGCGGTAAGGTTAGTCACCCTGAATTTTTTGAAAAATGAGGAGTATTACATTGCTTGTTAGATACCTGAAAGACGCAGAAAAAACTGCTCGACGCATCATCTCCCCCGATGGCAACTGGGAGAGTACAAGACTGTTGCTGAAAGATGACCAAATGGGTTTTTCCTTTCACATTACCACGATCTACGAAGGCGTTGACTTCCAGATGCATTATCAACACCACGTCGAAGCGGTGTACTGCATTTCTGGTGAAGGGGAAGTGGAAACATTGGCGGACGGCAAGGTCTATCCCGTCACTCCGGGCACCTTATATAACCTGGATAAACATGACAAACACACCTTGCGCGCATTCAGGGAAATGAAGTTGGTCTGTGTATTTAACCCGCCCCTGAACGGCAAGGAAGTCCACAACGCTGAAGGCGCTTATGAGCTGGATGCCGAAGCCGTTAGCGAATTAGAAGCCGTTAGCGAATAAGAAGCCGCTAGCGGAGTAATAAAGCCATTTGTGAATAAAACACCATTAGCAAACAGAGGGAACAGCTGGTGAGTGTCGAGATAAAGCCCTCACCAGGAAGCAGTCCACCCGATTATGAATTTAACAACCGTACCAGAGCTGCTAACACAGCAAGACCGCTATCCGTCCAGAGGCACGCTGAAGGCGCAGCTGGGCAAACGTTTAGATCCGGTAATTTATGCAGCGGAATCAACACCGGCACCGATCGACCATAAATGGGTGAAACACTATGAAGAGAGCGGTTTTCTGATTTTAGAGGATGTGTTTAGCGAACAAGAAGTCCGCAGTTTTCAACAGGAACTTGACCAACTTAGATCCGACGAAAAAATTGCAGCGTCGGGCGAGACGATCACGGAACCTGGCAGCGGTGACATACGCTCGATTTTCAGAATCCATCAGGTCAGTCCAGTCTTCAAAAAGCTGGCAGCCGACCGGCGTCTGGCGGGTCTCGCGCAGTATCTGCTGGATGATCAGGTGTATATTCACCAGTCCCGCTTAAACTACAAACCCGGATTTCGCGGCAAGGAGTTTTACTGGCACTCGGACTTTGAAACCTGGCATGTCGAAGATGGCATGCCGGCGATGCGGGCGCTAAGCATGTCCATCACACTAACCGAAAATCACGCAACCAATGGTCCGCTGATGTTGATACCCCGGTCGCACAAACGCTATGCCGTGTGTGAGGGAAATACGCCCAGCAATCACTTCAAGTCTTCGTTAAAGAAACAGGAGTATGGGGTACCCAGCGACCGCTGTTTAAGCCAGTTGACTGATGTCGGCGGTATCGTCACCGCAACAGGCAAACCAGGCAGCGTGATCGTGTTCGATTGCAATACCATGCATGGCTCAAACGGTAATATCACGCCGTATCCGCGATCTAACGCCTTCTTTGTTTATAACGCGATCAGCAATCGCGTGGTCGAGCCATTTTGCGATCAGCCGCCACGACCAGAATACATTTGTAGTCGCGAGAATATCGCGCCTGTTGTCGTCGAAGCCGAAGGAGGTTAGCCGTGAACGACCAACAACGCGACACCCTTAAGCAATTGATAAAAACTCGTATTGGCGATATCGAGGAGCTTTTGTCTGCTACCACAGAAGGCAGCCATCTGGATGATGATTCAGCGAAGCTCGATCAAAAAATAGCGTCAGCCGTTAATTCGCAGGTAACCGAAAACGAAAAACGCGAGCTCACCCTGCTAAACAACAACCTGCAATGGGTTGACAGCGAAGATGCCGGTTACTGCCAACAGTGTGCCTGCGAGATTCCCTTTGCGCGATTACAGGCCGTGCCGACTACGCGCCTGTGTGTTGCCTGTGCCGAGTAGGGATAATCCTGCACAACACTAATTAACCCAGTCCTGTTTGCAGCCGTAAATATGAAGATAAATAGCAAAAAGCCAGCACAGCATAGTGTCGAGAAAATCGGCGGCACGTCGATGAGCGACTATCGGGCCGTGCGCGATAATATTGTTATGAAGCCTCACGACGAACAAACTTTATACCAGAGAATTTTTGTCGTTTCGGCTTATGGCGGCATCACTAATGACCTGCTGGAACATAAAAAATCCGGTCAGCCCGGGGTTTACAGTTTGTTTGCCAGCGGTGAAAACGGTGACGGCTGGTTTGACGCGATGGCGCAGCTGGAGCGTAAATTGCATGGCATCAATGGCCAGCTGTTTACCAACGAGGCAGATCTGAAGCGCGCCAATCGGTTTATCGATACGCGTATGGATGCCGCTCGCAAATGTTTGACGGATCTTCAAGGCTTGTGTCGCCATGGCCATTTTTCTCTGGCCGAGCACCTCGATACCGTGCGCGAAATGCTGGCCAGTATTGGTGAGGTCCACAGTGCCTGGAATACAGCGGCGCTATTGCAGCACGATGGTGTTAATGCCCATTTTGTGGATTTGAGCGGTTGGCAAACCACCGCGCACGTACCTCTCGATGAACGTATATTGCAGGCTTTTGCCGCCATTGACCTGGCAACTGAGATGCCGATTGTCACCGGTTACGCACATACCGACAGCGGGCTTATGGCCAGCTTTAATCGCGGTTACAGCGAGATCACCTTCAGCCGCATCGCTGTATTAACCGGCGCCAGGGAGGCGATTATTCATAAGGAATATCATCTCAGCAGTGCTGATCCGCAGTTGGTCGGCGAAGCGAATGCTGTCCCCATTGGCCGAACTAACTACGATGTAGCCGACCAATTGGCTAACCTCGGTATGGAGGCGATCCATCCTAAGGCTGCGAAGGGGCTGCGACAAAATGCCATTCCCCTGCGTATCAAAAGCACCTTTGAGCCGGAGCACACCGGTACTGTAATTGCCCAGGATTATGTCAGCGATACTCCTCGCGTGGAAATCATTGCCGGCAGCCAGGGCATTTACGCGCTGGAACTGTTTGACCAGGACATGATGGGGCAGATTGATCTCTACGACCGGGAAATTCTGGCGATGGTGCGCCGCTTTAAAGCCGAAATCGTCGCCAAGGATATTAATGCCAATACCATTACCCACTATCTCGCCACTAACCTGAAAACCATCAAACGCATCAGAAATGCACTGCAGGACAGGTACCCTGACGCTGAACTGGATCAACGAAAAGCCGCTATTGTCTCCGCCATCGGCAGTGATATGCGGGTTCCTGGCATGCTGTCCAAAGCTGTTGCAGCACTGGCGGAGCAAAATATCAATGTGCTGGCCATGCATCAATCCATGCGTCAGGTGGACATGCAGTTCGTCGTTGATGAGGATGACTATCAGCTGGCTGTTAAAAGCCTGCATCAATGTCTGGTGGAAGTGCACGAGCACGGCAAAGCGATATGCGCGGCATAAAACTGATTCTGCAGTGATCCGTGTGTAAAAACATTTCCCGCAACACGAAAGCGATTAAACCGAATCCCCCGTACTTGAGGCCCGTTCATGGATAGAACCCTGATTGCTGCTTCCTTTATCGGTTGCCTGCTGGCTTTCACGCTGATTGGTCTGTCGTCGCTGTTTAAAAGCCGGGGCAGCCGACACGATTACTACCTCGCCGATAGCACCGTTAGTCCCTGGCTGGTGGGCTTATCCGCTGTGGCGACCAATAACAGCGGTTATATGTTTATCGGCGTTATTGGCTATACCTATGTGACAGGCCTTGCCTCGATCTGGCTGATGATAGGCTGGATAGCTGGCGATTTCCTTGCCTCCCTGTTCGTGCATGCACGCCTGCGCGAGGCGACGGAAAGCAGCGACGAAGTCAGCTATGCCGGGGTGCTGAGCACCTGGTATGGCGCGAATAACAGCCAGCTACAACGAGTGATCGGCGTCATCTCGCTGATATTTTTATTGGCCTACGCGGGTGCGCAACTGGTGGCGGGGGGTAAGGCGCTGCAAGTGCTGTTTGACTGGCCCGCCTGGGCGGGCGCTTGTATTGGTGCCGCGGTGGTGTCCCTCTATTGTTTCGCGGGCGGCATACGGGCATCCATCTGGACAGATGCCGCGCAGTCTACGGTAATGATTGTCGCCATGGGTTTATTGCTGATTGCGGCGGTACTGTCGCTGGGTGGGGTCGGTGGGGCAGTCGCCAGTATGCGGGGCGTAGAAGGCTTCCTCGACTGGTTTCCCAAAGATCTAGCGCTACCCGGTATCGCAGGGGGCGTGTTGTTCGCGGTGAGCTGGTTGTTTGCCGGCCTGTCAGTGATAGGACAACCCCATGTCATGGTGCGGTTTATGGCACTCAACGACAGGGCCGGCATGCGTCGGGCACGCGGCTGGTACTACCTGTGGTTTATCGCCTTTTATGGCATCACCACGGGCGTGGGTTTACTGTCCCGTGTCTATTTGGCTGATAGCGGCAGTTTTGATGCCGAGCTGGCCCTGCCGATGATGGCCATTGAATTACTGCCGCCGCTGTTGGTTGGCTTGATATTGGCGGGCATTTTCGCGGCAACCATGTCCACTGCCGATTCACTGATACTCAGTTGTTCCGCGGCAGTCACCCACGATGTGCTGCCCCATAGAATCGAGCGACCGCTATTGATCAAACTAACCACCATTACCATAACCGGCTGCGCATTGTTGCTCGCACTGTCCAACAACCAAAGCGTGTTCAGCCTGGTGATCATGGCCTGGTCCGGACTGGCCAGTGCCTTTGCGCCTTTGCTCCTGGCCCTGTGTCTGGGCATGAACCCACGTCAGTCAATCAGCATTATCGCCGCATTAACGGGGCTGCTAACCGCGCTACTGTGGCGTTATTTGGACTGGCATCACGCCGTGTATGAGGGCTTACCGGGGATCGTGGCCGGCTGCATTGTGCTTATGCTGTGGCGCGAGCGCAACTTGATCGTGGCTGGGGCGCCATTAGATAGCGATACAAATTCCCGGCAACGCGTGTGAACCAACTGATTATTGACTGAAGAATAGCAATTTCCTCCTTAAGCCAGGGGGTAGTAAGGTACGGGTATCCTCGAAGGGTTCGTGTCGCGGACGGGCTTGCCGCCGCTCGAACTTGGATACCACAGTGCTTTGCGAAGTGAAAGTTGCTTTTGGATTGAAAAGCTTGGAAGGTGTATGGTGCCCAGGAGAGGACTGTACACTAAAATAAGATAACCTATTGATTCAATGGCTTATATTTAGCGCTGAAGCGATACTAATGGGTTGTCTAATGGTTTGTAAAGACACTATTAAGTCACTTTTTGAAATCTGCATAGTCATGAAAGGCGCGGATAAATGGTGGAGCCCGTGGGCAACGTTGACGGCGTTATTCTGGCTTATTGAAACGTGAGAATGATCCAATAACTCCGAGATCAGAAGCCATTGGCTCTATATCACTGGAGAATAATCAGTAACTCATTGATATTTAATGATATTCTAATATGACACGGAGCTAGGAAAAATTATAAACGTAGCAAAGGATGGCTCCGCATGCTAGTTCCTCGACCACCAAAACACGACCAGTCGATTGTTTTTAAAGGCAATATATCCAGTGTCTTTGCTATGCCTACTGACATAGGGTGCAAAAGTGATATAGAGCCAGTGGCTTTATAATTCGCTGTTAGGCATCATGGAGAAGGAAGTTCTAATCGGCATCATCGCTGCATCCTCCGCTCTCGGCGGTGTTGTCGTGTCACAAGCCTTTTCACTCGTTCAATCATTCTTCGAGCGCAAGCACCAGCGGCGCGTGATGCTGAGAGGAAAATATGAGGAGCTTTCGCGCGCTCTGAACGAGGCAATGGAGTGGGTATCAGTGAGTTCATCTGCCAAATCAAATTCCGAGCTACACGCTCGTAGTATTCCCACTCCTGCTCGGTGGGTTTATTCACTGTCTCTGCTTTACTCCCCGGAGTTAAAAGTAGAAGCGGCTCATTTGGTGTCGGCAAGTGTTGCTTTTCAGCATGCCCTAATTGACAACTACACAGAGGCAGAGCCCGGTTCGGCTGGTGGGCAAGCTGCTCGCAAAGCTCTGCAACAACTTCAATCTGCGCAGCGCTCAATCGTGGTAGCGCGCACTGAACTCGACGCTTTGATTCAAAAGTATGCTGGCTCATATGCTGCTGCCTAACAAGGCGCTCCAGGCGACTGCTCCGCCTCCGCTTCGCTACGGCTACGCAGCGCCTGAGCTTCGGCGTTAGAGCAATAAGAAACCAAAGCAGATAACAAATTTCGCGTAC
>TARA_R110000787_G_scaffold52534_10_pt1 | contig 14865 bp, 5 predicted proteins | sample TARA_R110000787 | Tara Oceans TARA_R110000787 (sample SAMEA4397920) | marine metagenome | biome: Polar Biome; feature: [DCM] deep chlorophyll maximum layer (ENVO:01000326); material: water (ENVO:00002006), including particulate matter (ENVO:01000060) such as... | depth 35 m
CCGAACCTGCGCTGGCAGGCCAGCTTTGCGATGACGCGCATGGGGCGGCATGAGTTCGTCATCGAAGCGTGGCTCGATCGGTTCGGCGGCTTTACCCGCGATTTTCGCAAGAAACTCGATGCAGGCGTAGCGACGGCGGTCGATCATGCCGAAGGGCGGCTCTTGGTCGAGCAAGCGCGCGACCGATCGAAAGGCGTGGCAAAGAAAGACTTGGCGAAATTCGCCACGCAGTTGAAGCGTGATGACGACGCTGCCTTGCTGCTGTCCGACGAACTGGCGGCCGCGATGGCGCAAGCCGATGATCGCCCGCATCGGCTGCGCTCTCCCGTCCAGCCGGTCGATGCCGAGCGGCTGACCGCGCGCTTTTCGAGCTGGTACGAACTCTTCCCGCGCTCGCAATCGACTGTGCCGGGGCAGCATGGCACGTTCGACGATGTGATCCCGCGCTTGCCCGCGATCCGCGACATGGGCTTCGACACGCTCTATTTCCCACCGATCCACCCGATCGGCAGCGCCAATCGCAAGGGGCCGAACAACACGCTGACCCCCGAGCCCGGCGATCCTGGCAGCCCCTATGCGATCGGTGCGCCCGAAGGCGGGCATGACGCCATCCATCCCGAATTGGGGAGTCTTGAGGATTTCCTGCGGCTGGTCGATGCGGCGCGCGATCATGGGCTTGAGATCGCGCTCGATTTCGCGATCCAATGTTCGCCCGATCATCCCTGGCTCAAGGAGCATCCGGGCTGGTTCGCCTGGCGTCCCGACGGGTCGATGAAATATGCCGAAAATCCGCCGAAGAAATATCAGGATATCGTCAACGTCGAATTCTACGCCAAGGACGCGGTGCCGGGGCTATGGACCGCGCTGCGCGACGTGGTCCTGTTGTGGATCGAACGCGGGGTAAAGACCTTCCGCGTCGACAATCCGCACACCAAGACATTGCCGTTTTGGGAGTGGATGATCGGCGATGTCCGCGCGCGGCATCCCGACGCGATCTTCCTCGCCGAGGCCTTTACCAAGCCCGCGATGATGTACCGGCTGGCCAAGGTCGGCTTTTCGCAAAGCTACACCTATTTCACCTGGCGCGACGAGAAGGCCGAACTGACCGATTACATCACCGAGTTGACGACCGCCGCGCCCAAGGAATTTTACCGGCCGCATTTCTTCGTCAACACGCCCGATATCAACCCGTTGTTCCTGCAGACTTCGGGCCGTCCGGGCTTCCGCATCCGTGCGGTGCTGGCGGCGACCTTGTCGGGACTGTTCGGCGTCTATTCGGGCTTCGAACTGTGCGAGGCCGCGCCCGTGCCGGGCAAGGAAGAATATCTCGATTCCGAGAAATATGAGATTCGCCAGCGCGACTGGACCGCGCCGGGCAATATCATCGCTGACATCACGATGCTCAACCGCCTGCGCCGCGCTTATCCCGCGTTGCAGACGCATCTGAACACGCGCTTCTACGCCGTGCAGAACGACCGGATCATCTATTACGCCAAGCCTGCGCCCGATGGGGCCGACATGATCCTGGTGATGGTCAGCCTCGACCCGCACCATGCGCAGGAAGCCGCCTTCGAAGTACCGCTCTGGGAGTTCGGCCTGTCCGACACCGCCAGCATCGCGGTCGAGGATCTCGCCGAGGGCCATCGTTTCGACTGGCATGGCAAGACCCAGCATATCCGCCTCGACCCCGATCTACCTTATCGCATTTGGCGCATCGCGCCGGGAGAACCCGTATGACCGCGCTCGACCAGGATCCCCTCTGGTACAAGGACGCCGTCATCTATCAGGTGCACGTCAAGTCCTTCTACGATTCCAATGATGATGGCATCGGCGATTTCGCCGGGCTGATGGCCAAGCTCGATTACATCGCTGAACTGGGCGTCACCGCAATCTGGCTGCTGCCCTTCTACCCCAGCCCGCGCCGCGACGATGGCTATGACATCGGCGAATATCGCGAGGTCAGCCCCGACTACGGGACGATGGACGACGCCCGCGCCTTTATCGAGGCGGCGCATGCGCGCGGGATGCGCGTGATCACCGAATTGGTGATCAACCACACGTCCGACCAGCACCCCTGGTTCCAGGCAGCGCGCAAGGCACCTGCGGGTAGTCCGGAGCGGGATTTCTATGTCTGGTCGGACAGCGACAAACTCTATTCGGGCACACGCATCATCTTTTGCGACACCGAAAAGTCGAACTGGACCTGGGATGACGAGGCGCAGGCCTATTTCTGGCATCGCTTCTATTCGCACCAGCCCGACCTCAATTTCGACAATCCCAAGGTGCTCGAAGAAGTGCTGTCGGTGATGCATTTCTGGCTCGACGCCGGGGTCGACGGGCTGCGGCTCGACGCCATCCCCTATCTGATCGAGCGCGACGGCACGTCGAACGAGAATCTGCCGGAAACACATGAAGTGCTGAAGAAAATCCGCGCCGATCTCGACGCGCATTATCCTGATCGGATGCTGCTGGCCGAGGCCAATATGTGGCCCGAAGATACTCAGCAATATTTCGGCGACACCAACGATCAGGGCTATGGCGACGAATGCCATATGTCGTTCCACTTTCCGCTCATGCCGCGCATGTACATGGCAGTGGCGCAGGAGGATCGCTTCCCGATCACCGATATCATGCGCCAGACGCCCGACATTCCCGACAACTGCCAATGGGCGATCTTCCTGCGCAACCATGACGAGCTGACGCTCGAAATGGTGACTGATCAGGAGCGGGATTACCTGTGGAACACCTATGCCGCCGACAAGCGCGCGCGGATCAACCTCGGCATTCGCCGCCGCCTCGCGCCGCTGATGGAGCGGGACCGTCGCCGGATCGAGCTGATGAACGCGCTGCTGCTGACGATGCCGGGCACACCGGTGCTCTATTATGGTGACGAGATCGGGATGGGCGACAATGTCTATCTCGGCGATCGCGACGGGGTGCGCACGCCGATGCAATGGTCGTCGGATCGCAATGGCGGCTTCTCGCGCGCCGATCCCGCCAGCCTGACGCTGCCTGCGATCATGGACCCGCTCTATGGGTTCCAGGCCGTGAATGTCGAGGCGCAGGAGCGCGACCAGCATTCGATGCTCAACTGGGTCAAGCGGATGCTGGCGGTGCGCCGCGAGCATCAGGCGTTCGGGCGCGGCACGCAGCGGTTCCTGCGCCCCGCCAACCGCAAGATCCTGGCCTATCTGCGCGAATTGGACGGCGAAGTGGTGTTGTGCGTCGCTAATCTGGGCCGCACGGCGCAGGCGGTCGAACTCGACCTGCATGAATTCGTCGGCCGCACTCCGGTCGAAATGTCGGGCGGCGCAACCTTCCCGGCGATCGGCCAACTGCCCTATCTGCTGACGCTGCCTCCCTATGGCTTCCTGTGGTTCAAACTGGCCAATGACGAGGCGGCGCCCGACTGGTCGAGCGCGGCCCCGGCCGCCGACGTCGAACGCTATACGTTCGTGCTGCGCCCCGACCTTGCGGGTGTGACGCAGGGCCGCAACGCGCAGGTGCTGGAAGGCGAAATTCTGCCAGCCTATGTCCCACATCGCCGCTGGTTTGGCGAGAAGGACGAGACGATCGGGCAAGTACGCGTCGTGCGGACGATCGCGATGCCGCAAGCGTCCGATCTGGTCCTGACGCTCATCGAGGTCACCACGGATGCTGGCACGCAGACCTATACGCTGCCGCTGGGCATCGCCTGGGAAGGGGAGCAATATGGCCCGTTCGCGTCGAACCTGGCGATCGGCCGCGTGCGGCGTGAGCGTCGCGTGGGGCTGCTGACCGATGGCTTTGCGGTCGCCGAATTTGCCGAGGCGGTGATTGGCGCGCTCAAGCGCGGCGATGCGGTGGCGGTCGATGACGGGACGCTGCGCTTCACCGCCACGGACGCGCTCGACATCGAGCCTGATGCCGTACCCGAATGGATCGGCGCCGAACAATCGAACAGCACGATGGTGCTCGGCGAACGCGCGGTGTTGAAATTGCTGCGCAAGGTGCAGCCGGGCATCCACCCCGATGCCGAAATGGTGCGCTATCTCGCCGCCAAGGGCTTTGAGAATGTGCCCGCGATCCTGGGTGAGGTCTGGCTCGATGAGGGCGACACTTCTACCCTGCTGATGCTGGTCCAGCGCTTCGTCTATAATCAGGGCGATGGCTGGGCATGGACGCTGAGCATGCTCGACCGGCTGGCGACCGATGCCGACTGGAGTTCGTCAAACTACGAGAATTTCGCGTGCAATATCGGGTGCCGTGTCGCGGAAATGCACGGTGTATTGGCAGCGCCGAGCGACGACGCGGCCTTCGCGCCTGAAGCGATGACGCTGGCCGATGCCGATCGGCTGTCGGGCCGGATCGAGGGACAGGTCAACAAAGCGCTGGGGTCGCTTGGAACGGCGACGCTCAGTGAGGCTGAGGCCGAAGCTGCCGCCTATCTGCGCGACAATCGGTCGGCGCTGATGGACCGCATCAAGGCAGTCGCGCGACAGGCCGAGGGCCGCACCCGCACCCGTATCCATGGCGATCTGCATCTGGGCCAGATGCTGGTGACCGGCAGCGACGTGATGCTGATCGACTTTGAAGGCGAACCCGTGCGCTCGCTCGATGAGCGCCGCGCCAAGGATTTGCCGGAGCGCGACATCGCCGGCGTTTTGCGGTCGTTCGACTATGCCGCCGCCGTCGCCGAGCGCGCTCGCCCGGCCATGACCGATACCGACGAAGCCCGCACCGATGCGCGCTACGAGGATTTCCGTCGCAGCGCCTGCCAGGCGTTCATCGACGGCTATCAGGGCGTGTCGCAGGCGATTGACGAACCGCTGCTCGACCTGATGATCCTCGAAAAGGCCGCCTATGAAGTCGCCTATGAGGCGGCCAATCGCCCCGCCTGGATCGGCGTGCCGATCGCCGGTCTGGCGCGCGCCGCCCAAAGCCTGCTGCAGGAGACATCAGCATGAACGCGCGCCATGAATTGCTGGGGGCGACAGCCGCCTTGCTCGAAAGTCGATTGGACGACCCGTTCGCGATGCTGGGCGCGCATGATGGCGAAGTGCGGACATTCCAGCCCGGTGCCCAAGCGGTGACGCTGATCGCGCGCGAAGACAGTCGCGCGATCGGCGCGCTGGACGAGCTTGCGCCTGGCTTGTTTGTTGGCAGGCTGGATGAGAATGTCCCTTATGCGCTGCGCATCGCCTGGCCGGGCGGCGCGGTGCAGGAAACCGAAGACCCTTATGGCTTCGGACTGGTGCTGGGCGATCTCGATTTGCATCTGTTCAACGAGGGACGGCATCTTGACCTTGCGCGCGTCATGGGCGCGCATCCCAAAATGATCGACGGCATCGACGGTGTCGCCTTTTCCGTCTGGGCACCCAATGCCCGCCGGGCATCGGTGGTGGGCGACTTCAACGGCTGGGACGGACGTCGGCACCCCATGCGGTTGCGCCTGGGGGCTGGTGTATGGGAATTGTTCGTGCCACGCATCGGTGCTGGCACCCATTATAAGTTCGAGATCGCCGGAGCCGATGGCAGCATCGTGCAAAAGGCCGACCCGTTGGCGCGCCAGACCGAAATGCCACCCGCGACCGGATCGATCGTCGCGCCAGCGCCGGACTATGTCTGGTCCGATGCCGACTGGCTCGCCGAGCGCGCCGCGCGCCACGCGTCCGATGCGCCGATCTCGATCTACGAGGTGCATCCCGCCTCCTGGCTGCGGCCGGGTGACGATCCCACAGGCACGCTCGACTGGCAGGCGCTGGGCGATCGGCTGATCCCCTATGTTGTCGATATGGGCTTTACCCATGTCGAATTGCTGCCGATCATGGAACATCCCTTCGGCGGGTCATGGGGCTATCAGCCGCTGTCGCAATTCGCGCCCTCGGCGCGCTTCGGGCGGCCCGACCAGTTTGCAGGCTTCGTGGATGCCTGCCATCGCTCCGGCATCGGCGTGATCCTCGATTGGGTGCCCGCGCATTTCCCGACCGATGCGCATGGCCTCGCGCATTTCGACGGGACGCCGCTCTATGAACATGCCGATCCGCGCGAGGGGTTCCATCAGGATTGGAACACGCTGATCTATAATCTGGGTCGGCGCGAAGTGTCGGGCTTCCTGCTCGCTTCGGCCTTCTGGTGGCTCGAAACCTTCCATGTCGATGGGCTGCGCGTCGATGCGGTCGCGTCGATGCTGTACCGCGATTACAGCCGTGACGCTGGCGAATGGGTGCCCAACATCCATGGTGGGCGGGAGAATCTCGAATCGGTCGAATTCCTCAAGCGGATGAACAGCGTCGTTGCCGAACGCTTCCCCGGCGTGATGACGATCGCCGAGGAATCGACCGCGTGGCCCGGCGTGTCGGCCCCGGTGCCGCAGGGCGGCTTGGGCTTTTCCTATAAATGGAACATGGGCTGGATGCACGATACGCTCCAATATGTGGAGCGCGACCCACTCTATCGCCGCTGGCATCATGGCGAACTGACCTTCGGGATGGTCTATGCCTATTCCGAAAAGTTCGTGTTGCCGATCAGCCATGACGAGGTCGTCCATGGCAAGGGATCGCTGATCGGCAAGATGCCCGGCGATCGCTGGCGGCAATTCGCCAATCTCCGCGCCTATTTCAGCTTCATGTGGACGCATCCGGGCAAGAAACTGCTCTTCATGGGCTGCGAGATCGCACAGGATATCGAATGGAACCATGACACCCAGGTCTCATGGGATCTGCTCGACCAGCCCGAGCATGCTTCGATGCAGCGGCTGCTGCGCGACCTGAACCACCTCTATACGAAGGAACCGGCCCTGCATGCGCGGGATGCCGATCCGTCGGGCTTCCAGTGGATTGTCGGGGCCGATGCCGAACGCAGCATCCTCGTCTATGCCCGCCATGGCGCGCCGGGCGCCGCGCCGGTGGTGGTGGTCATCAACATGAGCCCCGATCCGCAGCATGACTATTGCATCGGCCTGCCGCGCGCGGGGCAGTGGCGCGAAATACTCAATAGCGATGCCGACATGTATGGCGGCGGGAACATCGGCAATGGCGGAATGGTTCATGCCTCCGCCGATCCGGCCGATGGCCAGCCCGCCAGCGCTGTCATCGTCGTCCCGCCGCTTGCCGGTTTGGTGCTCCGTTTCGAAGGAACCGACAGTTGAACTCACTTCCCGACCGGCTCGAATCCGGGTCAGCCTATCCTCTTGGTGCATCGTTTGACGGCTTGGGCGTCAACTTTGCGGTATTCTCGGCCCATGCCGAGAAAATCGAACTCTGCGTGTTCGATGAAACCGGGCGGCGGGAACTGCGCCGCTACGAACTGCCCGAATGGACCGATGAAGTCTGGCACGGCTACCTGCCCGATGCGGGGCCTGGGCTGCTCTACGGCTATCGCGCGCATGGCCGTTATGCGCCGGAAGAGGGGCACAGGTTCAATGCGAACAAGCTGCTGCTTGATCCCTACGCGCGCAAATTGTCGGGGCCGGTGCGCTGGACCGACGCGCTGCACGGCTATCAGGTGCGCTCGAAGCGCGAGGATCTGAGCTTCGATCGCCGCGACAGCGCGCTCGCCATGCCCAAGGCGGTGGTGGTCGACGATCATTTCGACTGGTCGCGCGATGTGAAGCCCAACACGCCCTGGTCCGAGACGGTGATATACGAAGCGCACGTCAAGGGGCTGACCAAGCTGTTCGACCTGGTGCCACCGCGCGAGCGCGGCACCTATGCGGCGCTTGGCCATCCCAAGGTGATCGAGCATTTGAAGCGCATCGGCGTGACCGCGCTCGAACTGATGCCGATCCATGCCTTCACTCAGGACCGCTTCCTGCAGGAAAAGGGGCTGCGCAACTATTGGGGCTATAATACGCTCGGTTTCTTCGCGCCTGAACAAAGCTATTTCGCGACGGATACGCAGGACGAACTGCGCCGCGCGGTGCGCCGCCTCCATGCCGCGGGGATCGAGGTGATCCTCGATGTCGTCTATAACCACACCTGCGAAGGCTCCGAGCGCGGGCCGACTTTGTCGTGGCGTGGGCTCGACAATGCGACCTATTACCGGCTGCTGCCCGATAATCTGCGCTATTCGATCAACGACACCGGCACCGGCAACACGCTGAACCTGTCGAAGGCGCGGGTGATCCAGATGGTGGCCGACAGTCTGCGCTATTGGGCGACCAGCTTCGGGATCGACGGCTTCCGTTTCGATCTGGGGCTGACGCTGGGGCGGGAGGATCATGGTTTCGATCCAGGCGCGGCCTTCTTCGACGTGCTGCGACAGGATCCGGTGCTGGGACGGCTGAAGCTGATGACCGAGCCGTGGGACATCGGCCCCGGCGGCTATCAACTCGGAAACTTCCCGCCCTCCTTCGCGGAATGGAACGACAAATATCGCGATACCGTGCGCAAATTCTGGCGCGGCGACCCGTCGCAACGTGGCGATCTGGCAGCGCGGCTGGCGGGGTCGGGCGACCTGTTCGACCGGCGCGCCCGGCGTCCCTGGGCCAGCATCAACCTAATCGGCGCGCATGATGGCTTCACCCTGGCCGACACCGTCGCCTATGAACAGCGCCACAATGAAGCCAATGGCGAGGATAATCGCGACGGCCATTCGGAAAATTATTCGCGCAACTGGGGCGCGGAGGGGCCAACCGACGATCCCGACATCAACCATGCCCGGGCGCGGGTTATGCGCTCGATGCTGACGACGCTGCTCACCTCGCTCGGCACGCCGATGCTGGTGGCGGGCGACGAGTTCGGCCGGACGCAGAATGGCAATAACAACGCCTATTGCCAGGATAATGAGATTAGCTGGCTCGATTGGGACCAGGCGCGCTCGCCCGAAGGTGAGGCGCTGATCGATTTCACCGCGCGGCTGGCCGCGCTGCGTCGGCGCTATCCCATGCTGCGCGCGGGCAATTTCCTCTATGGCGATGGATCGCCGGGGCAGGGCATTGACGATCTGGCCTGGTGGGATGAACGCGGCGAGCAACTTTCGCCGGAAGATTGGGATAATCCCGACGGCCGCGCGCTGGTTATGCGCCGGTCGATCCGGCTGGACACCGGCGAAATCGAGTCGGTTACATTGCTGCTTAACGCCTCACCCGAACCGATCCTGTTCAAGCTGCCGCCCCCCGATGGGCAGCGCATGGTGATGATCGACAGCGCCAAGCCCGAACAGGCGCCGTCCGAAGTCATGGATGGCGAATATGAGGTCGGCCCGCAGGGGGCCGCGCTGCTGACATGGAAGATGGCCGCCGAATGACCCATTGGGGACCAGTCCTACTGACGCCCGAGCGCACACGCTTCCGCCTTTGGGCACCCGATCGCGACGCGGTGACGCTGGAGATCGACGGGGCCGCGTCGGTGGCGATGGCGCGTGAGGCCGATGGCTGGTTCGCGGTCGAGGCGGCGGCGGGGGCAGGGACGCGCTATCGCTTCCGGCTCGACGCCGATCTGGCGGTGCCAGACCCTGCCTCGCGCGGCCAGTCGGGGGGCGTCCATGGCTGGAGCGTCGTTGTCGATCCCGGCACCTATCGTTGGCAGACCGACGATTGGCGCGGTCGACCGTGGGAAGAGGCGGTCATATGGGAAGTGCATGTGGGAACGCTCGACGGCTTTGCGGGCGTGGCGGAAACGCTGCCCGCGCTCGCTGACCTTGGCATTACCGCGATCGAACTGATGCCGGTCAATGCCTTCGGCGGCACCCGCAATTGGGGTTATGACGGCGTATTACCATTCGCGCCTGCGGAAAGCTATGGCACGCCCGATGACCTCAAAGCGCTGATCGACCGCGCCCATGGCTTGGGCCTGATGGTGTTCCTCGACGTGGTCTATAATCATTTCGGGCCGGACGGAAATTATCTGGGGGCTTACGCGGCGGGCTTTTTCGACGCCGAGGTGCATACGCCATGGGGCGGGGCGGTCGCGGTCGAAACGCCTGCGGTTCATGCCTTCTTCCGCGAAAATGCGTCGATGTGGCTGAACGACTATCGCTTCGACGGGCTGCGGTTCGACGCGGTACATGCGATCGGCAATGCGGATTTTCTGGACGAGTTGGCGGGCGAAGTACGCGCGGCGACCGGCCCAGACCGGCATGTCCATCTGGTGCTGGAGAATGAACATAACGATGCCGCTCGCCTGAGCCCCGCGCGCTACGACGCGCAATGGAACGATGATTTCCACAATGTCCTGCATGTGTTGCTGACCGGCGAAACCAGCGGCTATTATGCCGACTTCGCCGAACGTCCCGCCGAGCGGCTGGCGCGCTGCTTGGGCGAGGGCTTCATCTATCAGGGCGAAGGATCGCCCAACCATGACGGCAAGCCCCGGGGGACGCCGAGCGCGCACCTGCCGCCGACGGCCTTCGTGTCGTTCCTGCAAAATCACGACCAGATCGGCAACCGCGCCATGGGCGAGCGGCTGACGCTGCTGGCCGACCCTGCCAAGCTGCGCGCAGGGACCGCGCTGCTGCTGCTGTCGCCGCAAATACCCTTGCTGTTCATGGGCGATGAGCATGGCAGCCAATCGCCCTTCCTGTTCTTCACCGATTTCCATGATGACCTGGCCGATGCCGTGCGCGAAGGGCGTCGTCGCGAGTTCGCCAAGTTCGCGGCCTTCGCCGATCCGGCAGCGCGCGCGCAGATACCCGATCCCAATGCCGAAGCCACGTTCGCGCAATCGCGCGCCATGCCGGGGCCATCGGCGGACGCGTGGCGGGCGCTCTATGCGCAATTGCTGGCGCTGCGGCGCGATGTGATCGTGCCGCGCCTCAAGGGCGCGCAGGCGATCGGGGCCGAGGCGGTCGGCGAGGGCGCGGTGACCGCCCGCTGGCGCATGGGCGACGGGGCCACGCTGACCCTCGCCATCAATCTGGCGGATCAGCCAGCGGCCTTTCCAGAGATGGCCGATCCGCTGTTCGCGCTGGGCGAAGCCGGATCACCAGGCAGTTTCGGCGCGTGGATCGACCGATGAGCATGCTCCATGATCTGGCGCAAGCCGCTGGCCTGCAGATCGACTGGGAAGATGCCATGGGCGCGCCGCAGCGCGTGTCGGATGCGTCGCTGGTCACGATCCTCGCGGCGCTCGGCTACCCCGCCGACAGCGACGCTGCGATGGCCGACAGCATGACGCGGATCGCGCGGGACCACGACAGCGCCTGCGGCTTCATATCTGCGGTAGTGGGCGAACCGTTGCTGCTGCCGACTGCCTGTGGCGAAGCGGGGCCTGCCACGCTGATCCTAGAAGACGGCACCCGCCGGGACATCATGGTCGAGGCCACCAATGCGGGCCTGCGCGTCCCCGCGATCGATATGATAGGCTATCACCGCCTGACCCTGGGCGCGCGGGACATCCGCGTTGCCATCGCCCCGCCGCGCTGCTTCTCGATTGAGGACGCCGTCGGCGACCGCCGCCTCTGGGGACCGGCGGTGCAGATCGCGGCGCTGCGCGACGATAGCGACAGCGCCTTTGGTGATTTCGGCACTTTGGCCCGAACCGCGCGCGCCTTTGCCGCGCGCGGTGCAGACGCGATCGCCATCAGCCCGGTCCATGCGCTGTTCCCCGCCGACGCCAGCCGGTTCAGCCCCTATGCGCCTTCGACCCGGCTGTTCCTGAATATCCTCTACGCGGATCCGGCCCTGGTCGATGCCGAGGCTGCAGCGTCGGATACCGGTGACCTGATCGACTGGAAAAACGCCATCCCCGACCGGTTGCGGATACTGCGTCAGGCTTATGACCGCCGATCCGAAGCGGTGCGCGCCGATGTGGCGGCTTATGCGGCGAAGGGTGGCGAAGACCTCGAACGCCATGCCCGTTTCGACGCACTCCACGCCCATTTCTTCGCGGAAACGGGCGCGCAGGGCTGGCGCGACTGGCCCGCCGACTATCACGATCCCCATGGCGCGGCGGTCACCCGCTTTTCTGCCGAACATGCCGATGCGGTCGGCTTCTATTTGTTCCTCCAATGGCTCGCAAAGCGCAGCCTGGACGAGGCGCAGCGCGCCGCGATCGACAGCGGCATGGCGCTGGGGCTGATCGCCGATCTGGCGGTCGGCATGGATTCCGGTGGCAGCCACGCTTGGAGCCGTCCCGACGATCTGCTCACCGGCCTGTCGATCGGCGCGCCGCCCGACTTGCTGGGACCGGACGGGCAAAGCTGGGGCATCACCGGCTTTTCGCCGCTGGCATTGCAGCGAACCGGCTTTGAACCCTTCATCGCGACGCTGCGCGCGGCGCTCGATCATGCCGGTGGCATCCGTATCGACCATGCGCTGGGGCTGCGGCGCTTATGGGTCGTGCCCGAAGGCGCATCACCGACCGAAGGCGCTTATCTGGCCATGCCCGTCGATGACCTGTTCCGCCTGATCGCGCTCGAATCGCATCGCGCGCGCGCCGTGGTGATCGGCGAGGATTTGGGCACCGTGCCCGAAGGCTTCCGCCCGGCAATGGACGCCATGGCCATGCTCGGCATGCGCGTCCTGTGGTTTGAACGGAACGCGGAGGGCGGTTTCCTGCCCGCCAAAGATTATGCCACCGATGCAGCCGCCATGACGGGCACGCATGATCTGGCCACCGTCGCAGGCTGGTGGCGCGGCCGTGATATCGAATGGCAGTGGCAGCTCGGCCGCACCTCGCGCGCCGCCAATGAAGCCGCCGACCAGGCCGCGCGCGCCAACGAACGCACCAGCCTGTGGGCCGCCCTGGTTGCAGCAGGCGTGACCGAAGGGCGACAACCCGCCCCCGACGATCCCGGCCGCGTCATCGACGCCGCGCTCGCCTTCATCGGGCGCACACCATCGGTGCTGGCGATCGTACCGATGGAGGACGTCATCGGCGCGGTCGAACAGCCCAATCTGCCCGGCACGATCGACGAACATCCTAACTGGCGTCGCCGCATGCCCGCAGCGACGGGCACGTTACTTGCCCGTCCCGATATTGCCGCGCGCCTCGCCGCCTTCGACACGGAAAGACGATCATGACCCCGCGCGCTACTTACCGCTTCCAATTCCACAAGGCCTTCACCTTCCCCGATGCCGAGGCGCTGGTCCCCTATCTCGCCGATCTCGGCATCAGCCATCTTTACGCCTCGCCAATCACCACCGCGCGGGAGGGATCGACGCACGGCTATGACGTGGTCGATCCAACGACGATCAATCCCGAACTGGGCGGCGAACCGGCCTTTCGCAGTCTGGTCGCGGCGTTGCGCGCGCATGAATTGGGGATCATCATCGACATCGTGCCCAATCATATGGGCGTCGCGGGTGGCGGCAATCCGTGGTGGAACGACGTGCTGGCGCGTGGCCCGGCGAGCGACCATGCGCCGGTGTTCGACATCGACTGGCGGCACAAGCTGGTGCTGCCTATCCTCGGTGATCCACTACCGACTGCGCTGGCGCAGGGCGACATCACGCTGGACCGCGACGGCGACCTATGGTTCGTGTCGGCCTATGGCGAACATCGCTTCCCGATCCGCCCGGAAGATCAGGACGGACTGGATGCCTCAGCCGATATCGCCGCGCTGCTCGATCGCCAGCATTATCGGCTCGCTTCATGGCGCACCGCCAATGATGATCTCAACTGGCGGCGCTTCTTCACGATCAACGAACTGGCCGGGGTGCGGATCGAAGACCCCCACGTCTTCGAGGCGACCCATGCGCTCTATTTCCAGCTTTATGCCGAGGGACTGATCGATGGTGTGCGGGTTGATCATGTCGACGGGCTAACCGATCCGGCGGGCTATTGCCGCCAGTTGCGCACCCGGCTCGATGCGATCGAGCGCCCAAACGACGCCCCCACCGGACCCGCCTATATCGTTGTCGAAAAGATATTGGGGCCGGGCGAACCGCTCGCGACGGATTGGGGCATCGACGGCACCAGCGGCTATGACTTCATGGAGGAAGTCGCCGCCCTGCTGCACGCGCCCGAAGGCGAAGCGCCGCTTGGTGCCCTATGGGAAAGCATCAGCAACCGCAGCGCGCTGTTCGTGCCGGAAGAATTGCAGGCGCGGCAGGACATGCTGTCCTGGCAATTTGAGGGCCAGCTCTCGGCCTGTGTCGCGGCGTTCGCGCCGCTGGCCGAGCCTTTGGGCTTTACCACGGGTATGGTGCGCCGCGCGATCGAGCGGCTGCTGTGGGTGTTCCCGGTCTATCGCACCTATGGCACTGGCGATGCCGCGCCGGCAATCGACGAACCGATCCGTGCCGAGGCTCGCCGCCGGGTCGCGCGGTTCGTGCCGCCGGGCGAAGGACCGGTCATCGACGCAATGCTCGACTGGCTGGCGGGCACCGGGCCGGGCGATGGGACGCAGGTTGCCGATGCGGTGCGCCGCTTCCAGCAATTGTCCGCACCCATCGCGGCCAAGGCGGTCGAGGACACGGCTTTCTATCGCTATGGTCGGCTGCTCTCGCGCAACGATGTCGGCTTCGACGCCGCTTGCTTCGCAATGCCGGTCGCGCAGTTCCACACCGTCGCCGCCGCACGGGGCAGGGACTTCCCCGGCGCAATGCTGGCGACCGCGACCCACGACCACAAGCGCGGCGAAGATGTCCGCGCGCGCCTCGCGGTGCTGAGCGAAATCCCCGATGTCTGGCGCGATCATGTCGCGACGTGGGAGCAGATAGTGCCGGAAGAAGGCGTCGATCCCGCCGATCGCTACATGCTCTACCAGACGCTGTTCGGGGCCTGGCCCGAAGACCTGGACGCCACCGACACCGCAGGCCTCGCCGCGTTTGCCGAGCGCGTGAACGCCTGGCAGGACAAGGCACTGCGCGAGGCCAAGCTGCGCTCGTCCTGGGAAGCACCCGACCAGGCCTATGAGGCCAGCGCGCGCGCGCTGGTCGAACGCCTGCTCGATCCCGCCCAATCGCCTGCGTTCCTTGCCGACATGGCGGCACTGGTGGCG
>TARA_R110000787_G_scaffold42992_1_pt1 | contig 14861 bp, 20 predicted proteins | sample TARA_R110000787 | Tara Oceans TARA_R110000787 (sample SAMEA4397920) | marine metagenome | biome: Polar Biome; feature: [DCM] deep chlorophyll maximum layer (ENVO:01000326); material: water (ENVO:00002006), including particulate matter (ENVO:01000060) such as... | depth 35 m
TATGCCGCCCCTCAGAGCATCACCAACTTTCGCGCGTTTCTCCCGCGCCGATGCTGACCGACGCTCTTACAGAGCTCGACACCCAGCTCATCAACGGCACGCTCCGGAGCGGCTGCACACCCGATCCGGAATTCGTCGCGCAGCATCCGGATCGTGTGGAGCGCGCCGAGGTCCGGGCACGTGCACTACAGAGCGCCCTAAGTGAGATCGAGGTGGCCTTTCGCGACCGAGGGTACACCGTCGTTCCGTTCGGTTCCCTCTTGGAAAACAGGGTTCATGGACAGTCCGACCTTGACCTGGTCGTACAGGGGGAGATTTCGCGCGAAGCGCAGCGGGAGCTATGGGACGCAGCCGAGAGGATCGCGCGAGAAGAGGGGGTCGAGGTCGATCTGCACTTTCCGGACCTCTACCGCGGCGACTTCCTCGACCGCATCCAAGTGATATTGGACGACCGGATCGTACCGTTGCGCGACCTCATTGCAGCGACGACAGACCCGAAAACCTCGACTTAAGAAAGCGCTCACCCCATGGAATTTGGTGATTTTATCGACCCCTACCATCCGCTGGCCGACGAAGCGGAAACCCTTATAGCGCTTTATGATGCGGCGAACCCGGGCCGGACCATCCTAAGTTTTACGGCCTGTTTTCAGAATGTGTTCGAAGATTACGTGGACCGTCATCTGAACCGACCAGTCTCTGAGCAGGAAAGGTACGTCGCCCGGTTTTTGGAACATGCTGAGCGCCTCAGCTCCGTCCCGCCGACGCAAGCGGAACTCGATCAGGTGCCTGTGCTGCAGGGATGGTGTGCCGCCGCACTCGGCAGCACACCGTTCCTGCTCGGTCAGGTCAGCGGGCACCCCCTGCTCAGGTGGGGGGCCCGGACCCGCACCTCGCCGCTTTTCCAGATCGCGCCGGACCACTCATGGGCGCGCACCTGGAACAGATATTACAAACTGGACGGGTATAAGGAGGAGGTCCTCTTCAGAATGCAGGCGGATGGCGTTGTCGCGTCAGCAGTCGAGCTGATTCGGCTAGATCGTGGCCCGCTGCATTGATGATTAGTCGGGAAAAACAACTATGTGAGCATCAAGCCTACAGAATATCTGACAATCAGCTGATGGAAATCCAAACTTCGCTGGAGGATATTGAGCCCAATATTATTCATCTGAATGGCCAAGCATCTCGCTACAGGCACCCCCTCGGCGCTTACCCTCTATTTTATGCGTTCATTCGTGATCAACCACTCCCGTTCAGGGCCTATGGAGGCTTGTCGTACAGCCCATTTGGACGCATCAAAGATCAAAAAACACGATTTAAATGGGCAACAGCCGTCATTACTTTTGAATTGCGCGGATACTTAGTCCCTGAGGTTCTGAGCATCCTAGAAAAGCGAGTGCTTCGCCACGGATATGCGACTCTTCGCGGCGCAATTTGGCACAATGAGCGTGGATTGAGCGCACGCTCACCTGACCCTTTTAACGTGTGGGGCATTTATCCCGAACTTGATGATCTGACGTACGTGATCGTGTCTAACATTGCGTCGATATTCCCAAAACCCGCAACAATACCGTTCAAAGAGCCCGAGATGACACATGTCTTGGGTGGACCAGAAAAGGAGGTATACGGGCGGATGGCGAAGGCCGGTGGACGTAGCATACTTTTGAAAGGGTCTCGAATATCGAGCTTAGCTCCAAACATCACCTCATTCGAAAAGCTCAAGGGATTTTCTTGGGGGCGCGGGAGTCCTCTGTGGTTCGAGGGCCGGATGGAGAAGCGGCGAGCTACCATGACGCGTCCAGCCGGGCTGTGCCTATCCGAACCCGCAAGCTTTTCGACACCAGAGGACGCCGCAAGATTTTTAACACTCGATCAACCTGACAGGTGGGTCTGGAGAACCGCTTAAATGGAGGATGACAGACGCTCGAAACAAAGCTGAGTGCTGATCGTCTCGCGGCCCTGCTCGACACACAAAAATGGTACGGACGCAAAAAATAGTACCATTCTGATCCTCGCGGTTGAGACCGATTAACTGAGTTCCAAATCTTCCGGGTACACGCGGCACAGGCGTTTCCAACAGGATCGCGGTTACAGTCTGTCTGTAAGAAGAAGCTGAACTTCTTGGTCCACCAGGCTTCTATGCGATAATCGAGATCGGTTTGGTTTTCGCTGCGCATCTTGGCAGCTGCCAAGATTTTGGACCGCAGCCCCAGTCTTCTACAGCATAAGCGTGAAAGCTGTCACGCTTATGCTCATCAGTGCGCGACCCAGACGCAGCCCGCCATGCCTAGAGCGGGCCCAGATGACGAAGATAGCGGCGGTCTCATCGAATTTCAGATCAGAACATAAAGTGAATATTTTGATTGGCGCAACCGCGACATGCTGTGGATCTAGACAAACCCAGGTTTTTCGCATATCTAACAAGATGACGCGGCACTTCAGTGTGCCTCGGGCCCCGTAGCTAAAGTGCAAACGCGGGTCGCCTTAAAGGTCATCTAGAAAAATTCAACGTCGGTCGATCTGTGAATAACGGATCCGAGGGCCGAACTCCCTGAAATCTAGGTGATCAACGTGTCCATGCCCTCGTACAGGCATCGGCTCCATATCCTCTAGGTTTCTTCTCTGAAGCAGACTTAGGCGGAAATAATGGGCTACACAACAATTTCTGAGATTTCCCGCCGCTGGCAGGTGGACCGTGCCACAGCCCGCACTGCGCTCCAGCGCGCAGGTGTCCCCCCGTGCGATCTCTTCCCATCCCCTCGTTACAGCTGGGACGAGGTTTTGCGAAAAATCGAAGCGTGGCCCGAACCCACGCTTGAACAGATTGATCGCGATGCTCGGCTGGAAACGGCGGAGGCTCTCGCAGATCGCCTCGGCATCACACCCCAGACCGTCCGCAACTACGGCCGGGCTGGTCGCTTGCACCGCATCGAACTCATCCCACGGGCCGTTCGCTACGGCGCCCCTTTCTTTGCAAAAACGAGAGTGAGGGAAAAACCGATCACCTCCACCAGAAGTGAGGTGTACACCGTAATAAGATTATTTTTCGCCAAATAAGCTCCCTAATCGCACATAGTAGTAATAACACGAACACCCTATCTAAGTCCCGTAGCCGTTCAGGCGCTTTCCGCCGCCAAGCTTGGCGATCACCTGAGCCGAACCAAACCTGTCAGGGAACGATTGCCTCTGGCAGTTCAGTCACATACTTGGCCCACTGTCTTCCTCGTCAAGGCCCGTCTGTCCCGCATGCTGGTTATCGGGCTCTCCATGATTCTCTGAATTATCAGGATCCGCCAGGGTCCTGTCTGTCTTGGGTTTTGGTGATTCAGGACATGTCCCCGAGCGGGCGGCGGCGCCGCGATCCGGTGCCTTCCGCACATCCTCAACCAGAAACGCCACGCCCAGATTACGGGCCGCACATTCCTGCACCCTGCGCAGATCCTCTTCCGGGCGGGCCCAGCGGATGATCAGGAGGCGATCATCCACCACTGCAAGCGCCACGCCAGGGGTACGGAACGCAAAGCCAGCCTCAATGCGGGTGAACGCGATAGGTCTTCCCTCCCCGAGCATATGCGCCAGATCTTGACCGAGACGCAGAAGTGCTCCCAGTTGTGGACGGTTTAGGCCGGACCCTCCAGAAGGCTGATAAGCGCCGTGATGGTCTTCGCCAGTTCGGCGCGCCGGTCTGCGTCCGAGATCAGACGCTGGTTCAGTGCCGTCATCGCCTCCGTCAATAAGGCTGATGTGCTGTTCTGGTCGGACAGGGATTTCTGCATCTCTACCTGGCTCTTTGGAAGATCTTCCAACGCTGAGGCGATCCGGTCGAGGGACTGAGCCATTTCTTGCTGTCGATTCAAGGCCTCCTTGTCCATCGACCGCAGGCTCTCCTCCAACTGCGTGATGGCCGGAAGGAGCATTGAGATCGCCTGCGTCAGGTCTTCCATCTGCTGCGTCTGAGATATCGGGTCGGGCATTCAGGGTCTCCAGTCTGGTTGCAAGGCGGGTGAACCGCAAAAGGCGGTCCGGTGTAATCACTTGGGCCAGCCCCGCGCCGAACATAAGATGGCCAGCCCAAACCGTTAGATCCCGGATCCGTCGGATAAGGCGTCTGATAAGGGCGGCGTATCCGGTGGGGCCAGAAACCTGGCGAGCGTATCGTTCAAGCTGGACAAGGCCGCTCCCTGGCGCTGGATCAGGTTTTCCAGGTCCGCCAGCTGCGTTGTCAGTTGGCTGTTGTGTTGTTCCGCCGCCGCCAGTCGCTGTGTGAGGGCCGCGATCTGGTCCCGTTGCGTCTGGTCGATCCGGTCCATCAGGTCGAGGAAGCGGCGATCTAAAGGTGAGATAGTCATCGATTTCTGGATCCTGTTTTGAAAGTGGCAGGGAGAGCGCATGCAGATGGTGGCGACGCGGAATAAGGCGTGCGGCTGTGGTCCGGCTCTGATCAAGCCAGGCCTGAACGCTCCAGTCCGGAACCGGCCTGCGCGGCCCCCCGTAGCGGCCCCGGTTATAGGCCGCGCGTTGCGCCCAAGCCGCCTGAAACCGTTCCGGGGCAGTGGCCAGTTCCGCCATACGTTTGGCTTTCGCCCGGACCATGGTTTCCGGGTCGGGCCTTTCTGGTCGGCCGTCAAAATCCGCGCAGAAGTACCACCCCTTAAGCCGGATCCGGTTCTTGACAGGTGCCTGCGGCACGCCGATCGTGACCGAGCCGTTATTCGTTGAGAGGATCTCCCAGTCAGACCCCGCAAGATGCGCCGCCAATACAGCGATGACATCCTCGCGAGAGAAGACCTCGCCCGCCTGAACCGCATCCCACACGACACCCATCGCGGTGTCGCGGCGGTCCGGGACAGGCGACAGGCCCGCCCGGGCCCCTTCGGCCAGAAGTTTTGTCTCCCAGTCGGGCCGGACAAAGTTCCTCCGCCGCGCCGGATCTTCCGGATCGGCCCAGCCAAAGCTCAGGTTCACCAGATCACGATAGGCCCGCCAGTAGTTTGGGGCAGCCCCGAAAGGCGTCGGCGGGTCCGGGTTGTGACTGTAGATCCGCTCACCCACATGAACTGCGCGCGCCAGCGCCACATTCACCTCCAGCCTACCCGTATGCGTGTGGGTGGTGACATAGGGTGAAGGTCGTGCATCTGCCGGAATACCCGGCCAAAGTGCCTCGAAGAACAAGGTCAGCGCCAGATCGACCTCTCGGCGCACGCGCTGCTGGCCAGCGTTGAAGGCATCCACATCAATGTCGGCCTCATCAAAGGATAGCAGGCCGAACCGGTATTTCCGCTGGAAGGGCAAGGCCGCGATTTCCCGGCGCAACTGGTCGGCCCTGCCGTACAGGATTTCGGGAACCGGACCTCGATCCACACGAAGACGGGCACCGTTGATGGATTTCATAACCCAAGGGCTATCCATATAGTCCGACAGGGCCCGATAATCATCCGCGCGTGAGGGCCCATCGCCGGAAGACGGATTGTCGTGGTGGTGGGAAAAACCACTCAGCACTCAGCGTCACCCGCCTCCGGAGACATCGTGCTGACCCCATTCCATGCTGTGATTTCCGCCTCTATGCGTCGCAGGGTCAAAAGGGTGGCACCGGCGTCCCGCACCGGTTTGGCTGCCACCAGAGCTGCTGCGATCTCCTCAAAGTAACGCAACAGCCGGGTTTGCTGCCGGATGATCTGCTGACGGTCCTGTCGAGGAGATAGGGGGCGTTGAAGGGCGCGCCGCACAATATATGAGCAGGTGCTCAGACCTGCGACATGCGCATAAGCTTCAATCGCCGCACGTTCTGACTGTGTTACATTCAGCACCGCCCATCGGCGGCGCAGGTCGGTATCATCTTTTTTGGGGCGTCCCATGGCAATCAAGTCCAGTTTGGTTGGTTCCTGTGCAGTTTCCAACATCGGTGTGAAAAAACCGCGCGAAAAATTTCAGGTGCGCTATACCAGCTGCTGTCCGGTCCAGGATCCAGGATTCAAACCCTGCATCAACCCTTGGTGGAGGCCGCAGATCAGAGGCCTCAGTCGGTTTTCTGAACCGCTGGTCTACTGGTCTGTCTGCGATGGAAGGGGTGCGCGTGCGCAGCCACGCGGGGTGCCTGGTGAGCACCAAGGGCCCACGATTTGACGGCTATGCCCCGCCTTCCCCCCAGAAAACCCGCCAAGCCCTTCAGGAGTATTCTAGTCACCATCGGGGGAACCTTGATGAGAGGGCCATCCACAACCCCTGTGGAGGGTCCTACCACAGTCGATATGGACGCCACGTCAAAAATAAACGGTTTATCAGATGGATCCTGTAATATCAGTTCCGCCGAATGGGTCCCCATTTTGTTTTTTCAGGCCGAGCCCTCACAAAGAAAGGGCAAACGAAATGCCCGGCACAGAGGACCACCATGCCCGATTTACGACTGACGAAAGCTGAGAAACAGCGCCTGTTGGAAAAGGCCTTGCGGGACAAAACCCGCAGACGCGATGCGAACCGACAGGCTAAAGAGGCTAGGATCGCACAAGGTCGGCGCCGGATCGAGAAGACCGTACCGGCCCAATACCTGCCGGAGATCCGCCTGATCGTCACTGCGGTTATGGCGGACCTTGAGGTCGGCCGGGAGCCCCAGCTTCGTCCCAGTGAGACCGCCTCTCCGCCCGCGACGATCGCACCTGTCACGGTGCACAATGCCCGGAACCCAGTGGCGCCGCCACCTGGCACCCGCGGTCTGGGACCGGCCGGGCGCAAGCAAGCTCAAACCGCGCGGCGCCGTGAAAGGCAACGCAATGCAGGTCTCACACGGACCACATTTGACGTCCCGGTTGGGCTGGTGCCCAGAGTGACTGAACTTTTCGATCAGCTCCTAAAGTGGATGTCCTATGGGTATCATGTAACGATTGAGCAAGTGCCCGTCTTTATAGATACGGGCCTCCCCGATCCGCTTTCTGTGTCTAACCCATCGCGTACGGTTGTCGCACGAACTCTCGATGACCTTGTAAGGCATGATGTTGACCGAAACGATGCTGAGATAAGCCCGCTTTACGACGACATTCAGGCCGCCACCCGCCTCGAATGGGAATTCGGCAAGGGTGATGAGCAGGGCACCAAAACATAGCATGACCCAGACCTCTCCGTTGCGCCCGTGTGGGCCTGGATCGGGAAAGAAGGACAGCGGTCAGCTATCCGGCATCGCCTCTCGGACCCGGTCAAACGTGTCCAGCGCATCTTCCAGCGTTTTGACCGCCCCGAACTTCTCACGGATGCGCATGTTGGGGTTACGCTGCATAACCCCAACACCATCTGCCAGCGCCTGCCGGACCCCGGCCCCACGATCTGCGGACAACAGGACAAGCGGACTCATGAGAATTTGGATCAACATGCCCTGCGCCACCAGCTGGCACGCAATCACCTCGATATCATCGTCAGGTTTCCCCATCGCGCGCGGCGTTCGGTTGTCCAAAAAGCTCCGAACCCCCGAACCTCCACGCGATCCCCGCAAGCCAGTGCGTCGGTGATTTCGCCGAATATTGCGTCCACAACCCGCGTCGCGTTTTCATGAGTGAGGCTTGGATATTGTTCCGTCAGGCGCAATATTAATTCAGAACGGATCATGGTCGAGCCTCCCGTGAGCAGTCAAAAAGGGATCCGGCCTGCCTCCTGCATATAGGTTTGTGCTCCGCGAAGCGCCGCAAGAACCTGCTCTTCACTAGCATATCTATTGAACTCAATCACACAGTCGCCAACTTCGAGCTGCATGTACGGCTCCCTTGGCGCACAAGCCGCTTTGTCTTTGCGCGCCTTAAAACAAATACTCTTGATTTCAATATTCATGACCCGCTCCTCGAGCTGGCGCGCATGTTCGGGAAGCTCCCTTCTCAGCAAAGGCATCAGTGCTGACCAGAGCTGACCCACCAGACGAAAATCATGCTTAAGGCTATCATCGAGCACAACACCATGCTCCCACTCCAAAGCCGCGGCGGCAGCCAGATCGGCCAATTCCTCCACGCTCTCATCGCGCACCCCGACAAAGGTTACTTCGAAAGCGGCTTGATCGTCATGCAGCTCATTATCATATGGCCAAGCTCCGCCTGAGGTCGTCGCAAAAACCACATGGCCGACAGCTTTATCGTGCTCGATCAAGACAACATGATCGAGCCGCTTCGACATTCCCGATATGCTCTTCGCGGCATACGCATTGAAAAACGCTGTGGGCGTCCGGTATGAAGCGCCGGTTTCTTTGATCTGGGATACTTCTAGCATCCTACGTTCCTTTTCCTTTATTTCGTTAAAACCGGCTTCCCGAGGTCAAGATTTGAACCCGTTACGCCAACCGCCTGTTCTCCGATTTCGCTACCTTCGCCCATCTCATCTGGCTTGCGATGAAGGGTTGATTGAGCGTTCATTTTAGTCACGTTTACCTGGCGACATTCTTTAATCATGAAATCCTAAAGCGTCAAGGACAAATCAAATGTTGAATCATCTCGTACTGACGGTATAAATGAAGGCCTATTAAAGGGAGGTTCCGTCTTCTTCTTCTTCTTTACTGGCTTCACATCGCCTGACTTCGAGAGTGCGCCATTCAGGCGCTTCTGCGAGGTGTGTTATCAGGTGCGCCAACTTCGCCCAACGCTCACCCTCGCGGGCTTGCACGCCTCACTTTGCGTCGCTGCACAAGATGAGCCAACTTCTTATGATCGGCTTGCCGAGCTCTGCGGCTGCGAATACAAAACCGCTGCGATTTATGCTGCAATTTTGTCAGACGGACGAGGCCATCAGCCCGGAGCGGATCTTCTGTGCCGTATTTCAGGCGCTGACCGGCGCGCCCGCGCACTGGTCTTATCCCAAACAGGCGAAAAGATCGCAGAGCTTTTCAGCACCGTGCCCGATACGCAGAACGGACGTCGGGATGCTTTGCAACGAACGATCCTGCCAGCTCTGCATATGGCAATGACTGCAGCCCCGAACATCAACATGACGACCTTCTGCGTACTGCTCTATGCCACACAACATAATGCGCGTTTCGCGTATTACGGCGACCCTGCATCAAAAATCGCGCAGGCTCTAGATATCACCAATCTGCCGCGAAACCTTGAAAAGCTCTCTGTTGCGAATGGTGCTGGACTACTAGAACTTTTGAAAAGCCCACGTGATCGTCGTGTAACACTGCCCAAGCTATCGTCCAGCGGCCTGGCACTTACAGCAAATATTGCCGCCAAGCTCCGAGAGCAAATGCCAAGTCCCGTTTCGCGCCCGAAGCCTGAAAGTCTGGAACGGGCGCTTACGCCAGAAGATGTGAAAAAATTCTCACAGAGCGATTTTGACGCTATCGATATTGAGAGCATCAACTGGCGGTAATCATTCTCAACATCTGGAACACACGATGCAGCGCTATCGATCCCCTGGCGGGTTACAGCGATTTGTCTCCGTCCACTCAATGGCCCGAAACTGGTTTTCCGGTTCATCCTTTGACCGTTCCGACATGACCATCCACTATCATCGGATGGAAGCATTCGAGGGGTGTAAATCCGCCGAGTATGCCGCCTGAACAACCATAGGTGCCACCACTTGCCGAATCCGCGACTTAACGTGACAGAATCCTTTGAGGGTTTCGGCCACGCGCCGCCAGCCCTGCGTCACCCAGCTGTTCGGCGTCTGGCAGGTCGCGCAAACTCTCCATCCCGAAGGCCGCGAGAAACGCGTCTGTGGTCACAAAGGTATAGGGGGCACCACGACGCGGCGCGCGCGGCCCAGTTCCGATCAGACCCTGCGCATGCAGCCGCCCGATCAGGTCCCGGCTGATCTCCTTGCCGAAGATATCTTTCAGCCCATCGCGGGTGATCGGCTGATGGTAGGCGATGGCGGCTAATATTGCGACGTCGAACTCGTTCAGGTTCAGCAACTGGTCCCCGACATTCGCTGCCGCGCGGATCGCAGGCGCATAGGCGGTTCGCGTCCGGAACATCCAGCCTCCGGCGACCTGGGCAATCTCGAACGTCCGCCCCTCCAGATCCGTCGCGAGATCCTCGATCAGCAGATCAACCGAGGCCGCCTGCCCGACTATGCGCGCCAGATCCTCGCGCGGCACCGGCGCAGCGCTGGCAAAGAGCACCGCCTCGATCCGGCGCATCCACTCGCGCCAGCGCAGCTCAGGCGGCAGGTCGGTGAGTTCGCAATCAAGCTTGGGTTCCGGGCGGTCCTTCGCCATCCTTAAACCCCGTAAAGCCGGAATGTATCCCGACCTGTCAGCTCGCGCACAACGCCGAGCTTGACCAGCCGGTCACACAGCCGCCGCGCGGCGCGGTCCGGCAAGGGCAAGGCCGAAGGTGCTACGGCATCGCGGGTCAGGAATATCTCGACCGCGTCGCAGGCCCCCTTCGCCCGAAGCTTTGGCGCGACCGCTTTCAATTGCGCCGCCCGACGCCCGAGGCCGGCGGCCTGCCGCACGGCATCGACTGCCGATGAGAGAAGTGCGCGATGACAGGCCAGCCGCAGGCCATCGCCTCGCTTGCGCAGGTCAGCGCGTTTCAGGCCCTGCGCCATAAGCGGCACAACATGATCCCAACCGAGTGCTTGGGCGAGCGCCGCATCGGCGAGGATGAACGCCGGCACGTCTGCACGCGGAGCCTCCATCAACACGGCTTCCAGCACCGTCGCAGCACGGGTCACCGGTGTCCCATGTCCCGCATCCAGCCACGTGGCGATTTGGCTGAGCTCAAGGGTCGGCAACGCACGGGCCAGAGCCTTGACCGACACTGACCATTCCACTGTACGACACCACGTAAGGTAGGTTTCGCCTGCAGGTCCGGGAAGGTCACCGGGGCGCAGCAGATGCACTGCGTCGCGCAGCTCCGGGGCTCGCTCCGGACGACCCGAAAACGCCACACACGCCTCAGCCGCGCGCAGCGCGAGCCGGTCCCGCAACAAGGGTTGGGGGACATCATTATGGGTGAGCACAACATGCAGGTGGCTCAGTGCCGCGCCTGACAAAAACGCAACATCTTCAAGGGCTTCAGCGCGCGCGGAGGTGACCCAGGCGGGCATTCGGGGTAGCGTATCAAGGTCGATGGAGTGATCCGGCCGGTCAAATGTCATGGCTTAAGTCTATATCGCCACGGCGCTTAATGCCAGAAAATTGCACATTAAACGCCTCCACTTGTGCAATCCTTTTATGTCCAATAAGTTTGCATTATCGGACATATTATGATATGCTTGATATAAGTTCAATTTCAGCGCTGGACCCACTGGAAAATGACCTCAGACGACGAACAACCGGTTTCATCAAACCCTGATGCACATAGCAGCACTCAGGATGGCGAGAGCGAGCAAGACAAAAGCGACGGCATCACCCTGCCCGCCCACATCGCCGGGTCGGGCACGCTTGACAGGCTCGTCGGCACCGCGCGCGCCTATGCCCGGGCTGCGGCGTCGGACAACACTCTGAAGGCCTATACAAAAGACTGGGCGCATTTCGCCCGCTGGTGCCGGATGAAAGGCACCGACCCCCTGCCCCCGTCCCCAGAGTTGATCGGGCTCTACCTTGCCGATCTAGCGTCCGGTTCGAACCCATCCTCTGTGCAGTCGGCGCCCCGACCTCTATCTGTTTCCACAATCGACCGCCGCCTGTCAGGTCTGACCTGGAACTATGCGCAGCGCGGATTTACCCTTGATCGCAAGAACCGCCACATCGGCAGCGTCCTGTCTGGCATCAAGCGCAAACATGCACGACCACCGGTTCAGAAAGAGGCGGTACTGGCCGAAGATATCCGCGCCATGGTGTCAAGCCTGCCTTATGATCTGCGTGGACTGCGGGATCGCGCGATCTTGCTTATGGGGTACGCTGGCGGTCTGCGCCGTAGTGAAATCGTCAGCCTTGACGTCCACAAAGACGACACGCCCGACAGCGGCGGTTGGGTCGAGATCATGGACAAAGGCGCACTGCTGACCCTCAACGCCAAGACCGGCTGGCGCGAAGTCGAGATTGGCCGCGGTTCCACAGATCAAACCTGCCCGGTGCATGCGCTGGAGCAATGGCTTCACTTCGCAAAGATCGACTTCGGACCGATCTTCGTAGGCACCTCGCGCGATGGTAAGCGAACGCTTGAGACCCGGCTCAACGACAAGCATGTCGCCCGCCTGATCAAGCGGACGGTCCTCGCGGCCGGCATCCGCTCGGAGTTGCCCGAGAAAGACCGCCTTGCGCTCTTCTCTGGTCACTCTCTGCGCGCGGGCCTTGCAAGCTCGGCCGAGGTTGACGAGAGATATGTCCAGAAGCAGCTTGGCCACGCCTCTGCCGAGATGACCCGCCGCTATCAGCGCCGTCGCGATCGCTTCCGCGTGAACTTGACGAAAGCAGCAGGGCTGTGACCCAAGCCCTGCTGCACGTTTGCGGCTCCTCGCAGGCAATACTCAAGCGGTAAAATTGATGCGCTGGATGCCAATATGGTCTTTCTGACCGCATATGAATTCAGCGAGATCAACGGCCAGTGGAAGGAGTTTCTGGTTCACGACGGTGCGATCCCGGCATCGGCGGTTAAATCCGCCAAGTGACACTTGTATGTCTTTGATATGCTAATCCGACCTCGGCCAGAGTCGGGGACAGGGTGGTGTTTGGTCCTTGTGGCGTTGACCCTGCTTTCTGGCGCGCCGGCCGCGCCATGTCTTGTGCCAGGCAGCCCTTGTCGCCAGCCATCTCACACTCCGGTTCTGGAGCTCCTTGCAGACCGCCTTCGCGCCGCCGGAAAACCACATGAGGTTGTCATCACAGCAGTTGCGCAAAAGCGTGCCACAATCGCGAACGCGCTTTGCAAACCCCGTCTGACATGGACCAATAGGCCGCCTTGGAAAAACAGTCGCTCGCCCGGCTACTTTTGTGCAAAGGCCCAAGCATCCTGTACAATTGTGTCGAGGTCGCTATGCACCGCCTGCCAGCCGAGTATTTCATTTGCGCGGTGTACATCAGCCACCAGTGTGGCAGGATCACCCGCGCGGCGCAGATCCTCAACGACCGTGAAATCGCAGCCGGAAATACGTTTGACAGCCTCTACCACCTGTCGCACGCTTTGCCCTGCTCCTGTGCCTAGATTGATCGCCTGAACACCGGCACTCTTTTGCCTTAGCAGATGGTCCGCAGCGGCCACATGCCCCAACGCCAGATCACTGACATGGATATAGTCTCTGATGCAGGTGCCATCCGGCGTGTCGTAATCTGTCCCATAAATCTTGATCTGCGGGCGTGTGCCTTGGGCGGCCTGAATAACAAGCGGGATCAAATGCGTTTCAGGATCATGCCGTTCGCCCGTGCGGCCCTGTGCATCTGCACCGCACGCGTTAAAGTAGCGCAATGCGAGAGCTTGCAGACCATGGGCGTTTGCACACGCCTCCAGAATGACCTCAACCATGGCTTTACTGTCGCCATACGGGTTAATCGGCGCACGCGGCAAACCTTCATGCAGCAAAGCAACGTCTGTACAATTGCCATACACCGCAGCCGTAGATGAAAATACCAGTCTAGATACATCCGCGGCCTTCATCGCATCGAGCAAAGACAAGGTACTCGCCACATTATTGTGAAAAAAGGGCAGCGGTGTGATCACTGACTGACCTGCCTCAATCAGGGCAGCAAAATGAATGACACTACCAATATCATAGTCTTGCATCGTTTGGGTCAGCTTGGCCGTATCTGCCAAATCCCCTTCAACCAACGCGGAACCAAAACACGCATCACGATGCCCCGAAGAGAAGTTGTCGTATACCACCGCATGATACCCTGCAGCTTGCAAGGCCAGCGTGGTATGGGAACCGATATAACCAGCACCACCGACAACGAGGACATTTTTGTTCATGAGGGTACTCTTTTACCATCAGGGGAGTTGCGCCTTGATGTCACTTCCATTCCTTTCGAGCAAGACGAACAAGGCCTCGTTTCTGCTTCAAACGGGAATAGATTTGTTCGATCACATTGAAGAGCCGGATCGTGTCAATCCGCAGTATACCTTCCCCGAGCCGAACCTGTAGCCGCCTCAGCCTCACGGCACTTTCTTGTGGCTCAGGTCATCTAGGAAGTGATCTGCCCTTCCTGACCAGAGAGGCGGGTAGCTTCAAACTGGGCTGGCTCAACTCCATGCCATCTCCTTTGAGAGGTCTTTAGATAGCTTGGGCGCGAAAAAGAGATCTCAATATTTCCTCTTAACGGCCGTAAAGTAAGCGCAATGTTCGGCCTTTTTCAAAGAAAGCTTTAAGGTCCGGTCTATTACCAAGGCGAGGTCCGTCAGGAGAAGAACAAAGATGATCTATGCCAGCGCGTTTGAAATTTTTATGTTGGAACTTATCAATCAAGAACGTGCGGCACTGGGTTTGAGCCTGCTCCAGCTTGAGACTAACCTCAACGAATCCGCCGAAAACCATTCGCTATGGATGCTGGAAACCAATAAATTCAATCATGTAGGCGTGAACGGTACCACCGCAACAGAACGCATGACGTCAGCGGGATTCGACCTTTCGGGAAGTTGGGGAACTGCTGAGAATCTGGCCATACAAACTGTGCGCGGTGCAGAAGGCTACTTTGATGATGTGGAGGATTTGCACGAGGCTTTAATGAACAGTACCGGCCACCGTGCAAATATTCTGAATGCGGACATGGAATACATAGGCATCGGGATCGAGTTAGGTACATTTTCTTATAGCAATGGCGTTACAGCTACTTCACTTGCGGTAACCCAGAATTTCGGACGCACTGAAGGTACTGTAGATTTGGATGACCTGAATGGCGGGAATGGCAGCATCGGGACTGATGGCCCCGATATACTGTATGGGAATGATGACGCTAATATTCTACGAGGCGGTGCGGGCGATGACAGTCTCTATGGCGGCGCGGGTAATGACAC
>TARA_R110000787_G_scaffold192886_9_pt1 | contig 14852 bp, 14 predicted proteins | sample TARA_R110000787 | Tara Oceans TARA_R110000787 (sample SAMEA4397920) | marine metagenome | biome: Polar Biome; feature: [DCM] deep chlorophyll maximum layer (ENVO:01000326); material: water (ENVO:00002006), including particulate matter (ENVO:01000060) such as... | depth 35 m
ATATGGTTCCCCATTGTCCCGGAATAGTACTAAATGAATTTTCTAATCGATCTCCTTCAAAAACAACTTTTTGATTGAGTGTTCCGTTTACTTTTAAGCTGGCATCTTTATCAACAATTAAACCAGAATCGTCATGGAAATAAATTTTTGCGCCAGGTGCAATTGTTAAAACTCTATCTGCAGGAACAGCAGCATACCCATAAATCACAGTAGGTTTTACATCAGTAAAGCTAAGTTCAGCATTGGTTAAAAAACGACCTCTAATAGTTGTTGGTTGTCCGTCTAAAGTAAGCGAATCAATTTTCATGGTAAAAGGATCTCTGCCAGGAAAAATAAAGTTGGCATCCTGAACCAATGTTACTAAATCTACATCTTGTTGATTCAATCCTGTATCAAATAAAATTCTATCAGTATATAATGGACTAGGAACTGACGTGATATCTATAGTAGTTTCAACAAAAATAAAAATGCTGTCTTTGGCAAGAATATCTATATTTTGAAAATCTTTTCCTGGAATTCCATCAACATTTAATCGATAATTAGAACCGATTCCTCTTTCTAAAGCAATGTTAGGAATGGAGATATCTTCATTTCCTCTATTATACACTTTTAGATTATAGGTTGCTGATCCAATATTGGTAAAGACAGTGTCTAAAAACACAGTATCTCTAGAGAATTCTAACTGACCAAAACTTGGAATCGTACTAAAATCTTTACGACAAGATGTAATTGATACGGCAAGAATTATAAAAAAAAGGAACACTAGATTTCTCATCCAAAAAATTTATTTAAAAGTATAACTTTAAAATGAGTTGATTATTGTTTTTTAATAAGTTCTATTTCGAAGAGTTTTTGCCAGTTTTTACCTGTCACAAACAATCGATTATTTTCTGCATCAAAGGCTATTCCGTTTAAAACATCATTTTCATTTTCTAACTTCTGCGTTTTCTCCATTTCTTTAACTAAGCTCGTTAGGTTGATGATTCCCTCAACAATTCCATTATCAGGATTGATAATAGCGATTAATGGTTTTTGCCAATAGTTGGCATAAATTTTTCCGTTGATAAATTCCAATTCATTTAATTTATCAAGACTTTGCTTATTTGTATACGCTTCAATATATCTTTTCTCTTTTTGAGTTGATGGATCTAAAAACCAAATTTTACTAGTTCCGTCAGATTTAATCAATTCAGTATCTGAATGAGTTAATCCCCAACCTTCTTCACTTCTGTTATATGGAAATTCACTTTCAAGTTCAAAGGTTTCTAAATTGTAGACAAAACCTTTGTTGGCTTTCCAGGTCAAGAAAAATATTTTGTTATTAACGATGGTCATTCCTTCGCCAAAATATCGTCTATCTAGATCAATTCTTTTCAATACTTTTCCTGTGGTTACTTCTACTTTTCTTAATGATGATTTTCCATTCTGACCCGTAGTTTCATATAAGAAACCATTATAATATTCTAATCCTTGTGTGTAAGCAGCTCCGTCATGCGCATAGGTATTCACTATTTTAAAATCATACGAAGCAAAAGGAATATTAGAAAATACTTCTATAGAATTATTAACTCTCTTGCTTTTTTGATTGCCGTAAGCAACCATTGCAGAAATAAGATGTTTACCAGTTCCGTAGTTTTTTGTGTCTAGTATAAATGAATTATTTATTGAAGGAACTTCTTTTCCATTCACGAAAAAAGTGACTTCTTCTATCGGATTATTGTTTTCTTCAACTAAACTTACTTCTACTTTGTCAGTCAACTCCGCCTTATTAGGAACTTTAATTGAGATCTTGTAGGCTGTATCGCAAGAAGTTAATGTAATGATTGTTAGCAGTATAACAGAAAATTGATAAATGGTTTTCATTAAGGTTATTTTTATACAAATAAAACAATTTATTTGTTTGTAAATTGAAAAATATGGTTAAATTTGCATCCTCAAAAGGCTGAATATAGTTTTTTGTAGAATTAAGAAGAAAAGCTTTACCAACTCTATTCTTTGCAAACAAGATAATAGAATATTTAAAGATAGTAAACATGAGAAAAGGAATACATCCAGAAAATTACAGAATGGTAGCATTTAAAGATATGTCTAACGAAGACATTTTTTTAACACGTTCTACTGCTAACACAAAAGAAACTCTTGAAGTTGATGGTGTTGAGTATCCTTTAATAAAATTAGAGATTTCTAGAACATCTCATCCATTTTATACAGGTAAATCTAAATTAGTAGATACTGCAGGTCGTATTGATAAGTTTAAAACGAAATATGCAAAATTCAAAAAGTAATTTTTGAACACATAATATTAGAAAGCCTCGACATTGTCGAGGCTTTTTTTATGCCTTAAAAAAATCATTAATAAAAAAAAACCGTTCCAATTTGGAACGGTTTTATAAATAAACGAATCAACGTTTACACATCTTTTTACGCTTCCATATAATCCTCTATAGGATTACAAGAACAAATTAAGTTTCTATCACCAAAAGCTTCGTCAACTCTTCTCACTGTTGGCCAAAATTTATTGTCATGCACGAAGGCTAATGGAAATGCAGCTTCTTGTCTAGAATATGGAAAATCCCATTTATCAGCCGTAATCATTGCCATGGTATGCGGTGCATTCTTTAAAACATTATTTGGTTCGTCTTTGGTTGCAAAAGCAACTTCTTTACGAATTGAAATCATTGCGTCGCAAAAACGATCTAATTCAGCGATATTTTCAGATTCTGTTGGTTCAATCATCATGGTTCCAGCAACAGGGAAAGAAACTGTAGGCGCATGGAATCCATAATCCATCAAACGTTTTGCAACGTCTACAACCTCAATTCCGTTTTCTTTAAAATCACGACAATCAATAATCATTTCGTGTGCCGCTCTTCCCATTTCACCAGTATATAAAGTTGGATAATGACCGTTTAAACGTTCTTTGATATAATTCGCATTTAAGATGGCTAATTTGGTAGAATCTGTAACTCCTTCTGTACCCAACATTGTAATGTAACCATACGAAATTAGACAGGCCAAAGCACTTCCCCAGGGAGCTCCAGAAATAGCTGTAATTGCATTTTCTCCTCCAGTAGGAATTACAGGATTGCTTGGTAAAAATGGAACTAGTTGTGGAGCAACGCAAATTGGTCCAACTCCTGGTCCGCCGCCACCATGTGGAATTGCAAATGTTTTATGTAAATTCAAATGACAAACATCAGCGCCAATTGTAGCAGGATTTGTTAATCCAACTTGTGCATTCATGTTTGCGCCGTCCATATATACTTGTCCGCCATTGTCATGAATGATTTGTGTGATTTCTTTAATAGCACTTTCAAAAACTCCATGTGTTGAAGGATAGGTTACCATTAATGCAGCTAAGTTGTCTTTGTGTTGAATTGCTTTCGCTCTTAAATCTTCAACATCAATATTTCCGTTTTCAGCAGTTTTAGTTACAATCACTTTCATTCCGGCCATCACAGCAGAAGCTGGGTTTGTTCCGTGGGCAGAAGCAGGAATCAAACAGATGTTTCTATGATGGTCTCCATTATTCATGTGATATGCTCTAATGGTCATCAGTCCAGCGAATTCACCTTGTGCTCCGGAGTTTGGTTGTAATGAAGTTCCTGCAAAACCAGTAATTTCATTCAACTGCTCTTCTAATTTTTTCAATACTATTTGATATCCTTCTGCCTGATTTAAAGGAACAAATGGGTGAATATTTCCCCAGTTTGCAGAACTTAATGGCAACATCTCAGAAGCTGCGTTTAATTTCATCGTACAAGAACCTAAAGAAATCATTGAGTGATTTAAGGCCAAATCTTTACGTTCTAATCGTTTGATATAACGCATCATTTCAGTTTCTGACTGATATGAATTGAATACCTCATTCTCTAAGAATAGGGTGTTTCTTTTTGCTAATTCTGGAATTGTGTCAGCTTCAACAAAAGCAGTTACTTCCGTTTTTGCAAGATTAAATGCTGTTGTAAATGTATCTACGATGGCATTTATTTCTTTCAACCCAACTGTTTCGTTTACTGAGATTGAAATCGTATCATTATCAATATAATTGAAGTTGATTTCATGAGCTTCTGCAATAGGTTTTAAAACTGTCGCTTCCGCTTTTATTGTAAGGGTATCAAAATAATGAGTATTGGTTTGTTCAAAACCTAAGCCAGTTAAGGCATTTGCTAAGGTGGTAGCGCTTCTGTTTACTGAATCTGCAATGTATTGCATACCATTTTTCCCATGGAAAACAGCATACATTCCGGCCATTACAGCTAACAGTACCTGTGCAGTACAAATATTAGAAGTCGCTTTTTCACGTTTAATATGTTGCTCACGAGTTTGCAAAGCCATACGCAAGGCACGATTTCCATTTCTATCTTTCGTAACTCCAATAATTCTTCCTGGAATACTTCTTTTGTATTTATCTTTTGTTGCAAAGTAACCAGCGTGTGGTCCGCCATAACCTAGAGGGATTCCAAAACGTTGTGTGGTTCCCACTACAACATCAGCACCAAATTCTGCAGGAGCTTTTAATTTTACAAGTGATAAAATATCAGCAGCTACTGCTACTTTAATATTGTTGTCATTTGCTTTTCCTACAAAGTTTGTCAAGTCATAAACCTGACCATGTTTTCCTGGGTATTGAACAATTGCTCCGTAAAATTCATCAGAAAAATCAAATTCTTCATGATTTCCTAATACTAGTTCAACTCCAATTGGAATCGACCTGGTTTTTAATACAGATAAGGTTTGAGGTAATATTTCTTCAGAAACAAAGAACTTGTTTACGTTTGCTTTTTTCTGAGTTCTATCACGAACATCATATAATAAAGCCATTGCCTCAGCAGCGGCGGTAGATTCATCTAGCAAAGAAGCATTTGCTAATTCCATTCCTGTTAAATCACAAATCATCGTTTGATAATTTATCAAGGCTTCTAATCTTCCTTGCGCTATTTCAGCTTGATAAGGAGTGTATGCAGTATACCATCCCGGATTTTCAAGAATATTCCTTTTAATAACACTAGGAACAATAGCTTCATGATATCCCAGACCAATATAACTTCTAAAAACTTTGTTTTTCTTAGAGAGCTCTTCTATATGATTTAAGTATTCATACTCACTCATTGGAGCATCTAATTGTAATGATCCTTTTAGACGAATATCGTTTGGTACAGTCTCATTAATTAACTGATCTAAACTATCAATACCAATAGCATCAAGCATTTGCTTTTGCTCATTTTCATTTGGTCCGATATGTCTTCTTTGGAATGAATTTGTGTTCATTAATATGATGTTTATTTTACGTACCAAAAATAAGCAAAAAAAGGAAGATATATGCACTCTAAAAATCAAAAAAGTTGATGAAGTAATCAACAAAATCATGTTGAAAAAAGATTGTCTATTTTTGTGTGATGAGTTTCTTAAAACATCTTTTTAATTTTTATATCAACGCTAGTATTCATGTGGCTTTGGCCGTATATGCTTTTGTGCGTGTTACCGAATTGTATTTTGATTTACCATACAATGAAAATCTAGATTATTTTATTTTTTATGGAACCATTACAGGCTACAACTTTATCAAGTATGCAGGAGTCGCTAAATTCTATCATATGAGTTTAACAAAAAGCATGAGATTGATTCAAATTTTTTCTTTCGCTTGTTTTTGTCTGTTGTGCTATTATGCTTGGCAATTGCCTATAGAAACGTTGCTGTATTTTCTGCCTTTTGGTCTCTTAACCGTTTTGTATATTGTTCCTTTTTTAGGAGGATTTCAGAAAAGTTTACGAGGAATAAGTTATTTAAAAGTTTTTATTGTGGCAGGTGTTTGGTCAGGTGTCACTGCAATAATTCCTTTTCTATCCGGGGGGTATGAGGTCGGTAGCGAACTTATCTTGATATTTGTGCAAAGAACTTTGTTTGTACTTGTACTTATATTGCCATTTGAAGTTAGAGACATGCAATTAGATTTCAAAGATATTAGCACACTGCCACAAAAAATAGGAATAGTACAAACCAAAAAATTAGGTTTTGTCTTATTACTTTTTTCATTAACCCTAGAGTTTCTAATCACGGAATCTGTCACCAACAAAAACATTTTCTTAGTAATCTGTCTAGCACTCTTATTCTTTTTGATGCGTTCTAAACAAAAACAATCTAAATTTTATAGCTCTTTTTGGGTCGAATCTCTTCCAATTCTTTGGTGGCTGATTCTTTTAGGGTTCCATAATTAACTCCTTTTTTTATCAAATTAATAGTTAATACTCGAATTTTTCAGACTATTTATAATTGTGAAAACGTTTTAGTAAAAAGTTAAACGAAAAATAAGATTATACATCTTCATTTTGTAAGTTTATAGCTTACAAAAGATAACATGATTCAGGCAAAAAGAAACTATGTATTTGATTTTGACAGTACGCTAACTAAAGTAGAGGCTCTAGATGTATTGGCGGAAATTACGTTGGTAAATAATCCTAAAAAAGATGAAATCATCAGCGAGATTATTGAAATCACCAATTTAGGAATCGATGGAAAAATTTCCTTCACGGAATCTTTAGAACGTAGAATAAAATTACTGGATGCAAAAAAATCTGATTTACCAATTCTAATTGAAGAATTACGTAAAAAAGTATCGCTATCTATTGAAAGAAATAAAGAGTTTTTTGAAAAATTCGCGGATGATATTTATGTCATTTCATGTGGTTTCAAGGAATTTATAGAAGATATCGTAAAAGATTATAATATTCCTGCCGACAGAATTTACGCAAATACCTTTGAGTTTGATGAAGATGATGTCATTGTAGGTTTTGATACTAAAAATGTATTATCAACTCACAATGGAAAAATACAATGCCTAAAAGATTTAGACCTTGAAGGAGAAATACAAGTAATAGGAGATGGGTATAGTGATTATGTAACCAAAGAAGCAGGAGTCGCAGATACCTTTTTTGCCTATACAGAAAATGTATCAAGAGAAAAAACTATTGAAAATGCGGATCATATTACGCCAAATTTTGATGAGTTTTTATATGTCAATAAACTTCCAAGAAATATATCATACCCAAAAAATAGAATCAAAATTTTATTGTTAGAAAATGTTCATCCTGATGCTTTTGAAAAATTATCAGGAGATGGATTTACAGTAGAAACAGTAAAAACAAGTTTATCTGAAGATGAACTAATAAAAAAATTAGATGGAGTTCATGTTTTAGGAATTCGATCTAAAACTCAAGTCACTAAAAAAGTAGTTGAGTCAGCTAATAAATTAATGAGTGTTGGAGCTTTTTGTATCGGAACAAAGCAAATCGATTTAGAAGCTTGTAAAGAAAACGGAATTACTGTTTTTAATGCACCTTATAGCAATACGCGTTCTGTGGTGGAATTAGCGATTGGTGAAATTATTATGTTAATGCGTTCTGTATTTCAAAGAAGTACAGAATTACACAACGGACAATGGAATAAAACAGCACAGGGTTCTCGTGAAGTTAGAGGAAAGAAGCTCGGTATTGTTGGATACGGAAATATTGGAAAACAATTATCTGTACTAGCCGAAGCCTTGGGAATGGATGTTTATTACTATGATGTTGAAGATAAATTAGCACTAGGAAATGCAACTCGTATTCAAAAATTAGAAGATTTATTAGCCATTTCAGATGTTGTTACCTTACATATTGATGACAATGCAGCCAATAAAAATTTTATTGGAGAAAATGAGTTTTCTCAAATGAAAGATGGTGCTTATTTAGTAAATCTTTCACGAGGTTTTGTTGTAGATATTAAAGCGCTAAAATCAGCTTTAGAGTCAGGAAAACTATTAGGAGCAGCAGTAGATGTATATCCAGAAGAACCAAGAGCAAACGGAGATTATTATACAGAACTTCAAGGATTAGATAATGTTATTTTAACGCCACACGTTGGTGGTAGTACTGAAGAAGCACAACGTGATATTGCAGATTTTGTGCCTGGAAAAATCATGGCATATATCAATTCAGGGAATACTGTAGATGCTGTAAACTTCCCTAATATTAGATTGCCAAGACAAACAAAAGCACACCGATTTTTACATATTCATAAAAATGTGCCGGGTGTTATGGCGAATATCAACAGAGTATTGGCTGAGTTTGAATTAAATATTACAGGTCAATTTCTATCTACCGATGCCAAAGTTGGATATGTAATTACTGACATAGACAAAGAATATAATAAGAAGGTAATAAAAGCCTTAAAGAACGTTGATGGAACGATAAAATTTAGAGTTTTATATTAGCAGCATAAAAGATTCTTGCTATGATAAAAATTCAGATTACCCTACTTTTTGCTCTAAGTCTGTTGTCTCATGTAGTATACAGTCAAGTTATATTAAAAATATATACTGAGAAAATAAAAAGTGGATATAAAATATTCGCAGATAATGATGAATATTGTCCAGTCACAGTTAAATTAGATTTGACATTAAAAAACATGACTTCTCTCGAAGGAGATGAAAATATTTTTGTCATCCCTGCAAGAACAAAAGGTTTTCTAATAACCGTTTTAAAGTCAAAAAAAAGAGGGAAGTACAGTTATAGCTATAAAACTAGATATAATTACGGAAATCATTTAAAAAAAACCTACGATAAGAATTACAATTACTATTTACCATTTGTAATTGGTGAAAAATTTAAAATTAGTCAAGGATATAATGGAACCAGAACGCATAAAGAAAAAAATGCGTTAGATTTTTCAATGCCAGTAGGAACCTCTATCTATGCTGTAAGGGGAGGAGTTGTTATCGAGGTTGTAGAAAACAATAATGAAGGCTGTCCAGATGAAATTTGTGCTCGTTATAATAACAAAATATTAATTTATCACGAAGACGGTACGTTTGCTAATTATCTTCATTTGGTGAAAGATGGAGCGATAGTTAATCAAGGTGATGTTGTTAAAAAAGGGCAACTAATAGGTAAAAGCGGAAATACAGGATGGTCTTCAGGCCCTCACTTACATCTCGAAGTTTACCAACAATGGATGAACAATGCAACATCTCTAAAAACAAGGTTTAAAATTGATGATGGTCAGAAATCAGTAATATTAAAAGAAAAATCTAAATACAAAAGAAACTATCAATAAGAAACAATTTGGATAAAATGATTGTTCTATCTTTGAGAATAATCATTTTTTTTATTGATGAAAATCCAAAATTCACTTGAAAACCTGCCAGTCGGTAGGCAAGGCGCTAAGCAATTAGATCAAGAAGATCCGCTTTCTTACCTCAGAAAAGAATTCCATATTCCAAAAGATAAAGAAGGGAATGAATGGCTCTATTTTACAGGAAACTCTTTAGGATTACAACCAAAAATCACCCAACAATATGTTCAGCAAGAACTAGATGATTGGGCAAATTTTGGAGTAGAAGGTCATTTTGAAGCCAAAAACCCATGGTTGTCTTATCATGAGTTTTTAACTGAGAATATGGCAAAAATTGTTGGAGCAAAACCAATAGAAGTGGTGGTGATGAACACCTTAACAACCAACCTTCATTTGTTGATGGTCTCTTTTTATCAGCCTACAAAAACCAAATACAAAATAGTCATTGAGAGTGATGCGTTTCCATCAGACAGATATGCAGTGCAATCACAATTAGAGTTTCATGGATTCGATGTCAATGAGGGTTTAGTTGAATGGAAACCACGTGAAGGAGAAGAATTGTTGAGAATGGAAGATTTAGAAACCATTCTTGAAGAACAGGGAGATGAAATAGCGTTATTGTTAATTGGTGGCGTAAATTATTACACAGGACAATATTTAGACATCAAACGAATTGGTGAATTAGGACATGCTAAAGGTTGTATGGTAGGAATCGATTTGGCTCACGGAGCAGGGAATATTCAACCTAATTTACATGATAGTAATGTAGATTTTGCAGCGTGGTGTACCTATAAATATTTAAATTCAGGGCCAGGAAGTTTATCTGGTTTGTTTGTGCACGAAAAACATGCACATAATAAAAAGTTATCGCGCTTTGCAGGTTGGTGGAATCATAATAAAGAAACACGTTTTAATATGCGACAACCTTTTGATGTGATGGCTGGTGCCGAAGGATGGCAATTAAGTAATCCTCCAATTTTATCGATGGCAGCAATTAGAGCATCTTTAGATATTTTTGGGAATGTAGGAATGGATGCATTGCGAGAAAAATCTGTAAAACTAACAGGTTATTTTGAGTATCTCATCAATCAAATTGATTCTGATGCTATTAAAATTATTACTCCTAGCAATCCAGAAGAAAGAGGGTGTCAGTTATCTATTCAAGTCAAGAATGCCGATAAGAGTTTGCATAAAAAACTAACTGACAACAATATTATTACAGATTGGAGAGAGCCGGACGTTATTCGTTGTGCACCTGTACCGATGTATACTAGTTTTGAAGATATATATAGAATGGTGGAAGTTTTAAAGAGTTTATTGTAAATGGATAAAAAAGAAAAAGTATTAGTAGTTGGAGCTGGATTATGTGGCTCGTTATTAGCCTTACGTTTAGCGCAAAGAGGTTACAATGTTGAAGTGTATGAAAGTAGACCAGATTTACGTAAAACCGAAATATCTGCTGGAAGATCTATCAATTTAGCCTTGTCAGATCGTGGTTTAAAAGCGTTACGATTGGCTGGAGTTGAAGAGAAGGCAAGAGAGATTTGCATTCCTATGAGAGGTCGTTTTATGCATGATGCATCATCAAATACATTTGAATCCAAGTATTCTGGAAGAGACGGAGAGTTTATAAATTCTATCTCTAGAGGAGATTTAAATGGAATTCTATTAACGGAAGCAGAGAAGCATGAGAATGTGAACATTCATTTTAACACTAAATGTTTAGGAATTGATATAGAAAACAAAATTGCAAGGTTTGAATCGTATCAAACGAAAGAGCAATTTACAGTAAAAGCTGAGGTGATTTTTGGAACAGACGGAGCGGGATCATCTCTCAGAAAAAGCTACGAAAAACAGTTTCCAGACTTTAAAGCTTCACAAGAATTCTTAACACATGGATATAAAGAATTAGAAATTCCTGCGGATGCTAATGGAAACCATTTAATCAGCAAAGATCATTTGCATATTTGGCCTCGTGGCGATTATATGTTAATTGCTTTGCCAAATATGGATGGAAGTTTTACGGTGACTTTATTTTTAAGTTATAAAGAAGGTGAATACAATTTTGATAATCTAACGACAAAGGAAAATATCACAGCGTTTTTTGAGAAAGACTTTCCAGACACGTTGGAGTTAATTCCAGATATTTTAAAAGAATTTGAAGACAATCCAACTGGGAAATTAGGGACAGTAAAATGTTATCCTTGGTCATACAAAGGAAACACCCTATTAATGGGAGATTCTGCACATGCTATTGTTCCTTTTTACGGACAAGGGATGAATGCTTCTTTTGAAGATGTTGTTGTTTTTGATGAAGTGCTAAATGAATTTGAAGGCGACTGGACTAAGGTGTTTTCAGAATTTGAACAACGAAGAAAAAAAGACGCAGATGCCATTGCAGATTTAGCCATTGATAATTATTATGAAATGCGAGATCATGTGGCGAATCCATCATTTAAAGAAAAACGAACTATAGAAATGGATTTGGAAAAGAATTTCCCAACCGAATACTTTTCAAAATATTCATTAGTAACGTTTAATGAACATATAGGCTATCATGAAGCCATGACAAAAGGAAGAGCTCAAGACAAAGCATTGCTGAAGATGGTAGAAGGAAATGATATTCAAACGTCATTACAATTGTCTAAAGATGAATTACAACTTATATTAAAGATAGTAAAAGAAGAAACTACCAAGATTCTAAAATGATCTAAATGACAAGATTTATCATCTTATTACGAGGAATTAATGTATCAGGAAAAAACAAACTCCCGATGCAAGATTTACGTGAATTATTAGATGAATTAAGGTATTTAAATATTCAAACCTACATTCAGAGTGGCAATATTATTTTAGATACTGATGAAAAGAAAGCTGAGGTTATTGTAAAGATACAAGACGGAATTAAAAACAAGTTCAATTATGACGTTCCTGTTATTATTAAAACCGTTTCTGAACTAAGAAAAGCGATTGTATCGTATCCCTTCCCAATAGAGAATCCTAAAATTGTTGCCTTTGTGTTTTTGAATCAACAAATTACAGAAGTAGAAATTGATGTAAAGGAAATTTATGGAGATGAATATCAAATTGATAATGATATGGTTTATATTTATTGTCTAACAGGATTTGCAAGAACAAAACTTTCTAACAATCTATTTGAGAGAAAGTTAAAAGTTATTGCAACAACTCGTAATTTTAGAACTGTTCAAAAATTATTAGCTTTATCGGAATGAAATACATTTGCTTACTTTTTATTTTCCTTATAAGTACATCTTCGTATGCTTGTTCATGTATTAGCACCGAGTTTGGGAGAAATACCTACAAACAAGCAGCTTATATTGTAAAAGGTGAGGTCATCAATATAGAATTTGACGAGAAAAAGTATCAAAAAATCATCACTTTTATAGTCGATGAATCCTATAAGAAATCTACGGAGAAAACAATTACAATTAGAACTGCTATAAGCGGAGCAGCTTGCGGTTTGCAAGTGAATAAAAATGACGAATGGTTGTTCTTTGTGTATGAATACGAAGGTGATAAATTTGTAGGATTGTGTGGCAAACATGTTCGCTTTAATAGAAGGCCTAAAGAAACTAAAGCACGTTTCAAAGCAAATTGTAAATTGATGGAAAGTTATACTAAAAAATTAAAAAAATATCAAAATGAGTAGTAAAGTATCACCAAGAGGAGCCTACCCGCATGTAAAAGTAGTAGGAGATTTTATCTTTGTTTCAGGAACCAGTTCTAGAAGAGCAGACAATAGTATTGCTGGTGTAGAAATTATTGACGCAATGGGAACCAAACAATTAAATATTGAAGAACAAACCAGAGAAGTTTTACGCAATATTGATACCAATTTACAAACCGTTGGAGCAAGTCTAAAAGACGTGGTTGATGTTTCTTCTTTTTTGGTAAACATGAATGATTTTGCAGGCTATAATAAAGCGTATGGTGAGTTTTTTGAAAAAGAAACTGGCCCCACTAGAACCACCGTTGCCGTTCATCAATTACCACACCCAGATTTGGTGGTAGAAATTAAAGTGACGGCTTATAAGAAATAATAAGATGATAAAGTTCTTTAGAAAAATTCGTCAAAATTTAGTTGCAGAAAACCGTTTCAGTAAATATTTTTTATACGCCACAGGAGAAATTATCCTTGTGGTAATTGGAATTTTAATTGCGCTACAGATTAACAATTGGAATCAATACAGAATTGCAAAAAACAAAGAGAAGGTTTTATTAAGCGAATTGCATCAAGAATTTCTTAACAATAAAACACAGTTAGATACCGTAGTTTCCTACCACATAAAGTCGTTAGCAAGTGTAGATTCTATTATTGCACTTTTTCCAATAGACATAAAAGCATTAGACCTAGAAGATTTCGTAGAAAGAAAAAAATATTCTGCTTATCATTGGACTTTTAATCCCTCTAACGGAGTTGTCAATTCTTTAATTAATACATCTTCTTTTGATTTAATTAGTAACGATTCTTTACGAAAACTATTAATTACTTGGAAAGAAGTTTTAGTAGATTACCAAGAGGAAGAAATACGATCGGCAAACAACTTAATCAATAATATTATACCCTATTTAGGTAAAAATATGCCTCTCGAAAATAATGATAGATTTAATAGAAAGAATTTAGCATTTCTTGAAACATGGCAATATGAAAATCAAATTCATATTAGAAAAAGGGCTATTGTAAATATAATTGGAGAAAATACAGACGAGCTTTCAACTTTAAAGCACTTTATAAATGAAATTATAAAGTTCTCTAAACCAAAAATCAATGATTAAATTCTTTAGAAAAATTAGATACGACCTTATGAATCAAAATAAGACTACCAAGTACTTCAAATACGCAATTGGTGAAATTATCCTTGTGGTGATTGGTATTTTAATTGCTTTGCAGATTAATAATTGGAATGAAAACAGAAAATTACAAGCAAAATCATATAACTATTTACAACGCTTAAAAGTCGATCTAGATAATGTGTCTGTTGATGTAGATGGTGCTGTTAGGAGCACAAAAAACAGATATAAATGGGCATTGGTAGCTTTAGAAGCTCTAGAGTCTAAGGAACTTCTACCTTCTAAACAAGATGACTTTGAACGACATTTAAGAGGATCTTTTAAATTTGAAATCAGTGCTCAAAATACAACTGCTTATAATGAAATGATAAGTTCTGGTGATCTAGGTCTTATTAAAAATGAGCGGCTAAGAAATGCATTTACTGAGTTATCAGGTCGTCGTGACTTTTTAATAGAATTAAATCAAAGCAATCATAATGCCTACAAGAATAATTCGAGATTAATTGAAAAACACGTCCTATACCACATTTTAAATTTAGATACAGATTCTACAAAAGTAAGCGCTAAATATGACTTTGAAGCAATGGCAAATGATCGCTCATTTATCAATAAAATTTAAAATCAAGCCTATGCATGGTATGACGTTAATAGAATTTATAAAGGTTATCAAAGACAAGTCAATACCATTAAAGATAGCATCCTAATTGAACTCAAAAAATATAATAAATGATTAATTTTTTTAGATTATTGGAACAAGATTTTGCCTAAGCGAAATCAAAAGTCTGGTAGACTTTTGGTGTAAATAGCCGCTTGCGGTTTTTATAAACATAAATATGATTAAATTTTTCAGACATATTCGTAAATCCTTACTCATGGAAAACAAAAGATCCAAGTACTTTACATACGCCATTGGAGAGATTATGTTAGTT
>TARA_R110000787_G_scaffold113832_4_pt1 | contig 14850 bp, 13 predicted proteins | sample TARA_R110000787 | Tara Oceans TARA_R110000787 (sample SAMEA4397920) | marine metagenome | biome: Polar Biome; feature: [DCM] deep chlorophyll maximum layer (ENVO:01000326); material: water (ENVO:00002006), including particulate matter (ENVO:01000060) such as... | depth 35 m
CTCAGATTGTTTCATTAGAAGATTTTAAACTATTTGAAAATGTGATTCCATCAATACAACCAACACATGCAACTTCAGATATGTATTGGGCTGGAGATAGAATTGGTAAAGAGCGAATGAAAGGTGCATATGCGTTTAAAGATTTATTAAATGTTTACGGAAAAGTGGCTTTAGGAACCGATTTTCCGGTAGAAAAAGTAAATCCTTTTTTAACTTTTTATGCCGCTGCAATTCGTAAAGATCTTGACGGATATCCTGAAGATGGTTTTCAAATGGAAAACGCATTAACCAGAGAAGAAACCTTAAAAGGAATGACGATATGGGCAGCCTATTCTAATTTTGAAGAAAACGAAAAAGGAAGTATTGAAATAGGAAAGTTTGCAGATTTTACCATCTTAAACCAAGATATCATGAAAGTTGATGGCGCAAAAATTCCAGCAACAAAAGCTACGGCCACTTATGTGAATGGTGAGAAAGTTTATTAAAAGTATAAAAAAATGAATACAAAAATAGTAATGACCTCAAGTGCTTTATTCTTGGGAGTTCTTGGGATTCTTATTTCTTTTTTTCCAAATGAAATAGTTGACTATCTTAATATTGAATCAAATACTATTACAATACTCTTTTTAAAAATAATGAGTGGATTATACTTGGGTTTTAGTATTTTAAATTGGATGGCAAAAGGAACGCTAATAGGCGGAATTTATAATAAGCCAATAGCTATTGGAAATCTAATGCACTTTGGAGTTGGAACTATAGCCTTAGTTAAAGTTGTTTCTAGTCTGAAAACACATTCAGAAATAATTATCTCACTCACAGTCATCTATGCTGTTTTCGCGATGCTCTTTGCTTATATCTTTAGAACCAGCCCAACATAAATAGAAAAAAAATTGCTTGTTACCCCCTAACACCCTTCACAAACTCAGCAATTCCCTCTACTCCATTTTGCTCTACATCATTAATGAAAGCAGATCCAATAATAGCTCCACTTCCATATTCGCATGCTGTAGAAAAGGTTTGATGATCTGAAATTCCAAATCCAATAATCAATTTACTTTGTAAATTCATGGATTTGATTCGTTGAAAATACTCAATTTGCTGTTGAGATATTTCACCTTTTGCTCCTGTGATAGAACTTGAAGCCACCATATAAATGAAACTTTTTGTATACCCATCTATTTTATGAATACGTTCTTGGTTGGTTTGTGGAGTAATTAAAAACACATTATTAATTCCGTATCTATCAAACAAAGCTTTATAATGATTTTCATATTCAACCATCGGTAAATCTGGGAGAATGAGTGTATCTATTCCACATTCTACAACTTTTTGACAGAATTTATCTTCTCCATATTTCAGTAGCTGATTTAAATATCCCATTAAGACTAAAGGTGTTTTATTAGTTTCTTTAATGGTCATCAATTGATCAAATACAATATCTAAATTAATTCCGTTTGTCAAAGCTTTCTGACTACTTTCTTGTATCGTTGGTCCATCAGCCAAAGGATCAGAATATGGCAATCCAACTTCTATAAAATCGACTCCAGAGTTACTTAATTCTTGAATTACTTTTATGGTATCATCTAGCATAGGATAACCAGAGGTGAAATAGATAGATAAAGCATTTGATGTCTTTTCTTTTAATAATTTTGCTACCGAATTCATAATACAGCTTCTTCTAATTTATTTTTAGAAATTTCATTTGTAATATAATCCCAAAGATTAATCCTTACTTCTAGAGCCTTTTTAGAAGTATCTAGAACTTCATTCCATTTCCGCATATCTTCCCCACATAATTCATTAATCATTTCTAATGATAAAGGCCCATGCGAATCACCATCTAACTCAACATGTCTGTTTAGATAGTACAAGAATTCTTTAAAAGATTCATTCTCTTTCGTTTTATTGATTATTTGAATAAACATATCTGGAATAAGATCTTCTCTTCCAAAAGTAAATGCTGCTGCAATTTTATGGGTCTCATTAGTTGCAATCGTATCAAATGTGAATTCAACAAATTTTTTGACAGCTTCGGGAACTTCAGCAAATTCTAATGCTTCTTCTATTGTGCTTTTTTGAGATATTTTAAGTAGAAAAATTTCAACTTTACGAGTATCTGAGCCCATATTGTTCATAGCATCTAGATACATTTCAAAATGACTCTTACATTCTCCTGAAAGATTCACATCACTTTCTTCTGCTAAAGTTATCTCATTAATGAACTGAGTAAGCTTATTGTTTTTTCTTGGAATCCAAGGAATAGCAACACAGGTTAACTCGTTTTGCAAAGATTTAAGCAAAGACATAAAGTCCCATACTGCAAAGACGTGATCTTGCGTAAAGATTTTAATATCTTCAATAGTTTCTATTTGCTGATAAAGCATATGAAATCTTAACTCTTGCCTTAAATTCTCAATTTCTTTTTGAATGTACTTTATATTCATTCTTCTAAATATTTGATAAATATTTCCAAATCCTTGTCTCCTCTTCCTGACAAATTAACCACCACAACTTGATCTTTTTTCAAATCAAGTTTGGCTAAAACAGCTAAGGCATGAGCAGTTTCTAACGCAGGAATAATACCTTCAATCCTCGTTAATTCATAAGCAGCTGCCAATGCTTCTTTGTCAGTTGCATTCATAAACTTAGCTCGCTTACTTTCGTATAAAAAGGCGTGTAATGGGCCAACTCCTGGATAATCTAATCCTGCTGAAATAGAGTATGGTTCAACAATTTGACCATAATCATCTTGCATTAAAATAGTTTTACTACCATGTATAATTCCGACTTCTCCTAATTGAGAAGTAGCTGCACTTTCCCCAGAATACACACCTAGTCCCGCAGCTTCTACAGCAATTAATTCTACATCTTCATCATCCATATAATGATAAAATGCTCCTGCGGCATTACTACCTCCACCAACACAAGCGATAATAGTATCCGGATTTTCTTTTCCAGTTTTCTCTTTCAACTGCCATTTCATTTCCTCTGAAATCACCGCTTGCAAACGTGCAACCATGTCTGGGTGTGGATGTGGACCAACTACAGAACCAATTAAATAAAACGTTTCAGGATGTTGAATCCAATAACGAATAGCTTCGTTTGTTGCGTCTTTTAATGTTTTACTTCCGCTGGTTGCAGGAATAACTTTTGCCCCTAACATTTTCATGCGTGCTACATTAGGAGCTTGACGAACGATGTCTTTTTCACCCATAAAAACAGTACATTCTAGCCCCATTAAAGCGCAAACGGTAGCTGTTGCAACACCATGTTGACCTGCTCCTGTTTCTGCAATAATTTTAGTTTTTCCTAATTTTTGAGCAATCAAAATCTGACCAATCGTATTGTTTATTTTATGAGCACCCGTATGATTTAAATCTTCACGTTTTAAATAAATATGCGCTCCGTATTTTTCAGATAATCGTTTTGCTAAATACAACGGACTTGGTCTTCCTACATAATCTTTTAGCAAACTTTTATATTCCTTCTGAAACTCGTCAGATTCGATAATTTGAATATAATTATCTTCTAATTCTTTCACATTTGGATATAATAATTCTGGGATAAATGCTCCTCCGAATTGCCCAAAATAACCGTTCTCGTCTGGTTGAAATTTTGATTTCATATTATAATTGCTTCTTGAAGTTTTTAACTTCATTACTATTCTTCACTCCTGGTTTGCTCTCAAATTTACTATTAACATCAACAGCATATATTGGCATTCCAGCTACTTTTATCTCTTTTACTTGTTCAGCATCATTAGGTCCAATTCCTCCGCTTAAAAAGAAAGGTTTTGAATACGGATACTCTTTTAAAACTGACCAATCAAACTTGACTCCGTTTCCTCCTCGTTCTTCTCCTTTGGTATCAAACAAAAAGTAATCAACTTCATTTTCATAAGGTTTTAAAATCTCAAAATCAAAATTGTCTTTGATTGCAAATACTTTGATAATTTCTATCTGAGCTTGTTTTTTGTTTCTTTTATGAGAAACTGAATCTAATTGAGCTTGACGAATACCTTCTTTTAATTGTTGAATGTATGCTACAGATTCATCACCATGTAATTGTACAGCTTCCAATTTATATTCTTCGATTAATGAAACCACGATCTCAACATATTCGTTCACAAAAACTCCCGTTTTTTTGATGCTCCTTGGAAGTTCTGGAATAATACCTTCAAAATTTCTTTTGGATTCATCATAAAAAATAAACCCCATATAATCTGGATTCAAATCAGCGATTGATTTGATATTCTCTACAGATTTCATTCCACAAACTTTTAGTTTCATTTTAAAATCGTTTAGTTGTTGATTTGTTTAGCTATTCTGTTTTTTATAAAAAAGCTTTTTAAAAGCCTATATACGAATACACATCTCAACATTTATACTTTTATCGTATTTGACTAATAAATGCTTCACAGGCTTCTCCTGGATTGTCCGTTTTCATGAAATTTTCTCCAATTAAAAATCCTTTAAAACCATATTCTTTTAAGCCAGTTACAATTCTTGGATCACTTAAACCACTTTCCGAAACCTTTACACAATCATCTGGAATTTGATTGGCTAGATTTACAGAATGTTCTAGATCCACTTCAAAGGTTTTTAAATTCCTGTTGTTGATCCCAATGATTTTATTGCTTAATTCAATTTTGTCTAAATCTTCTTGTGTATGTACTTCATACAACACTTCCATTCCTAAATCTTCAGCCAATTTTCCATAATTCTTCAATTCTTGTTTTGTTAAACAAGCAGCAATTAATAAAATAGCATCTGCACCAATTGCTTTAGCTTCAACAATCTGAAATCCGTCTACAATAAAGTCTTTACGTAAAATGGGCTTACTTGTATTAATGGTTCTTGCTTTCATTAAATCAACCATGGTTCCTCCAAAAAATGAAGTATCTGTTAGAATCGATTGTGCTGCAACATTAGCGTCTAAATATCCATTAGTTACCTCCTCTATAGTTGCCTTGTCATTAATAACTCCTTTGGATGGAGATTGTCTTTTAAATTCTGCAATAATCCCTGTTGATCCAACTTGCATCAAAGATTTTCTAAGCGACAGTGGCTCTCTTTGAAACAAAGGACTTTCTACTAATTTCTTTACAGGAACGTCTGCTTTTATTTTGGAAACTTCCTTCTTTTTAAAAGCAATAATTTTATCTAGAATCGTCATTTAATTTACTAATTTATTTAAACATTGTTTTGCTTTTCCTCCAAATAAAGAATCTTTTGAAACATCAAAAGCTTCATCAAATGATTTGTTAGAATCTATAATTTTTAAGGCAAAAGCAGCATTGGTTAATACCACATTATTTTGTGCCTCTGTTCCTTTTCCATCTAAGATGGTTTTGAAAATTTTTGCTGCATCTTCTACAGAGTTACCTCCATAAATATCAGATTGTAAAATTCTTTTTTGATCGATATCTTCTGGATTAATCAACTGTTCTCCTGATTTGGTAAACAATTTGAATCCACTAGTTAAAGAGATTTCATCATACCCATCTAGGGCATGAACAATACCATAATTAGAATTTTCTTCTTGTAGAATATAATTATACAATCGAGCAATTTCTAGATTGAATGTCCCCAACATTGAATTTTGTGGCGAACTTGGATTCACCAATGGTCCTAACATATTAAAGAAGGTTTTCAGAGCCAAGGCTTTTCTTGTTGGTCCAACTGCTTTCATTGCAGGATGAAATTTTGGTGCATGTAAAAAGCAAATATTGGCTTTCTCTAAATGTTCTTTCAATGTATTTTCATCATTGGTAAATTTATACCCAAAACTCTCCAACATATCAGAAGAACCTGACTTAGATGACACACTGTAATTTCCATGTTTGGCTACTTTTTGACCCGTTCCGGCTACAATAAAAGAGGTTAGCGTAGAAATATTGAAGGTGTTTTTTCCATCGCCTCCAGTTCCAACAATATCTATGGTGTTATACTCAGACAAATCGACTTTAATTGCTAATTCTATCAGAGCATCTCTAAACCCTGAGAGTTCATCAGCTGTAATTGGACGCATCATAAAAACCGTCATAAACGAAGCCAAATGTGCATCGTTGTATTTCTCTGCAGCAATATTGATCAAGATCTGTTTTGCTTCAGGTTTTGATAATCTTTTATGTTGATATAAGTCGTTTAATATTTGTTTCATTGTATGCTGAATTTAATTCAGTAGCTGTTTGTCACTTCGACTTCACTCAGTGACCTATTTTTTATATTCATTTATAAAATTCCTTACAATCTGTTCTCCAACATCCGTCAAAATTGATTCAGGATGAAACTGAACAGCACTAATTGGAAAACTTCTATGTCGAATCGCCATAATTCCACCATCTTCATCTTCTGCAGTAATTTCTAAATCAGCAGGGAAATCTTCTTTGGCTGCTATCCAAGAATGATAACGAGCTGCGGGAAATTCTGTTGGAATATCTTTAAAAACAATAGCATCTGGCTTTGTTACTTTCATCTCTGTAGCTACACCGTGAAATACCTCATCCATATTAATGATACTACCTCCAAAAACTTCAGTAATGGCTTGCAATCCTAAACAGACTCCAAAAATTGGTTTCTTACCAGCATACATTCTAATCGTATCTTTTAAAATCCCTGCTTCCTCTGGAATTCCAGGACCTGGAGACAACATAATGATATCATAGTGATTGATATCTTCTAATGCAATTTCATCGTTTCTAAACACCGTTGGAAATACTCCTGTGATTTTTTCAACCATATGAACTAGGTTGTAGGTAAACGAATCGTAATTATCTATGATTAATATTTTCATTGTATGCTGAACTTGTTTCAGTATCTGTTATTTATTATACTTTAACTTCTTTCTTATCTCGCGTTAGGGATTGAAGCATTTGTTTGAACTCTTTTTGTTTTTTCAACAAAAAAGTGAGTGCATAAAGCCCGCCCGAACGCCCTAAATATCTTCCGCCAATAGCAACGCTTTTTTCAAGGCTGCTAATTTATTATTGACTTCTTGTAATTCTTTTTCCTCATCGGAATGAATGACGATTCCTGCTCCGGCTTGATAATATAATTTGTTTTGCTTGCTCACAAACGAACGAATGGCAATTGCTAAATTCACCGAACCATCTAAGCCAATAATTCCAACGGCTCCACCATAAAAGCCACGCGATTGATTTTCATATTTATCAATTAATTCCATTGCTTTGTATTTTGGCGCTCCACTTAAAGTTCCAGCAGGAAAAGTATCCCCAACAATCGTCATTGGATTTCCTTTAATTTGTCCTTTTACTGTAGAAACCAAATGAATTACATGGCTAAAAAACTGTACTTCTTTAAACACATCAACAGTTACTTGATCTGCGTGTTTGCTTAAGTCGTTTCTAGCTAAGTCTACCAACATGACATGTTCTGCTGTTTCTTTTTTATCTTCTGACAAAACCTTCCCAAGCTTAATATCTTCGGCCATATCACCAGTTCTTCTAAACGTTCCAGCAATTGGGTTGATCGTTGCTTTACCAGCTTCAATTTTAATTTGTGCTTCAGGTGATGATCCCATCAACTTAAAGCTTCCGTAATCAAAATAGAATAAATATGGTGATGGATTAATAGAGCGTAATGCTCTATATACATTGAATTCATCTCCTTTAAATTCTTGTTGGAATTGACGAGATAATACCAATTGAAAAACGTCTCCTCTCTTACAGTGTGATTTTGCTTTCGTTACATACTCTTTAAAATCATCATCGGTACAGTTGGAAGATTCATCACCTACAATTTCAAAACTTTGAGTATTGAAAGCTTGCGCATCAATGATGGTTTTTATTTCCGAAATTCTAGACTCAGTTCCTTCTTCAATGTTTTCTATCAAGGTCATTTCATCATTAAAATGATTGATGGCAATAATGAAGCGATAAAAACTGTATTGCATAAACGGGATTGCAGAGTCCGCTTGTTTTGTTTCAAATTTAATCTTCTCAAAATATTGCACACTATCAAATGTTGTATACCCGTACAATCCGTTGAAGGACTTTAAAGAATCATCACAATTTAAAACGATACTTTCACTAAACTCAGAAAACAACTCATAAAAATCACCGTCTACTTCTTCTTTAAAAACTGTTTTCCCTTTTTGTTCTGCAGAAAATTTATGGTTTTCTACTTTCATAGAAACAACAGGCTCAATACAGATAAAGGAATAACTTTCTTCCTTACTATGATAATCTGAACTCTCTAGCAGCAATGTATTTGCATAGCAATCTCTAAACCGTAAATACAAACCAACAGGAGTCACCGTGTCTGAAAGACTCGTTGAACTATGTGTATTAAATTTTATTTTTCTCACGTGTGCTGATTTTATTTCAGTAACTGATTGAACTAAAAAAAGGCTTATCGTGAGATAAGCCTTTTATATATATTGTATACAAGAATAGGTTCCCACTTATTTAATTAAGAGAGTTCCACCACCAAGTATTTTGTTGTCTTTGCATTGTGGAACAAATTTATAGACTCCTTTTAAATATGACAAGTTTTAAAGCTATTTTTTTAGGACTATTTACAATCTGTAAGGCAATAACAATAATTTTATTTTAATAAATTACATATTACTGCTTTTTAAATTTAAAAAGTTTCATTTAATAACTAAATATAGGTTTTTAGTTATTTTTTTAAACTTTATTACCCTTCTTTGTGTTAAAATTAAAACAACCTATCGATTAAGGTTGAAATAAAAAGAAAAGATTATGTGTGGAATTGTATGTGCATTCGATTTAAAAGAAAGTTCAGAAAAATTAAGACCTCAAGTTTTAGAAATGTCTAAAACGATTAGACACCGTGGACCAGATTGGAGTGGTATCTACAGTGATAAAAAAGCAATCTTATCTCATGAAAGACTTGCAATTGTTGATCCTGCTTCTGGAAAGCAACCATTATTAAGTAAAGATGGAGGACTTGTATTGGCTGCTAATGGTGAGATTTATAATCATCAAGAACTTAGAAAACAATTTGATGGCAAATATGAATTTCAGACACAATCGGATTGTGAGGTGATTTTAGCTTTATATCAAGAAAAAGGAGTCGATTTTATTGATGAAATGAATGGAATCTTCGGTTTTGCTATTTACGATGTTGAAAAAGATGAATACTTTATAGCGAGAGATCATGCAGGAATTATTCCTTTATATATTGGTTGGGATCAAAATGGAACATTCTACGTTGCATCAGAATTGAAAGCCTTAGAAGGTATTTGTGCTAAAATCGAATTATTTCCTCCTGGACATTATATGTCGAGTAAAGATGGAGAATATGTAAAATGGTATAAGAGAGAATGGACAGACTATGAAGCAGTAAAAGAAAACGAAACAAGTATTACTGAAGTAAAAAAAGCATTAGAAGATGCAGTACACAGACAATTAATGAGTGATGTGCCTTACGGAGTTTTACTTTCTGGTGGATTAGATTCTTCTGTAATCTCTGCAATAGCAAAAAAATATTCTCAAAAGAGAATAGAATCTAATGACACCTCAGAAGCATGGTATCCGCAATTGCATTCTTTTTCTGTTGGCTTAGATGGATCTCCGGATTTAGCCGCTGCTCAAAAAGTAGCAGATCATATTGGTACAATACATCATGAAATAAAATTCACAATTCAAGAAGGTCTAGATGCCATTAAGGATGTGATTTACAACATAGAAACCTATGATATTACTACAATACGCTCTTCTACTCCAATGTATTTAATGGCAAGAGTAATTAAATCAATGGGGGTTAAAATGGTACTTTCTGGTGAAGGTGCAGATGAAATTTTTGGAGGATATTTATACTTTCATAAAGCACCAAATGCAGAGGAATTTCATGAAGAAACTGTACGCAAATTAGACAAGTTACATATGTATGATTGCTTAAGAGCTAATAAAAGTTTAATGGCTTGGGGAATTGAAGGGCGCGTTCCGTTTTTAGACAAAGAATTTATAGATGTTGCCATGAGGTTAAATCCGAAAGACAAAATGATCAACGGAGAACGTATGGAAAAGTGGATCATTAGAAAGGCTTTTGAAGATATGTTGCCAGAAAGTGTTGCTTGGAGACAAAAAGAACAATTTTCTGATGGAGTTGGTTATAGTTGGATTGATACTTTAAAAGAAGTTGTAGAAAAAGAAGTTTCTGATGAACAGTTGGCAAATGCTAAATTTAGATTTCCAATTCAGACACCACAAAACAAAGAAGAATTTTATTATCGTTCAATTTTTGAAGAACATTTTCCAAGTGATGCAGCAGCATTAAGCGTGCCTCAAGAAGCTAGTGTTGCTTGTAGCACACAAATTGCGTTAGATTGGGATGAAGCCTTTAAAAACATGAATGAACCTTCTGGTAGAGCAATTCTAAATGTTCACGAAAAGGCATATTAGTAGTTAGTTTTAATTTTGTAAGTCCCGCATTAGTGCTAATTCATTTTAGTATCTGGCGGGATTTTTTATTTTATATTAGCAGTAACAACCTATTAATACTGAAACTGACATATAGGTGACACTTAAATGACGTTACAAAAACAGTAGTTGTCTCTTACATTTGTAGCATCAAATAGTATAAAATGAAAAACACATCATTAAGCGAAAATCTAATTTACCAAAGAAAATTAAAAGGGTATACTCAAGAAGAACTTTCAGACCAAACTACGGTTAATATTAGAACTATTCAACGCATTGAAAAAGGAGAAACACAACCTCATCTCCAAACTGTAAAATTATTAGCCGTTGGATTGAATTTAGAAGTCAATGAATTACTTCCAATTGACAATCCGAATGAAGAAGTTATTGAAAGAAAATGGATGCTCTTATTACATGCTTCCCCTTTTTTAGGTTTAATCATCCCATTTGCAAACATTCTTTTTCCTCTATTTCTTTGGATTCATAAAGCAAACGACAATAAAACATACGACATTCACGGAAGAGCAGTTATTAATTTCCACTGTTCAATAACTCTATATTTTATCATCACTTTGCTCTTGTTCTTCCCTTTTCCTGGAATAAACTTTTTTGGAACTGGAGCAGTTTTTTTATTTGGACTAATAACCACCTTTCTAAATATAATGTCTGCACTAAGTAAAGGGACTTATAACTACCCACTTTCGATTCCTTTTTTAAAGAGGAAATAGAACTCTTATTTTTTAATTTAAACTTATTCTATATGAAACACAAATTCATACAGGTACTTGCTGCCATAGTTTTACCTACAAGCTTTATTCTTATCTTATTTGTGTTAACTACAACGAATATATTACCGATAAGTAAATATGGACTCGGTGGAACAATTGTTACAGGGATTGCTCTTTTTATAACTTTTATCGCTTTAAAAGTCGATAAAAAAACATTCAAGGATGTAGGATTCTTTTTAGAGAGAAAAACACCTATCCGATTTACAATTGGTTTTTTAGTAGGCACACTAATAACAATCGTAATGCTTACAATTCTTATCTGTTTTTCAAGCATAGAGCTTATTTATAATCCAGACGCAAACATTCCATCGGTTTTGTTCTGGCTCCTTGCATTTTTTCCTTTAGCGTTTATGGAAGAAATCATCTTTAGAGGATATGCTTTTATAAAAATTAACAAAAGTATTGGATTATGGCCTGCTCAAGTTTTATTGGCAATCCTTTTTGCTTGGTATCATGATTTTACTGGAAGCACCCTTTTTAATCAATTGATCGGCCCCGGAATATGGGCATTGATTTATGGAATAGCATCCGTTTGGTCAAAAGGATTAGCATTCCCTACTGGGTTGCACATGGCTATTAATGTTGTTTTAGCCTTGGCTGGACAAAAAGATAGCAGACATGCCATATGGAATCTAGAATACACAACCGAAATCACTCCTGCTCTACAAACACAAACCGAAACTGTTGGTGTTATTTTACAACTTTGTGTTTTAACCATTGGTATTGCACTTACGGAACATTACAGAAGAAATCAATCAAAAATCAATTCTAAAACAACTAATAACCAAGCTTAAATTTCTGTTTTAAGGGACTTTCACTCTTTTTACTCTTAGAGACCACAATCAATTTACAAACACCTTAATTTAAACACTTTTTAGAGCTTTTAAGGCACTTTTTAGTAATTAACAAATGTTGATAAAAGGACGTTTCTGGAACTAAAAAGCTTTCTAAAAACATCGTTTTTTTGTAAATTTGTTAAGAAGGATTTTGTCCTTTTTTTAACCATAAAACTTAATCAATTCACTTATCATGAGCGAAGACAAGAAAAATAATTATGATGCTTCCAGTATTCAGGCATTAGAAGGAATGGAGCATGTAAGAATGCGTCCTTCTATGTATATTGGAGATGTAGGAATTAGAGGGCTACATCATTTAGTATATGAAGTTGTAGATAACTCTATAGATGAAGCAATGGGTGGTTATTGTGATACCATCAATGTTACTATTAATGAAGATAATTCAGTTACTACCAGAGATAATGGTCGTGGTATTCCAGTTGGAATTCACAAAAAAGAAGGTGTTTCTGCATTACAAGTAGTAATGACAAAGATTGGTGCTGGTGGTAAATTCGACAAAGATTCTTACAAAGTTTCTGGAGGATTACACGGAGTTGGTGTAAGTTGTGTGAATGCACTTTCAGAGCACTTAACAGCAACTGTACATAAAGAAGGAAAAGTTTGGCAACAGGAATATTCTAAAGGAAAAAGTTTATATCCAGTGAAAACAATTGGAGAAACTGACTTCACGGGAACTATTGTTACTTTTTCACCAGACAAATCTATATTCGTACAAACTACTGAATATAATTACGATACGTTAGCAACACGTTTGCGTGAGTTATCCTATTTGAATAAAGGTATTACCATTACTTTAACGGATAAACGTACCACTGATGATGAAGGTGGTTTTCCAACAGAAACTTTTTATAGTGATGAAGGTCTACCAGAATTCATTCGTTATTTAGACAGCACACGTGAGCAATTAACATCTGGTGTTATTTCTATGGAAGGGGAGAAAAACGGAATTCCAGTAGAAGTTGCTATGGTATACAATACGTCGTATGCTGAAAATTTACATTCTTATGTAAACAATATCAACACACATGAAGGTGGAACTCACTTGTCTGGTTTTAGACGTGGATTAACTGGAACTCTAAAAAAATATGCAGATAATTCTGGATTACTTAAGAATGTGAAATTTGAAATTGCTGGTGATGATTTCCGTGAAGGATTAACAGCGATTATTTCTGTAAAAGTACAAGAACCACAATTTGAAGGTCAAACAAAAACTAAATTAGGAAATAGAGATGTGACTTCTGCGGTATCGCAAGCAGTTTCTGAAATGTTAACCGACTATTTAGAAGAGAATCCTAATGATGCTAAAATCATTGTTCAAAAAGTAATCTTAGCAGCAACTGCTCGTCATGCAGCACGCAAAGCACGTGAAATGGTGCAACGTAAAACTGTAATGAGCATTGGTGGTTTGCCTGGTAAATTATCAGATTGTTCTGAAACAGATCCTTCTATTTGTGAAATTTTCTTAGTTGAGGGAGATTCGGCAGGTGGAACTGCCAAACAAGGTAGAGATCGTAATTTCCAAGCAATTTTACCTTTAAGAGGAAAAATCTTAAATGTAGAAAAAGCAATGCAACACAAAGTTTTTGAGAACGAAGAAATCAAAAACATGTTTACTGCCTTAGGAGTTTCTATAGGAACAGAAGAAGATCCAAGAGCTTTAAACCTTTCAAAATTAAGATACCATAAAGTAGTGATTATGTGTGATGCCGATGTAGATGGATCACATATTGCAACGCTAATCTTAACTTTTTTCTTTAGATATATGAAAGAAATGGTAGAGCAAGGATATATTTATATCGCAACTCCACCTCTATATCTAGTAAAGAAAGGACAAAAAAGAGAATATGCTTGGGATGATAATCAACGTGACTTGATTGCTCAAAAATTAGGGGGTAGTGTAAACATCCAACGTTATAAAGGTCTTGGAGAGATGAACGCAGATCAATTATGGGATACTACTATGAATCCAGAATTTAGAACTTTACGTCAGATTACTATTGACAGTATGACGGAAGCAGATAGAGTGTTCTCTATGTTAATGGGTGACGAAGTTCCACCACGTAGAGAATTTATAGAAAAGAATGCGAAGTACGCAAACATTGATGCTTAGGTATTTATAAATCATTATCAGAAATCGCTTTAGAAAACTAAAGCGGTTTTTTTTTATTATATTGCTGTCGTCCCCAGAGATTTAACATTAACTAAACTTAACAATTATGAGGAAATTACTACTAGTTTTAGTGGGAGTATTCGCACTAACTTTTCAAACAAAAGCTCAAAATGATGGATTTGAAGCTATCCTATTAGCTGGTGCAGATGCAGAAAAATTAACTGAAGCCTATATAAGTCCGGCTATGAATGGACTTATCTATGGAATGAATAACGGATGGTATCATACAGCAAAAGTTCACAAACTATTTGGATTTGATATCTCTATCGGTTTAAATGCTTCAATCGTGCCAAGTAAGGATGAGATTTTTAGCTTTGCAAGCATAGGTTTAAGTAGCAATATTAGTTCATCATCCCTAATTGGAGCGACTGTAGCTGGGTCTGAGAATTTAGAAGCTCCAGTAACTTTTTCAGGAACAGTTCAAGGTCAGAATGTCACTACAACTTTCAATATGCCAGGTGGTGTTAAAGAGAGTTTACCTATAAACGCCATTCCCACACCCTCTGTTCAATTTAGCATGGGGTTACCTTGGAAAATGGACGCGATGGTTCGCTTAGTTCCGGAAGTAGGATCTGACGATGTAAAAGGAAACTTAATTGGAATTGGATTAAAAAAAGAAATCACAAG
>TARA_R110000787_G_scaffold106696_1_pt1 | contig 14825 bp, 9 predicted proteins | sample TARA_R110000787 | Tara Oceans TARA_R110000787 (sample SAMEA4397920) | marine metagenome | biome: Polar Biome; feature: [DCM] deep chlorophyll maximum layer (ENVO:01000326); material: water (ENVO:00002006), including particulate matter (ENVO:01000060) such as... | depth 35 m
ATTTGATGATATATTGTATGCGATAGTTTCTAAGGTGTCTTTTTGCGATAGAATTGAATAAAAACCCGCTGTTTTTGGATTTTCATAGGTTGTTAATGTTACTTTACTCGCAAAAGATTGTTGAAGTGGAATAAATGATTCATTGCTATTTGAAATTTTTAATACTTCATCCGTTTCTATTTTTTTGTTAAGATCTATCTTATTTACTTTTTGTAGAACATAGTAAGGTTTTGAAATTTCTAAGCTTTGCTGAGCAATATTGTATAACGTTGGAACGATTAATGGCGAATTACTAAAGTTAGTAGACTGAGTATCCAAAGGGGAAGAAAACCAATATATTTTTGAAAATGGATTTTCTATTTCTTGTAAAAATGCAGATTTGTTCTCAAAAGAGATAATTTTATCGCCTTTCAGGTTTGTTGCAAAACTATTTGTGACAGAAGGATATTGAAAATTAGTTACTTTTCTAGAAAACACACCCGCAAATAATTGGTGTTGAAAATTAATAGTAGTAATTTTTAAAGAATCTTTTTTAAGGCGATTAATTTTTCCTGAAGAAAATTTACTAAAAAATAAATTGTAAGATTCAATGGATGTTTTTTTATCCGGAATTATTAATAAATGACCTCCATTTTTTATGAATTCAAGGATGCTGTTTTGTAATGCATTCGGAATATTTTCTAACTGATTTAGAATAATTAATTGCTGTTTTGGAATTAAATTATAATTGATATTTTGAAGTGAAGAATGTCGATATAAAAAATCTTCTTTGATGAAAATTTTAGCAAATGAACTTGCTGTTTTTCCAAGGGTTAAAACACTTGTTTTTATACGTGAATTGATAGCGAAATAAAAGGTGTTGTCAAAGGCTAAAATATCGTTGTATGTTAGTTGTAATTTTCCTTTAAAAGTTGTAGTTTTAGGGATTGAGAATTTAATTTCTTTTACATTATTTTCTTCAATAGGGAAGGAACGCTTGTTGATAAGTTGTTTGTTGTTATATAATGCAATTGGAATATTTATTTTTGCAGCTCCTTGATTTTTTATAATAACAGAAATTGAAATTTCATTTGTAGTTGTGGTATTAATGAAAACACTGTCAATTGAAATGTTGTTTTTTTGTCTGTTAGTTAATTTTACTAAAGAAAACAGGTTATTTACATTTGTAAACTCTTTGTTTTTGTTTTTTTTAATATTTTGAAAATCAGATATTAATATGTTCTTATATAAACTATTACTTTTTAATTTGTTTTGACTTTCAATTGTTAATGCTTTTTCAAATAAAGAACTCTCTTTAGCACTAAATTTTATATTTTTAAGAAGATTGTCTAAATCTTTTTTTGAAATATTTCTAGATATATCATCATTAGTTAGTAAAGAATAACGATCTTTTTCTGAACTGTATTTAATAATTTCTTGTGCAACTAATCTTAATTTATTCCCATCTTTTCCTGTTGTATTTAGACTCATTGAATTGTCTAAATAAATGAAATTATGATTTTCTTCAGTTACTTTTTTATTACTAAAATAAGGTTGAGAAAAAGTAAAAAGTATCGCTATAAATCCTAGCAATCTTGCAGTGAGTATTAATAGTTTTTTTAAACGGGAGCTTTTCCGTGTTTCTAGACTGATTTTTTGTAAAAATTGAACATTGGTAAATGCTATTTTTTTAAACTTTTGTAGTTGAAAAAGATGTACTAAAATTGGAATTATTAGTATAAATAAAAAGTAAAAAATTTCAGGATATTTAAATTGCATTTGCTAAATAATCAATTAGTATTTTGCTGCTTTTCCGTTTGCTGAACTATTCTTAATAAACGTCCTTAAATCATCGTTAGATTTTTTCAAATCCACACTTCTTAAGTACATCATATGTCCACTTTTATATCCTTTAAAGTAAAAACGATCTTTCATTCTTCCACTAGGATCTGTTTGCCACATGGTATATTTAGCATTAAAATAGGTGGTTGCACCATCATAATATCCAGATTGTATCAATACTTTTAAATATGGGTTTTGTGCCATAGCCTGTCGTAAACCTTCTCTAACATTATCATTTCTGTTATCCCAAGGGCTAACAGGGCCAAATACATTATACTTTACATCCGTTTTAAAGTTTAATTCTTCTCTTATGTAGTAGTTAATTGCTGGAGTAAAAGAGTGTAGCCATGAGGTTAATTCTGAGTTGTAATCTGGACTGTCTCCAGCAATTTTCTTATCTAAGCCATTATACCTAGAATCTAATCTTCCAATTGTTAATCCTTTAGTATCTCGTAACAACTCTTTCCAGAAATAATCTTTTGGGAGATCTAAATTGTGTTGTAAAATTACTTCTTTTTTGATTCCTGAAAAATAGGACATACGTTCTGCAACCTTGTTTCTTTCAGTGACAGAAATAAATCCACCCTTAGCCATTGCTGGGATTAACTTATTAATTGCATAGTCTTCAGCCAACGGTAAAACTTCTAATAAATCTTTTTTTTGTAATTCTGCTGGTAACATTTTGTGATACCAAGCAGCTGCTGTGAAATAAGGTAAATTTAATGAGGAAGACAATGCTGAGCCAGTTCTTAGCACTTTATAATCTGCTGGAGAAACCATAATAACTCCATTTAAATACATCCATTGCCTGTTTTGTAATTCAGCAGCTAATCCCATAACACGAGTTCCGCCATAGCTTTCGCCAATAATATATTTTGGTGATTGCCATCTATTATTTCTTGTAATAAACGTATTTAACCAACCTGCTAAATATTTCACATCTGCATTAATGCCAAAAAACAATGATTTGTCTAATTTCTTACCTTTCTTAACAACAGGTCTAGAATAACCAGTATTTACCGGGTTTATATAGACAATATCTGCTACATCTAAAATTGAATTTGGATTATCTTTAACACCGTATGGCTGAATTGGATATCCTTCATCATCGATATTTAAAACTTTAGGTCCGGTATAAGCAATATGCATCCAAACGGAAGCAGAACCTGGCCCACCATTGAAAGACATGATAATTGGTCTTTTTACACTGTTTTTTATGTTGGTTCTTTTGTAATATGTATAGTATAAAGATGCTATAATTTCTCCATGATCATCCCAAACAGGCTGCATCCCTGTCGTTGCTTTATACGTCACTTTTTGACCATTTATGATCACTTCATTGTTCGTGACAACTGTTGTGTCTAGTGGAATTCTTATGTCTTGTGCTTGAATACTAATGAAACTTATTAGTAGTATAAAAAAGAAATATTTTTTCATTGGAAAATTATTTAAGGATGTCTAATTTATGAGAAAAAAATGACTTCTCAGCTACTAAAATGTTAATTAAAATTTTTCAAAAACACCCAAACCAAAGAGTGCAAAATCATATTTTACAGGATCACTTATATCAAATTCTCTTAGAGCAGTATCTAATTCGTTTACAGCTTTCCAATCATTTTGTTTTCTAGTTAAAATTTCTAGTTTCCTTGCTACATTTCCAGAGTGAACATCTAAGGGGCAAGATAGCAGGGCAGGAGAATGAGTTGGCCAAAGACCAAAATCTACTCCCGTTTTGTCATTTCTAACCATCCATCTTAAAAACATATTAATACGTTTTGCTGCTGAATTTTTTAACGGATTAGAAATGTGTTTTTCTGTTCTAATTTGATGTGGAAGCTCAAAAAAAACATCTTTTAGGTGTGCAATTGAATTTTGATAATTTGTTTCGTTTTCTGCTGGTTTTAAAACAGCTTCTAATCCTTGGTGATGTTTGTAAATATTCTGAAGTGATTTTATAAAATACTGAAAGTCAATTGAATTAAATGTTCTGTGAACAAAGCTAGTAACGGATAATAGTTCTTTTTCAGAATGATTTATCACAAAATCAAACGGAGAGTTATCCATAATCTCTATCATTTTTTTAGAATTCCGAATGATCATCGTTCTGTTTCCCCAAGCAATTGTAGCGGATAAAAAACCAGCTATTTCAATGTCTTCTTTTTTAGTAAATTGATGTGGAATTTGTATTGGATCAGATTCGATAAATCTTCGCCTATTGTAGGTTTCTACTTTTAAATCTAAAAATTCTTTTAAGTCGTTTTTATGAAGTTGCATTGCTAGCGAAAAGAAATAGTGAAATTAATATTCCGTTATATAAACCGTGTAAACAAATAGACCAAAGTAATCCAAATCGAACTCTTATATACCCAAAAACAAGTCCTATGAAAAATTGTGGCGCTACTAATAATGGTGAAAAAAGGATCACATTTAAACTCATTTCAAAATTAAAAATATGGACATATGCAAAAATAAAACCTAAAGTATAAAAGGCTGCTTTAAAAAGTTTAGCATTTTTGAATAAAACGATCGGGGCTCTAAAAATTAATTCCTCAATAATAGGTGCTATAATGGCAGCAATAAATAAAAATTCTAAGCCTTTATCACCATTTAAATATGAATCGGTTGCATGTTTAGCTTCATGTAATACACCAATAGAAGTTAGTATTCCGTTAACCAGTGATAAGAAAAATGAAACCGTAATTGAGATCCAAAAAAGGGAAATAAAAACTTTAAATCTATACCAAAAATTTTGATTCGCATCTTTTTCTAGTATGGGATTTCTTAAATAAAGGATGAGCTCGTTTAGTATTTTCGTCATATAATTACGCCATCTTTCATCGTCAATTTTCTATCTGCCATATTTGCTAAATCTTCATTGTGAGTAACAATGATAAATGTCTGATTAAATTTATCGCGTAATTCGAAAAATAATTTATGGAGACTTTCAGCCGATGATGAATCTAAGTTTCCACTTGGTTCATCAGCAAGAATTACAGAAGGATTATTGATTAAAGCTCTTGCCACAGCAACACGTTGTTGTTCACCACCAGAAAGCTCGCTTGGTTTATGTTGAATTCGATTTTCTAATCCTAAAAATTTTAAAAGTTCTGTCGCTTTTTGTTCCGTTTCTTTCTTGTCTTTTTTTCCTATAAATGCAGGGATACAAACGTTTTCTAGAGCAGTAAATTCTGGTAATAATTGATGAAACTGAAAAATATAACCTACATGTTCATTTCTAAATGAAGCAATTTTTTTATCACTTAGATTTTTTAATGAAATCCCATTAATCTCTAACTCAAAATCTTGTTCTTTCAAAGGTTTGTCTAGAGTTCCTAAGATTTGTAATAATGTCGTTTTTCCTGCCCCTGAAGGACCAACAATAGCAACAATTTCTCCTTTTTTTATTTCAAGGTCTACACCTTTTAGAACTTCAACTTCACCATAATACTTATGTATATTTTTCGCAATAACCATTCATCCATATTTATGATAACGAAAATATTAAAAAGCAGTCACTTAGTGCCGTTTTAAAAGATATTTTTTGCTTTGTTATAATCGATGAAATAAACTAATCGTAGAGAAAAAACATGTTGTTTTGGTTCATTGAACAGGTTGTCTAGGTTGGTTAAGAAATCTTGCCCTGTATTTTCATTGACACTAAAGATGCTGTTTCTATAAAAAGCAATTAATTGACTTCCTGGCGCAAATTGCCAAAAATAATTTAAATCTAAATTCCAACTGTTAAAATTAATGTCTTGATTTTCTGTAAAAGAATTAGCAGCTAAATATCCAGTATCTGCTAAGTCATAAAATTGCTCTTGATAGCGTACATCAGACCAGTTATGTCTAAATGTTAAACTTAAAGAAGACTTTACGCTAAAATTATATTTTGCAGAAACGGTATTGTTGAATGTTTTACGATCTCTTCTTCCAAAGATGGGTTCGCCTGTCAATTCATTTTCTGTTGCATACCCTTCTTCGTTGTAGTTTTTATTAAAACCAAATCCATAAGAAAAAGATAATTGATTACTAAATCGATATCTTGGAGAAAAGTTGAAACCAAAAGCGCTTCTTGGGTTATTATCATAAACAGATCTAAATCCATTTATTTCAAAAGCAAATTTCTTTCTACCGTCCGTTGCTATCCAGCTATTAGCTGTAACTCTAGTTGGTCTTATGAAGAAAACACCAGACGTTGTTCCTTGTCTTGGTTCAAAGAAATCAAAGGTTCTACCTATATTTCCATTAATATTTCCTCCAAATCTAACACGGCTTTTCTTTTCAATAAAATACCCTATACCAACGTTATTACTTGTGTATGATCCAGGGCTGTGTAAATAATTAATATTATACCACGTATTAATTCTGAAATTATTGATGTTTCTAACGGGTTGTAATATTCTGTAGGAAGCATTTCCATAAACTCTTTGTGTATTATTTCTAAAGTTTACACCTAAATCATTTTTATCATAATTTTTATCGCTAAATTCATAACCAGCTTCGTATTGCCAATTCCCTGCAGCTTTTGAAATACTAGTATCAAAATTATTTCCTATAGTATTGATTCCATTTTCTGAAATATTACTAAGACTAAAAGCACCGTCAATAAAGTATTTACTATCTTTTGTTCTCACATGATAATCAATAGCAGAAACATTACCATCTCTAAAACTTCCATCTCTAGTGACGTTTGTATTGGTAAATGTGACAGAAGAGTTTTGATTGAAAGCTTGATCAAGAACTAGAATATTATAGTTAGCAAAAGGCTCTGTAACTTCCATTCTTACTTCGCCTGTAGCATTATTTATAATGGTCGCTTCCGTTTTTTCTGTAATGGCATTAAAGAATCCAATTCCTAACCCTTTTTTAGTACGGCCAGAAATTTTTATCGCATTTAACATTTTCACAGCACTTGGGTTTTCTATAATTTCTTCATTTGCTGATAATCCATCTTCTATATTATATAAACTTGTTGGAGTATCTCCAATTCTTCTTGAGAAAAATAATCCTGCTTTGTTAAATAACTCAGTTCCTTCAATAAAGAATTGTCTCTGTTCATTAAATACTTGCTCAAAAGGACCAAGGTTTAAACTTACATTATCAAATCCTACTTGCCCAAAATCTGGCACTAAAGTAGCATCTAATGTAAAGTTGTCTGTGACACCATATTGCACATCCATTCCAATACTACCGTTAGTTTCTGTAGCCCCATCAAAAGAATCTACTGTTCCAGAAGTATACGGGTAAAATGCTAAACGAGTTGGTGGCTTGATATCTTTAATGTCTTCAACTAAACCGTCATATTGCGTCCAAATTCCCTTTGTATTGTCAATAAAATTCCACGTGTATTGTGCATTTTTATTTTGAACTCTTCTGTGGAAATTAAATCCCCAAGATTGTACTGGAACATTTGCGAAACGTAATGCTCTATATGGAATTCTCATTTCTACAGTCCAACCTGTATCAGTTACTTTTGCGTCACTTTCCCAAACAGCATTCCAACTAAAATCTTCTCTCCCGGCAGAAATTTTAGATTCAGCTTGAGAACCTGTGCTCATTACAACAAATTCAAAAGCATTTTGTCCGTCATCATTCGGATTTATAGTAACCAAGAAAAAATCTGTCTGGCCAAAATTATCTCTATTCGTAAACTCCATTGGAATTTTTGAAGGATTTGGGTCATACATAATAGCACTAATGTATATAGCATCATTGTCATAAATGACCTTCACTTCAGTTTTATGAGTATTAGGAGCTTTTTCTCCGTTTATAGGCCTTAAAGCTACAAAATCTTTAGCTATTTCAGCGTTCTTCCATGCCTCATCATCTAACTTACCATCAATCTTTGGAGCTTGTATAACTCTGTTAGTTCTGATTACTTTTCTGTTGTTGTTAATTTTTTCTTGTGATGTTACTAAACTTGTTGAAAATAGGGCAATAAGTAAGAAAGGGAAAATTCTTGACATGTGTTGTTGGTTTATTTTAGAAATTGTGAATGTATTTATGATTCCTAAATTGAAATCATAGATACATGTTAATTACAGTAAGGACAGTGTTAATTGTGATGTGTTACATTTTAATAACAAATTCATCAAACTTTAAGATTTCTCTAACAAATCGATGTTGACTTATTTGCCTTAAAAAATGAAATGTCATGAACAGTCTGTTTCTTGTAGTGAAATATAAAAACCGATCTTAATGTTTAAAACTCTTCTATAAATAACTTCATTTTTATCATTCTCTATATTACTATTTCCAATTTGAATTTGTATTTTTGCAAACGTTTTAAACACGAAGAATACATGAACTTACACGAATATCAAGGAAAAGAAATTTTAAACAGTTTTGGCGTAAGAATTCAACGCGGAATTGTAGCTAGCAATCACAAAGAAGCAGTAGACGCGGCAAAACAATTAACGACAGAAACTGGTACAAGTTGGTATGTTGTTAAAGCACAAGTTCATGCTGGTGGACGTGGAAAAGGTGGAGGAGTGAAGTTAGCTAAAAGTTTGGCTGAAGTTGAAACAATTTCTAATGATATTATTGGAATGATGTTGGTAACTCCACAAACTTCTACTGAAGGTAAAAAAGTAAATCAGGTTTTAATTTGTGAGGATGTTTATTATCCTGGCGATTCTGAACCAGAAGAATATTATATGTCTGTTTTATTAAACAGAAATACAGGTAGAAACATGATTATGTATTCTACAGAAGGAGGAATGGATATTGAAACTGTTGCTGAAGAAACTCCACATTTAATTTTTACAGAAGAAATAGATCCTACCATGGGAATCTTACCTTTTCAAGCTCGTAAGATTGCCTTTAATTTAGGATTGTCTGGACTTGCTTTAAAAGAAATGACAAAATTTGTGTCTGCATTATATACAGCATACATCAAGTCAGATTCTTCAATGTTTGAAATTAATCCGGTATTAAAAACGTCAGATTCTAAAATTTTAGCTGTTGATGCTAAAGTAACTTTAGATGAAAATGCATTGTATCGTCATAAAGATTATGCAGAAATGCGTGATTTACGTGAAGAGAATCCTATTGAAGTAGAAGCAAAAGCTGCTGGTTTAAATTATGTTGATTTAGACGGTAATGTTGGATGTATGGTAAATGGAGCTGGTTTGGCAATGGGAACGATGGATTTAATTAAGCAAGCTGGTGGAGAACCTGCTAACTTTTTAGATGTTGGTGGTACTGCTGATGCACAACGTGTTGAAACTGCATTCGGAATTATCTTAAAAGATACAAATGTAAAAGCAATTTTAGTAAATATCTTTGGTGGTATTGTACGTTGTGATAGAGTAGCGCAAGGAGTTGTTGATGCATACAAAAGTATGGGAGACAAAATTAATGTGCCTATTATTTGTAGATTACAAGGAACTAACGCTGTTGAAGCAAAAGCATTGATTGATAATAGCGGTATGGAAATCATTTCTGCTACAGAATTTCAAGAAGCTGCTGATAAAGTTGCAGAAGTATTAGCTTTGTAAGAAGTCTTATTATATATAATAAAAAACGTCGCACAATGTGCGGCGTTTTTTATTAATAATTACTTTAATTTAAAACTTGGCTTAATTATTGACTATTCAAAAATGAAATATAAATAACTTAAAACTTTTTTTAAACCAGACATATGACTTCTTCTAAAATTTTTAAAGTAGTATTTATTATAGCCCTATTATTTTCAGTGAGCTCTTGTGAAAATGAGGATAACCTTCTTCAAGCTGATTTAGAGGTTTATGTATCAGGAACCTTATCAGGCAACCCTAGAAGTGGATTAAGAGTTACAGTTTATACTTCAGAAGAAGATGCAGAGAATGAGGTTAATAGATATACTTCCACTAAAATTACTAATAGTGATGGTTTTGCTTTTTTCTATGATTTAGAACCTGGGTTTCGTTATTGGGTTCGGGTTAATACAGTCTTAATAAATAATATTAACCGGAGTCAGATACTCAGAGTTGGATTAAACGAAATGAGGATGACTATTCTGTAAGATTATTGCCCATGATTCACAGGATATCCCATTTGTGCCCAAACCAGCACACCTTCATCAATAATGGCTGTATTTTTATACCCATATCGTTTTAAGGTATTCACCACACGCTGGGATGCTGCATGTGGACAAGCACAATACACAACAATCCAAGTATCATCCTTTGGTAGATCATTTACAAAAGTTTCAGGTTCTTCATAGTACGGAACCGGAATTGAACCAGGAATATGTGTCTGTCTCCAAGCTACTTTAGATCTTGCATCAAGAATTACCATTTTAGTACTGTCTTTCATGGCTTCAAAAACTTGTTTTGAAGACACGTAAAGTCCATCTCGTAGTTTGAAATCTGGTCTTTTCCCATCAGGATTTAATACATACTCATCCGGAGTTGGTATGGTAATAGAGTCTGTTTTTGGGATGTTCCAACCAGAAGCGCGACTTCTAAGAAAAGCGGTAACTCCATTAATTTCATCTTCGCTTAAAATATTTTTATAGCCGATCATAGGCGTACTATCTCTTCCTTCAGTTATGGCGTATTTTAAAAACTCGTCTGTAGCGGTAGCTAATAACATAGGGTTTCCTAAAGCAGGAGCAGAGATGCCTTCTCCGTTTTCACCATGGCATACAGCACATTTATTTTCATAAACTTTTGAGCCTACAGCTAGATCTCCCTTCACAGGTTCTCTTGAAACCTCAATAGCTTCTTCCGTTCCACTTGTTTCATAAAGCCATTGTAATAGCAATTCAATCTCTATATACTTCATAGGGCCGCCTTGTGTATCTAAATAACCACCCATAGCGGTATTTGCTCTACCAAATTGAATGGTATAGCGCATAAAGTTACTTGATTTTGATGTTGCTAACAATGAATGGGAGCGAAGTGAAGGAGCGTTATCTGCAGCATATCCTTCTCGGTTGTCAGCATGACAAAGGGCGCAATATTTTTGATACATACGAGCAGCATTCTTAGATGCAACACTATCTAGTTTGTCACCTATTTTTAATTGTTGCGCCATTAAGGCTTGTTCTTTCGGTTCTTTTACAAATTCTAACTGAACACCTTGTGCATATTCACGTAGTACTGTAATGCGACCTTCTATTGAGTCTAGAGAAACTGCAGTTGTTGGTAACCTTTCACTAAGATATAGGTAGGTAGAATCTAGATTTTTTATTTCAAAACGAATAGAAAAAACTCCAGAACCTCTTTCTTTTAGAAATTTAGAAATCTCATCATCTGCAGATATAGGCGTTTTTAACTGAATTTCTTGTTGTCGTTTTACTATAAAACGAGCCGTATTTTTTACGGTGTTATCTTTCAGTTCGGTAAGACCCATTTTTTGAAATTTTTCTCTTGCAACCTCTAAGCTATCAACAGCAATTTGAAGAGCTGCGATACCAATAACTCCATTTGGATGTTTAGAAAAACTTCGATTATAGGCATAATACGTTTTCCACATTTTCTGTGTCTTCTTATAGTCAGAGTTTACACGTTCTAAAAACCTAGGAAGATAGCTTGAATTGGCACCTCCAAAAGTTACACTGCTTTCTTGAGATCCACCATCATCTCTAGACCATCCTTTGGCAGGTTTGGTTGAAGTTCGATAGGATTGTACAGAATCCATTTGAAATCCTTGATTTGTAAGCCAAATAGAAGTTGTATCTACTGATGAACTCGATAGAGAATACTTTTGTATCCCTTCATGTTTCGCTAAAAAATCAGAAATGAATGAGGGTGTATTATTGGTTACTAAAGAATCTTCAATAGAAAGAAACTCAATGGATGTCATTCCTGGGAAGTTAATTCTAGTGGTGATCACTCCATCGAAAGAACCTTTTTTGAATTTATCAGCTTTTGGGATGTCAAATCCGAGTGTGTCAGCATAATAGTCACGAGTTTTCTTCAGATCATTGACTATAAAAGTCGATTTGTTAAGACCATTTCCTGCACCCATTAATCGGTAGCTAATCTTAGTGTATTCCGATTGATCTGTTGTACATGATGAAATAATACCTAATACTAAAAGTATTGATGTCTTTACCATGAAAGAGCGCCTTTTTCTTAGGATTGCCAAATTGAAGAATATAAAAGATTTTTGCATCTATAAAGAGTTGGTTAGTTCGTGTTTTAAAACCTCTAAGTAATTGTTAATTAGTGGTTCTTGTTTGAAATGAATGCAATAAATATAATGAATTAAACGGATTTGTTAATAGTCATTATTTTCAATTAAAGAAGTTTTAGAATTAGAACACTATTAAAATAGAAACAAAAAAACGCCACACTTTAAAAGTGCGGCGTTTTCATTTCAATATCAGTTAAATTATTCTTCTTCTGTAGCGAGATCTAATACAATGCGTTCTTCACGATTTGCTAATTCCCAAGCAGTATGGAAAACAAGACGTGATCTATTTTCTAATAAATCATAATTAATTTTATCAGGAGTATCACTTACTTTATGATAATCATCATGTGTTCCATTGAAATAAAAAATGATTGGAATGTTATTTTTTGCAAAATTATAATGATCAGATCTATAGTAAAAACGATTTGGATCATTTTCATCGTTATATGTATAGTCTAAAACAATATTTGTAAACTCTTTATTTACTTCTTCAGAGATGTTATGTAACTCTGAACTTAATTTGTCGCTTCCAATTAAGTAAATATAATTTCTATCTCCTTCACGTTTTGGATCGATACGACCTACCATATCAATATTTAAGTTTGCAACGGTATTTGCTAGTGGCACTAAAGGATCATAATCTGTGTAATATTTTGAACCTAATAATCCTTTTTCTTCACCAGTTACATGTAAGAAAATGATTGAACGTTTAGGTCCGTGACCTTTATCTGTAGCAGTTTTAAATGCTTCAGCAATTTCTAATAAAGAAACAGTTCCAGAACCATCATCATCAGCACCATTATAAACAACTCCATCTGCATTCATTCCGACATGATCTAAATGAGAAGAAATGATAATATATTCATCTGGTTTTTCAGAACCTTTAATAATGGCAGCAACATTTTCAGATGGTTTTGAAGATGTGATACTTTTAAAATCCATTTCAAATTTTGCAGGTACAGCAGTAGGTTCTGTAGATTTGTTAATGTTACTTACCAATGCTTTTCCCATTTCCTCACTGATTAAGAAATGATAAATTTCTGGGTCAGCATCTTTTTTAGCAGGCAAAGACAAACGGTTGCTACCACCTCTTTCGTCACGACCTTTATAGAACTTTGAATACCGATCAAATAGATTCGTATCCATAAAGAATAATGCTTTAGCTCCATTCTTTTTCGCCGCATTTCTTTTCGATGAAAGAGCTTGACGTCCGTTAGACCATTTAGAAGCTTTTTTGTCTCCAGTTAACACATTGTTGCCAGTTGCATCTTTCGGTTCCCCACCTCTAACAACAACTATTTTTCCTTTTACATCAATATCTGTATAGTCAGAATATTTGTCATCATCAATTCCATATCCTACGTAAACAACTTCAGTAGCAGAAATTGTTCCAGAAGCAGCAGCCGTCATAGAAATAAAATCATCAAAATAATTAAATGATTTTCCATTGACCGTCATCGTAACCCTCGGAGTTTTAACAATACTTAAAGGTACATTTTGAAAATAGTTTCCTTCAATAACAGAATTAACCCCTAAGGTTTCGTACTCTTTTTTAAGATACTCAACAGCTTTCTTTTGCCCAGCATCTCCTGTATTACGCCCTTCGAATTCATCTGAAGCATACATGTATAAATGTTCTTTTAATTCATCTTTCGTAATAGTACTTGCATACGTTACGATGTTTTCTTTAGTCGCTTCTTTTTTGCAAGAAAATGCGATAAATAAGAGACTTACGAGTAGTAGTGTTTTTTTCATTTTATGATGTCGTTAGTTTTAAGACTCACGATATTACAAAAAAGAATGAACAGGGTGTTTAAAAGCTTTTATTTTAACATTAATTAACAAAATTAAGTATCAATAAATAGCCTTCTATAATCATTAATTCTAAATTATTTCACTTATTGATTGAAAGAATATTGATAGAGTCTAAGAAGTAGTGACTTCATGATGCGTTAAAAATCGAACAATAAAAAAACACCACTCGAATGAGTGGCGTTTTTTTATTTATGTGAATTTATACTAAAATAATGTGTATCCGAAAATTAATGAAACACTTTCGTATTTAGCATCTGTACTTACAAAACTAGCAAGGATGTTTCTTGGACTTGAATATCTCAACTCTAAACTGTATTTTTTTTGTAATTTATATCCTAATCCAGCAGATATACTAGTACCAGTAGAATTAATCTTCATTTCTCTTTTTGGAGAGACTGATATTATTTTAGAATTTATAGGAATATCAACTAGATAAGCAAGGTTTAAAAATATTTCCGAAGTATTATTATTAAAATAAAAATGGCGTCTAACTCCAATTGGCATTTCTATAGAAGAATATTCTGTTGTATATGTTTTACTAGTAATGACAATTGTTCCTTCCGATAAATTTGTTTCGTCAGAGAATGATTGATATATAGGACTTGCAAATATGGACCATTTATAGTTTCCAAAAGGAATAAAGTATTCTACTTGTAATCCTACTCTAGGAACTATATTTGAACTAATTTCACCTTTTAGAGTGGTAAAATCAGAAATTGAGTTGTCAGTTATATATGTATTTCCACTTGTTGCACCCAATAATAATCTGACATCAAAATATGATTTTGATTCTTTTTTAGTATAGTCAATTAAATTTTGATTTGAATATTTACATGTATTATACTTTATAAAATAATTTTTCAAACTTCTTTTTGAATAAGCGACTGTTTTATAATTAGATGTTCCGCAAGAAAAATATTTTTTTAGTTGTATTTTATAAAGTTGATTGTAAGCAATATAGTCTTTTTCTGTTCTGTATTTTTTATAAATTAGTTGTACAATTTCTCCAATTTCATTAGAGTAGAAAAAACGAGTCAAACCTTCTTGATTATATTGATACAACT
>TARA_R110000787_G_scaffold231546_3_pt1 | contig 14814 bp, 16 predicted proteins | sample TARA_R110000787 | Tara Oceans TARA_R110000787 (sample SAMEA4397920) | marine metagenome | biome: Polar Biome; feature: [DCM] deep chlorophyll maximum layer (ENVO:01000326); material: water (ENVO:00002006), including particulate matter (ENVO:01000060) such as... | depth 35 m
CCGGTCCTCCGCTGCCGCTCCGGCCTGCCGGTTCGCGGGCCTGCTGTGACCGTCCCTCCGGTCCGCCCATCGCCCGAAAACGGTTCGGGGCGACTTTTCAAGGAGACGAACAATGCCAGCCATCGGTTATGTCACCCGCGACGGAAACGGCTTCAAGGGCCAGCTCAAGACGCTCTCGATCCGCACCGACATCGAGATCATTCCCAACACTCGCAAGTCCGGCGACACCCAGCCCGACTATCGCGTGTCGGCAGCCGGCGTCGAGGTCGGCGCGGGATGGATCCGGCGCGGCGAAATGAGCGGCAAGGATTATGTGTCGCTGTCGCTTGCCGCCCCCGAATTCGGCCCGCGCCGACTCTACGCCAATCTCGGCCGCGCCGCGGGCCAAGATGACGACGACGCCTTCGCGATCATCTGGAACCCGGCCGACTGAGCGAACCGCCCCGCGCCCGAAATGAGCGCGGGGCATCGCCGCCAGACCAAAGCAGGGCGGTCGCAATCGCATGGGTCGATTTGCGACCCTGCCGAAGGCGGCCGGATCGATCCAATCTGCACCTCTCAGCCGACGCAGGGTGCATCGGCGCAGATGGACCTTCATCATGGACGATACCGCGACACGTGCGCAGGCTGCGCGCGAAACCTGCCCCTTCCTCACCGCCAAGCAGGCGGCCTTTCATCTTGGTCTTGCCTACTCGACACTTAAGCGCCTGCGCCAGACAGGCAAGGGGCCGACATGCCGCCTGCATGGGCGCACCTGGCGCTATCATATCGACGATATCGAGACGTGGTCGGCAGCCCGCGCGCGCGGAGGCGACCATGGTTGAGCCCCGGATTCGTGATCGCCCGCTGCCACTCTTCGCCTGGTTGGAGGTCCGGCGCGCCGCCCATGTCCGCCGCCTGCGGCTGCGCCGCCGCGCTGCGCTGATCGGTGTCGGCATCGCCTCTCTCGGCCTCACGATCGCGCTGCCGCCGGTGCCCCGGCTCGTCTGGAACGCCAGCGCCAGCGCGCCCGTCGGACTCTATGCCGTGTCGCCCGGTGCAGCGCTCCAGCGCGGCGACATGGTGATTGCCTGGCTGCCGGCCCAAGCGCGGCAATTGGCTGCACGCCGCCACTATCTGCCATCCAACGTGCCGCTGGTGAAGCGCGTCGTCGGCATGGCCGGGGATAGAATCTGCGCGGTGGATCGCGTTGTGACGCTGAACGGAAGGCCGGTAGCCATCCGCCGCGCCGCCGATGCCGAAGGCCGCGATCTGCCCGCGTGGCAGGGGTGCATCCGGCTGCGGCCGGGAATGGTCGTCCTGCTCATGACCGAGACCCCGAACTCGTTCGACGGGCGTTATTTCGGGGCAACGCTGGCGCAGGATATCATTGGCAAGGCGACCCCGCTGTGGTTGCGCTGAGGACACTCGCGCTCGCCGTCGCGCTGTTCGTCGCGACCCCTGCCGCTGCCGATCCACTCGATCGCTGGCGAGTAGAGATCGCCGAGGCGTCCGCGCGGTTCGGCGTGCCGGTCGCGTGGATCGAACGGGTGATGCGCGCCGAAAGCGGTGGCCAGACCATGCTTGGCGGGCGACCGATCACTTCCCACGCGGGCGCGATGGGCCTTATGCAGCTGATGCCAGCGACGTGGACAGCAATGCGCGCGGCGCACGGCCTGGGGGGCAATCCCCATGATCCACGCGACAATATTCTCGCAGGCACGGCCTATCTGCGCGCGATGCATGACCGCTTCGGCTATCCTGGATTGTTTGCCGCCTACAATGCCGGTCCCGGCCGCTATGCGGCGCATCTTGCATCAGGCCGTGCGTTGCCGACCGAGACGCGCGCCTATCTCGCACAAGTGTCGGGCACGCCATCGGGTCCATCGCAATCCCGCTCGCAGCAACCGCCACCAGCATTGTTCATCGCCCTTCCCGCCAGCCACGAACCCGTGACTCCATCACCATCACGCGCGCCAGACAAGCCGTCCGATACGCTGTTCGCGATCCGCGCACCCCGTTGAGCCAGCATAGGCCGCAGCGTCGAAGGGTGTGGGCTGCGAGGGCATCGCGTGATCTCGGACGTTGGAGGGGCTCGTCTCGGCAAGGCCCAGCATGACGGGCGGCGAAGCGGCTGTGCAAGGCCGGCGGCCCCTCCAATTTTGCCGCGAGCCGGAGGCTGCTGCGCAGCCGAGTCTGTTTGTTTTCAGCGCAACAAAATCGGTTCCTCCGCCGCCGCTGCGCGGCGCTTCCGGCTGCGCCTCCAGCGGCCCTGACAGCCGCTCCGCCACCCGTCGTCGGAGGTCTGTCCTCGATGAGGAGGATTTCAAGCGAAGGAGGCGATCATGACCATGTTTCAACCCATCGGTGCGGCGTCGGCCAAAGATACGGATCGGGTAATGGCAACGCTCGTGGCAGGACTCGAAATCGAGTTCGGACGGGACGCAGGAGAGGCGCTGGCACAGCGGTTCCTGGAGGCTGAGGAGAGCGATTTCCTGTGGGACGCGCGCGTGTCGGAGCGGTGGCTCGGCGCGTATCAGGCACAGGATGAGGAGGGTTTCGAACTCGATCGGGTAGCAATTATCGGGCGGCTGGATGGCCGCTGGTTCGTCGCGGTGAGCATCATCGATGGCGATGGCAACGCGCAGGGATTGATGGGGCGGCGCAGCTTCAGGAGCGAACGCCGGGCACGCGAAGCATTCGCTGCCACGCATTGATCAGGGCATCGGAAACGCCGGGACAGGGTGCTGGACAGGCATCGTGTCCCGGCTCTTTTTTGCCTCGGCTCGGGCGACATGGGCGGGCATCAGGATAGCGGAAGTAGGCGACAGGAGCGCTTCAGGCGGAAGGGCGGCGTAAGGCAAGATAAAGCTATGGCACTGGCGCGCCATAAGCCCTTGTCTGCACATCGGTTTTTGGACCTGGGACCGGCACTGCCCTCTCGGCGCCAGTGCCGTTCCGCGCCGAAGGGACGGCATTCCGCCATGTTTGGTGGCACTGGTTTTCATATCATCGGATGCGCGGCATGCTCGCCGTTCCACACCTCGGAATCAGGATAATGGACGACGACGACAGCTTTGTGCCCACCCTTGGGCGCCAGCGCCAGCAGGGCGGCAAGCGCGCCCGGCGCTACCTCGGCCGCGTCCTCGCTGCCGCCAATCTCGCGCGCGGTGGCAGCGCTGCTCCGGGCCTTGCACGGGGAGCATTCTCGGGCACCCGGATCGGGCGCGGCGCGGGTGTCGGGCGCCTGCTCGCCAGCCGTGGCGGCTATGCCGCCTCGAGCCGGCGCCGCGTCATCGTCAAGGCAAGCATCGTCAAGCTCGCCGGCAAGGGCGTATCGGCCGCCGCCGCGCACCTGCGCTACCTCCAGCGCGACGGCACGACGCGCGAGGGGGAACGGGGCACGCTCTACGGGCGGGATGCTGATGCTATGGACGGCAAGGCGTTCGGCGAACGCGGGGCCGGCGATCGCCATCAGTTCCGCTTCATCGTCTCGCCCGAGGACGGCGATCAGTATGAAGATCTGAAACCGCTTACTCGACGGCTGATGGGCCGACTTGAAGAGGATCTCGGGACGAAGCTCGATTGGGTCGCTGTCGACCATTTCAACACCGGCCATCCGCACACCCATATCGTCGTGCGCGGGAAGGATGATCGGGGCGTCGATCTCGTCATCGCCCGCGACTATATGACGACCGGCATCCGCGAGCGCGCCGCGGAGCTCGTCGACCTCGACCTTGGGCCTCGTACCCACCGCGAAATCCAGCAGACGCTGCGCGCCGAAGTCGAGCAGGAGCGCCTGACCTCGATCGACCGGGCCTTGCTCAAGCGAGCGGACGCCGCGCGGGTGGTGGCGACCAACGGTCGCGACGTCTTCGACCAGTCGCTGCGCGCCGGCCGGCTGGCGAAGCTGTCGCGCCTGGACCTGGCCGAGCCGATCGGCGCCGGGCGCTTCCGGCTCGCGCCCGACCTTGCCGACACCTTGCGCTCGCTTGGCGAACGGGGCGACATCATCCGCACGATGCAGCGCGAATTTTCGCGCGCCGCGATTGCCCGGGCACCGGCCGACCAGGCGATCTACGATCCGGCCGCACCCGATGCCCGTCCCCTAGTCGGTCGCGTGCTGGCGCGCGGGCTCGCCGACGAGCATGACGATCGCCATTACCTGATCGTCGATGGCGTGGACGGGCGCAGCCACTATGTGGCGATCGGCAAGCCCGTCCTGAGCTTCGCCGAATGGGGCACGGAAACCGATGCCAGCTTGCCGCGTGGTACAATCGTGCGGATCGATCCGGTCAGCCCGACAGTGCGGGAGGTCGATCGGACCATCGCCGCGGTCGCCGCCGCCAATGGTGGAGGCTATGATGTGGACGCCCATCTTCGTCACGATCCGACCGCCACCGAAGCCTTTACCGAGACCCATGTCCGGCGGCTGGAGGCGATGCGGCGGACATCGGGGATAGTCGAGCGCGAGCGGTCCGGCCGCTGGATCATCGCGCCGGACCATCTGACGCGCGTCGCGGCCTACGAGACGGCGCGGCTGCGCGACCGTCCGGTCGCGATCACAATGCTCTCGACGCAGCCGCTCGATCGGCTGGTCGGTGCCGACGCTGCGACCTGGATCGACCGCGAGCTTGTTTCGGCCACGCCCGAGCCGGTTCGCGATGCCGGATTCGGCCACGACCTGCGCGATGCCCAAGCGCGTCGGCGGCAGTGGCTGGTGGCACAGGGTTTTGCTGAGGAAGCCGGGGGCAGCACCAAATTTTCGAACGGCATGATCGCGGCGCTCCAACGGCGTGAACTGCTGCGGGTCGCAAGCCAGCTCGCCGACGAGGTGAATATGCCATTCCGGGAGGCTGCCGAGGGCGCTCGGATCGAGGGCGTCTATCGCCGTTCGGTCGATCTCGTCAGCGGGCGCTTCGCAGTGATCGAACGCGCCCGAGATTTCACGCTTGTGCCGTGGCGTCCGGTACTGGAACGGCAGGTTGGGAAATCGGTCTCGGGATTGATGTGCGGCGACGGCATCAGCTGGTCGATCGGGCGCGGTCGGAGCGGGCCAAGCATTTCGTAATTGATCGGCATCAGAGAGGATCGACCCTTTGTGGTCATTCCCGGCGGCTTTTCCCTTCTCGGGAAGCGGACATAGAACAGGGTGCGGTTGGATGGTGTCCCAGGACGTGGTGTAGCTGGGGGTTGAGGTGGTCACCGTGATTTCCGGATAGGTTTGGGTTGCAACACTCGAACCTGATGGAAGGAACCACGATGACCGATCCCATGATGCACCTGCGTTCGCTGGTGGAACAGACCCCCGACGCCGATATTTTGCGCGACATGATCTCGTTTGCTGCTGAGCGGCTGATGGAGATGGAGGTCGGCGGCCTGACGGGTGCTGGATATGGAGAGAAGTCGCCCGCCCGGCTCGTCCAGCGCAACGGCCACCGCGAGCGCGACTGGCAGACCCGCGCCGGGACGGTCGAGCTGCGTATCCCCAAGCTGCGCAAGGGCAGCTACTTTCCCGGCTTTCTGGAACCCCGCCGTATGGCGGAGCGGGCGCTGACGGCGGTGATCCAAGAAGCCTATATCCAGGGCATCTCGACCCGCTCGGTCGATGATCTGGTCAAAGCCTTGGGGATGGAGGGCATCTCCAAGAGCCAGGTGAGCAGGCTGTGCGAGGATATCGACGAGCGTGTCCACGCCTTCCTCGACCGCCCGATCGAGGGGGACTGGCCCTATCTCTGGATCGACGCCACCTATGTGAAGGTCCGCCAGAACGGGCGGATCGTCTCGGTCGCTGTGATCGTCGCGGTCGGCGTCAACAGCGACGGCCGCCGCGAGGTGCTGGGCATGGATATCGGCCCGAGCGAAGCCGAGCCGTTCTGGACCGCCTTCCTGCGCAAGCTCGCCCGGCGCGGCCTGCGCGGCCTGCGCGGCGTCAAGCTGGTCATCTCCGATGCTCACGAAGGGATTAAGGCGGCGGTCTCCAAGCTGCTGTGCGCCAGCTGGCAGCGCTGCCGGGTGCACTTCATGCGCAATGCCCTGGCCCATGCCGGCAAGAGCGGTCGGCGCGTCGTCTCCGCCTTTATCGCCACCGCCTTCGCGCAGGAGACGCCCGAAGCCGCCAGCCAGCAATGGCGCGCCGTCGCCGATCAGATCCGGCCCAAGCTGCCCAAGCTGGCGACCCTGATGGACGATGCCGAGCCAGATGTGCTGGCCTACATGACCTTCCCCAGGGAGCACCGCGCCAAGCTGCACAGCACCAACCCGATCGAACGCCTCAACGGCGAAATCAAGCGCAGGACCGACGTCGTCGGCATCTTCCCCAACGAGATCGCCATCACCCGGCTCGTCGGCGCCATCCTCATGGAGCAGAGCGACGAATGGGCTGTCCGGCGTGCCCGCTACATGACCCTTGAAACCATGGCACCGGTCAGCGATAATCCGATCATCGTGCTCTCGGCTGTGCCCGGAACATGACCGGCTCAGGCTGACGCCGGAAAACGCGGGGACCGCCCCAGCTACACCACGTCCTGGGACACCATCTGCGGTTGCCGCTCTTTTAACGCCCGAAAGGTCGGACGATTCGGTTAGTCCGCTCGTGAACTGGGATCGGCCTAACCGGACATCACCCGATGCCGGCCACTCATCTGACGAAACAGCGCTTTCGTTTCATACGCCAAGGATGAAACTTTGAGCTGCTTTAGGATCACAATTCTGCTTCAACGAAAATACCTCTAATTTGGGTAGGATCATTGTGGCGAATTCAGCGACCGAAGCTGCGACTACCATTCAGCAATCAAGCGTGGCCTTGGGCGTGGCAGATCATATCTTTCAGAGTGGTGCCAACATGATCATCCTGTGGCTTCTCGCAGCGGCAACCGTATTTCAAATCGCCGAATTGGTCGGCCTTCTTCCTCCACAGATGTCCAACTGGATAAACCGCAACCGGCTGCGCGAAACGATGCGCCTGCTCAAGGAATTTGGTGTCGACATCGACACGACGAAACGGGCCAACCGTGTTGCTCGCCTTGAAAATATCGCAAGCGACAGTCTCGCCGCGCGGGTCACGGCCCGTCTGGACAGCACGAAGATCGGGCACCCGGTCGAGGTCGGCTCGCGTTTATCTGTCCCTGGAGACCACTACTTCGATCTCATGGGAGCAACTTCGGATTTGCGCAAAGCCGAGATTTACGCGCGAGATCTCTCTGCGCTTTGGCGATCAATCGCCGGCGTGGGCGGGCCAGTCGCAAACGGTGATATCGACTTCATCGTCACGCCGAAGACAGGCTCGCCGCTCCTCGGAGCGTGCCTTGCCGATCTGCTCGAGAAGCCCCTGCTCCTCCACAACCCCGAGGAGAAATTCAGGTCCCATCCGGATGATCCGCGTTCGCTGTTTGACTTTTCCGAGCAGCCACTGCCTGGCAGCCGTGGTCTCTTGGTCGATGATAGCAGCACCGGCGGCGGCAAGGCCCTGCGGCTGATCGATGATCTTCGCGCATGCGGTTGGCAAGTCAGCGATTTCATCGTGGTGTTCGAACCGCAGCTCAAAACGGGCACGAAAGATAACGCTTCAGCTCGTCTCGCACCTAAGGGTGTCACGCTGCATTCGATCATCAAAACGACGTGATTAAGGCGATCGTCACCGGCGCCTATTCGACTGGCAAGTCCGGAATGGTCGAAGCGCTCGCCTCGACGCTGCGTAACGACGGCTTGTCAGTAATCCAGGTGCAGGATGTCGCTCGCACCTGCCCGTTGCCGCTCAACGAGGCTCAGGCCGAGGCGACGACCCTGTGGCTTCTTACGACCCAGGTTTCGCGCGAGATCGAGGCGTCATCGCAAGTGGCGCAGATCATGCTCTGTGATCGGGGCGTCCCAGACATCCTCGCGCATGACCGTGAACGCGATCGCCGTCTTAATATGCCGCTGGCAGACAAGATCCGGCCATTCTCCGAGAAATGGATCGACACGTACGATGTCGTCCTGTTGTCGCGCGTCGATCAATCCATTCCGATCGAACCCGACGGGTTGCGCTCATGCGACGATGCCTATCGGACGAGACTCGATGCGCGCGCGGCGGAGGTTCTTGATCGGCGGCCCGACACCGTGACCTTGGCCCACTGCCCTCTGGAGCGGCTGCGTCAGGCGCGAGAGGCCATCAGCGTGTCGCTCGCGACTTCGCGAAGCTCGCCGACACGCCGGATGATGTGATCGACAATTTCAGACGCGATCTCGACGGGTTTTCGCAGCGTTCCGCTCATGGTCGTTTGTACGGTTTCCCATGGGCCGGCCAGCTGCATCTCTGCAACTTTTGAATAGTTGAGACGCACGGCGCGCTGAAGGGCAACGTCCGCTTCGTGCTCATCGTACTGCCGGTCGGTATATGATCGCTTGTCCTTGAGCTGCATTAGCCCTCGGGCAGCTTCCAGCGGCGTATCGAGGTAGATCGAAAGATCGGGTGGTGGGACTTGGAAAGTCTCCGTCTCCAGGGCGTAGACCCATCGCATCAAGGATATGGCATCCTCAGCAGCAACCTTCGAAGCTTGGTAGACCATGTTCGAAGGGATGTAGCGGTCGAAAATGATTACATCATGCTTCTCGGCCACGTCGCGGATAACCTCGACGGATTCCAGTCGATCCAGCCCGTAGAGGACAGCAGCGGCCTTGGGCGTCACCGGTACGGGCATACGTCCGGAAAGAAATTCTCCAAGCGTGACACCTCCAACGGTATCCTTGTACCTCGGAAACGAGACGACCGCCGTCGTATATCCATGCAACTCCAGCGCCGCCCTCGTGTTTTCGGCTGCGGTTGCTTTCCCGGCGCCGTCTGCGCCTTCAATCGCGACAAGCACGCTCATGCTGCGACTCGCTCAGACAGGTTTCGATAGCGCGCAAGAAGATAACGCACGAAGCGCTCGCTTGCCCCTGTCGCCTGCGCGAGAGCGGCGATCCTTTCCGATCGCATCGGAGCAGGAAGGTAAAGCAAGGTATCGCTCCGATCGCGTGCGTACAGATAGATTTTAAGGAGTGCAGCGAGCGATGTCGGGCCATCGCCTCTCGTTAGCGAGGCACCTTGTACGGCAAAGCCCTTCGAAACGTCATCATAGCGAATGGTAGCGCCCGCATCGTCCGTTGGCGCCAATCGAAGGGTAAGGCCATTTACCTGGAAGTCCTGGTCCGTCACGCTTTCCGGCTCTCCCTCAAGCAGCGCGGAGAGATGTATTATTGCGGCTTCGCGCACTTCGGCAGCCGTCATGCTCGACGCAACAGCTTCGACTGACGGGCTTGCCTCCGGCCCGGCGATGCGATCAATGGCGTCATTCAGCAATTCAAGGACTCCTTTATGACCTCTTTTAGCATAGCTTCCCTCCAAGTCATCCCCGAACTCGACCCAGCTTGCCGCCCCGGATGATGCTGCAAGTCGCCTGCCCCGATCTCGCACAGCCCCTTCGTGACGCCTACCACCTTTTCGAAAAGATGGTACATGATGAGGGCGTGGCTTGGGGTCGTCCCGAGACGCCGCCGGGTGCGTCAAGACCCGATCCGAAACGGTATTTTGATTTCGACGGAAGAACGGCCGGCGTACCAGCGCCCCTGTTGCATCTGCGCGGAATACTGCTGCGGACGGTCGACCAGTGCGCTTCAGTTCTTGAGCAAACATTGCGCATACCGCTGGATGCCCCACTATCATCGATGGTCGATCAAGACGAGGGGCCGGTCCTTCGACTAACTTGGTATCCCGAAAGTTATGTCGAGGAGATCAATCAATCGCATTGCGACATCGACCTCTTTACGATCCTGCCCGCGGCAACCCGGCCCGGTCTCGAATGGCGTCGAGGCAGTGACTGGTCGACCGTTCAGATCGACGCAAACGAAGTCGTCGTGATGCCGGGAGAGATACTGCAGGAGCTAGGCGCCGCGGAGGCGGTCACGCACCGGGTAGTCAGCACCGGCGAAGATCGGATATCATGCTCCCTCTTCGTGAACGCCAAACCATCGCTCTTGATTCGAGAGAACGTACTGGCGGGTGATCTCATGGGAGAGCGGCTTCGCGCGGTGCAACGGCTGGGTAATAACAATGCCTGATGCGGATCCTTGCTTAAACACGGCGAGTGTCATCGTTCTGCACCCATCGTCCGCGGAACTGCTATGCGTCCGCCACCCGTCGGTCGGGAAATGGATGTTTCCCGGTGGCAAGGTCGAACAAGGGGAGCCTCCGCACCGCGCCGCCCTGCGCGAGGTTCGCGAGGAAACCGGTCTCGCCATCACCCTCTCCGAATTGTGCGATCTTCCTCGCTGGGTACAGGACGGAAATATTAGGCTGCCACAACCTTTCGCGATCATGCAAGAGCGGCTTCCGGACCACTCAGCGACGTACATCGATTTCATATTCGTGGGCGTCAGCGATATGGCGATACTGACGTTAGACCGGGAGATCACCGAGGCCGACTGGTTCGATCCGTCAACATTGGCGTCGCTCGATACGTCGTTCCCCATCAGGCAATTGGCAGAGTATGTCATCGCCCGTCAGTATGAGATCCGTGCGGCTGCTCGACCAGACATTGCCCGCCTACCCCGCTCAAAGCGGTGATGAACAAGCGCGCGGCGCGGCTAGACGACACCTACGGACTTGACAGGGAAGCGACGCGCTGCGACCCTTGACATTGTCGGTGTCTTGCTGCGGGACCGCCGTCATCTAGAGGGGAATCGAGTGCAAGGTATCGACGTCTTTTCGGGCGCCGGCGGGATGTCGCTAGGTGCGCGCTGGGCGGGAATTGCTGTCCCCATTGCGATCGAACTCGATCGCCACGCATTTTCCACCTACCATTTGAATCACCCAGAAACGATCGTCGTCCGTGCCGACATGCAATCGGTCCATGATGTCCGCTTGCCGCAGGGCAAGCCGACTATCATTTTCGGCGGCCCCCCGTGCCAAGGATTTTCGACGTCGAATCAGCGCACCAGAGGCGACTCTAACCAGAAGAATTGGCTCTATCAGTCGTTCGTGGCGCTCGTCCGCAGCGTCATGCCGGCTTGGGTCGTTTTCGAGAACGTTCGGGGTATTCTCGAGACTGAAGGCGGCAAGTTCGCCAGAATGGTCGAGGACGATCTTCGAGGTTCAGGTTATTCAGTCAAGAGCGGGCTTCTGAATGCGGCCGATTTCGGGGTTCCCCAGGTCCGGAGCCGGTTTTTCATCATTGCGCGGCGAGATGGCGAGGCCCCCGATCTTCCATCACCTACCGCGGCGTCGCACTTGCCATTGTCGGCCGCCATTACCGATCTGCCAGATCTCGAGCTCGGAGCATCGATCTGCGAAGTTCCCTATCCGCGAGAGGCCGTGCACGGTTACGCGCAGATGCTCCGGGGATCGGCAGAAACGGTAACGGGTAACCTTGTGACCAATAACGCCCCTTATATCGTCGAGCGTTACCGGCAAGTACCCCAGGGCGGGAACTGGGAAGATATCCCGGCAGAACTCATGGCCAACTATGCGGATCGACTGAGGTGTCACACCGGCATTTACCGCCGTCTGCGACTGGATGCTCCTTCGGTCGTGATCGGCAATTTTCGCAAAAACATGCTGATCCACCCAACCGAGCATCGCGGGTTGTCGGTCCGCGAGGCTGCCCGAATCCAGTCCTTTCCCGACTGGTATCGTTTCGCCGGAACGATCGGCCTGCAGCAACAGCAGGTCGGTAATGCGGTTCCGCCGCTCCTGGCGAAAGCCGTGTTTGCTACCATCGTCGCGGCAGAAGCCGAGGAGCAAGGCATGCCGCCCGCCCTTCAAACGGTAGACGTGAATCCGTGGCCGGCATTATTTCTTGCCGAGCCTTAAAGTTAGGTCGGTGGACTGTCCGATCCCGGACGTGGAGGCCAGATTGTGCTGTCCGGAAACCACATAGCTCAATCCGACCTGTTCGTAACGCTGCGATAGCTTGAACAGGAGGATGGCGCTCATCTTCGGCCCTAGCGAAGCGGCGACAACATTGTGCCCTTCGATTTGCGGCTGCACCAGCTCTTCGAGCCGTGACAGATTGGCGTCGCTCGTGTCGGTGTTGTCGAACACGATTTCCTGCACGGTGCCGCCGTAATCATTGGGCAAACGCTTGATTTCGCCGTAGTTGGCCGCCCTTGGATCCCGCAGAAGCAGCGTTTTGCGAGGTTCAAAGCGATCGAACATTTTCTCGGCCCGTGAAATCTCGGGGCCACACAGCGCTACCAGGCAAGTGGGCTTGTCCGGATACATGATGCCGGATCGATTGATGATCAGCCGGGGCTCCCCTTCCTCCGTCGTTTGCCAGTCATCGTACTCGGCGGCTTGGCTATAGCGGATAAAAATCTCGCGACCGGCGGGCGTGAGCGCGCCAAGCAACATCCACACTAGGGTCCGCGGAGCAGTCGAAATGTCGAGCACGACGCGATCCGCGCGTGCAAGGCGCTCTTGGGCCAGAGCGGACATTTTGTAATAGCACTCGACCTGATCCTCGAAGTCGAATTGCCACTCCTCGTATTGAACACCGGCCTCGCTTGCGAGAAGGCGTGCCGCAGTGCGCCGCTCGGACGTCTCGTCGGCATACCGGTCGCTGACGAGACACACGACATCGGTGAAGTTTTCCTGAGAGAGGCTGCGCCCCACGCCTAATGCGAAGCGCTCTTCCCAGCTCGCGATAGTGATAAGAACGGCCTCAGGCATCGAACAGGCTCCCCTGTCCCCTTGAATCTGCTTCTCGGTCCAATGCCAGCGGAGTGTTGGCGTTAGCCGCCGCCCACAGATCCTGAGCCCGAAGCGATGCCCGTCCGTGCTGTCCGTGCGCATCCAGTCCGTACCGGGGCCACAGCATCCGGTTGGGGACGTAGTAGTTCTCGCGGCCACCGCCCTTCTTCGATGTTCCGAGCCTCACATAGACAACCTGCGCACGTTCAGCGAGCAGAAGCAGGCGCTCGACTTTGGGATAGTCGGGATGATCGCGTTCGCTGATGATGAATGTGACCACGCGCGGTTCCGAAGCGTGATGCAGCAGGCGCTCGCGAAAATATTCGGCCAGGCGGGTGAAGAGCCTGGCGATGGCTTGACCATCCTCGACCGTGCAATTGGGCAGGCGCTTTTCGAGATTGTTCTCGATCAGCTCCCAAAGTCGGTCGCTTTGGGTCTTTACGACATCGTCCTGGACGTCAGGTTCAACCTCACGCGGCGGTTTGCCCCCAATCTTCGAAGTCTGCCTTTCAAACATCACGAAGCAAGGCTGGAGCAGATTGCGGATCACACCGGTCGATAAATGGGTAATCGTGCCAAAGCCGCTGTAAACCGGCTTGTTCGCCTTGGGGTCGCGATTTCGAAAGTATGCAGCGCGGCCGTGTTTGTACACATAGTCCCGGTACTGGTTTGAGCCGGGCGTGTAACCCCGCGCCACGGCATCGGCTTCGGCTTGCTCCTTTGCTTTATCCAGCCGGCCAGCGAACGCTTTGCTCACGGGAAAGAACGTATCTGGCGGCACGGTGATGCCGGCATTGACCAAGCGCTTTGCGATCACGTTTCGCGCAAACTGGCCGAACTCGGAATCTTTGTTCTGCACCGGACGCTGGAGATCGACAGTCACGTAATCATGCCCTTCCAAGATCGAACCGCCGTGCGCAGTCGAAAAGTCGTAGGTTCGGATCCCCGCGATCGCCATCTTGATAGAAAAAACCGAGTTCTCGCGATAGCCGAGCCAGGAATTCATGAGGCGTCGTTGATGCTCGTTCAGATCTTGAGCGTCATCGATGAGCAAAGAGAAGTGAACGTCGCGAAATGCCTCGGTTGCCCTTATCGCCTCGAGAATTGGCAGGACCAGCATCAGGAACGTATCGACAGCGTCTCCCTGGTCGAATTCGGCGCCCTGCAAGCGAAGCTGTATCGATCGGACCCGGGCACGCGCCTGACGTCGCAATTCGTCGAACGGGCAGCCGTCACCCTCGGCCACCTCGACTTCCATCGCGAAGGCGAATTCTCGCCGAAGGAACTCGCGATCGCCTGCAGTGAGACGAGCAGCCTCATGCTTCATTTCCCGCGCCAGATTAGTCACGATAGAAAGTGTCAGGTTAGCCTCGGCGATCCGCATCTGCGAGATCGGCGGCAAAAGTCGATGCTCTTCCTTGCTGCTGAGCGGGGTATTGCACGGAACGTAGATTCCAATGATGCGATCAGTAGTCTCGTTTTCTAACGCCTGCCGCTTCGCCGCATAAGTGAGCGAATGATAGATCAGCGTCATGCTCTTGCCCGAGCCGCGTTCGCCGTTGATCATAAGATTACGCCGCGAAGTCATGAAGCGGGAATAGTTGAAATCTTCGATATACCAGTCGATCAACTGCTGCGGATCAAGGTTAGGGGCAGCGTCATACTCGAAAGGATTACGCATCGGACGCCTCCTTTCCGCACTTATCGACGTCGGAAACGATCTTCTTCACGTCATAATCGGGATGGAGCGACATAAGCTGGCTGGGGTCCAGGCTACGCATATTGAAATCGTTTAGCACGAGCGGCGGCAACTCGAGCAGCTGCTCATCGTCGCGCGTGATGTCCAAGACGACCGAAGTCTCGGCAAACGCCAACAGGTCGGGGGCATAATGGCGCGCGTAAACCCGCTCATGCTCGAGTTTCACCACCCGCTTGAAGATGAGATCGAGCAGTCGCTCCAAATTCTGCAGCAGGCCTCCGTCCGCCATCCCAGGATCATTCAGCTCGATGGTGTAGTTGAGGGCAATCCGCCCGTTTGCACGATCGATCGTGACCTCGGTAGCGTTCGCGTACCGATGAAAAGAGGTGGCCTGGGAAATCTGGACATTGAGATGAGTGGATTTTCT
>TARA_R110000787_G_scaffold8475_10_pt1 | contig 14788 bp, 18 predicted proteins | sample TARA_R110000787 | Tara Oceans TARA_R110000787 (sample SAMEA4397920) | marine metagenome | biome: Polar Biome; feature: [DCM] deep chlorophyll maximum layer (ENVO:01000326); material: water (ENVO:00002006), including particulate matter (ENVO:01000060) such as... | depth 35 m
GTTGCTGCGCGTCGATATGGGGGCGCTCTGGCAGTTCCGCACTGGCACGGGCGTGTTGAGCGTGGAGGAAAGCCTGTGGGTCGATGGCGACGGCCGCCCACACCCCACGCGCCAGCTGGTGGTGACGAGCGAAGCGCTGCCGGGCGGATCAAGCATCGGCTGGCTGTTCAAACGGTCAGGCTAGGCCCAGCCGACGGCCTCCCGCTGCCTGCTCACTCTCGCCAGCTCTTGTCGATCCGGTCGATCACCCGCACCATCGCCTGAAAATCGGGTACGCCCGGCCCGACCGGCAATTGAATCCCCGACAGGTCGCGCTGATGCACCGCAATCACCTCCGGCGCGATCTCCACCGGCGTGCCGGCTGCACCTGCGGCCACTTGAATTTCGCAGGCGCGCTGGAGCGACCAATGTTTCAAAAAGGCTTCGGGCAGGCTGGACGCCATGACCAACGGGCCATGGTTGCGCAACATCATCACGCGCTTGGTCCCCAGATTGGCAACCAGACGCTCGCCCTCTTCGGGGCGAATCGTGATGCCTTCGAAATCATGATAGGCGATCTGCCCGGTAAAGGCGGCGGCGTAGAAGCTGATCGGCCGCAACCCTTCGCGGGTCGCGCTCACCGCCATGCCTGCCGTCGTATGGGTATGGATGATGCAATGGGCATCCGGCAGATGCCGGTGGAACACGCTATGCTGGGTGAAGCCCGCCCGGTTGACCGGATAGGGGCTACCGTCCAACACGGTACCATCGATGTCGATCTTGACCAGATTGGATGCGCAGACTTCTGCATAACCAAGTCCGAACGGGTTGATCAGAAAGGCATTATCCTCCCCCGGCACGCGCAGGGTGATGTGATTGTAGATCAGTTCCGACCAGCCCATATGGTCGAAAATACGATAGCAGGCGGCAAGCTGCTGGCGCGCTTCCCATTCGGCTGTGGACATGTCGGTGCGTTTTGCGGCGCTGGCCATGGGCGATCCTCTCTTATACTATTGCCCAACACCATCGACCTTTCCGGCACGGGAGTCGAGACTCTGCATGCTTAAGGGTTGATGTGCCGCGACTCTGCTGGTAGGGCGCGCTCCACACGGCGTAGGGTGACCTGCGACGACTCATTGGCTTTGCTATTCGGTCGGGCTGTCGGGACAGATCATAGAATCCCGGCGAACCGCTCGTTTTCGATTGGAGATAGACGGACTTATGCAGATCATCGTTCGCGACAATAATGTCGACCAGGCCCTCCGCGCGCTCAAGAAGAAGCTGCAGCGTGAAGGCGTGTATCGCGAAATGAAGCTGCGTCGTCACTACGAGAAGCCCTCGGAAAAGCGTGCCCGTGAAAAGGCTGCTGCTGTCCGTCGCGCTCGCAAGATGGACCGCAAGCGCGCCGAACGCGACGGCGCGAAGTAAGCGCCGTTCGGGGCGGCATACGCCGTCCCGCTTTCCTGCTGCTATCCCGCCCCTAATTGCGAGACTTTTCGCCATGTCCACGACGGCTGTTCCCCTTCGTTCCATTGCCAAGGGGTCGTTGACGCGCCTCTGGATCGGCGTTGCCGCTGTCGCTTTGGCAGCAGGCGGTCTTGCCTGGGCAGGGCAGCAGCATGTCGAATCGACGCCTTCGGCTTTTCTGGCAGACAATGCCGACGCAGAAGGCGTGGTGACGACCGAATCGGGCCTGCAGTATAAGGTTCTGACGGAAGGCACCGGTCCCAGCCCAACCACCGCCGATGTGGCGTTGGTCGGCTATAAGGGCACGCTGCTTGACGGCACGGTCTTCGACGAAAACCCGCAGGCGCCCATGCCCGTCGATGGCGTCGTGCCCGGCTTCTCCGAAGGCCTGCAAAAGATGAAGAAGGGCGGCAAATATCGCCTCTGGATCCCGGCAGAGCTGGGCTATGGCGATCAGGCCGCTGGCCCGATCCCCGCCGGTTCGGTCCTGGTCTTCGACGTTGAACTGCATGACTTCAAGTCGCGCGCCGAAATCATGCAGATGCAGCAGATGATGCAGCAACAGCAGGGTGGAGCCCCGGGCGCAGCGCCTCAGCCAATGCCGGGCAACTGACCGCCAAAGCCAAATGAGACGAGAACAAAGGGGCCGCCACCGGCCCCTTTTTTTGTGCACGGGTGGAAGCGGATTTCTTGCCTCCATAGGCATTATTCCGCGCGGACTACGACCTTATGGGTATAAATGAGTAGTGGAGATTCCAGCGAAATAGGATCATCAGCACCGGCATAGTGGCTGGTGAAGCCATGCAGGGGCTTTGGACCGGGGATCTATGTTTCAGGTACGTTATGACCACACGACCAACTGCCTGACCATGATAGTCAAAGGCTTTTGGAAGCCGGAGGATGTGACGTCTCTAGCCAGGGAAGTGGGATTGAAGGCCCGCGAGGCGCAGGCGATCCGGGACGATTTCAACGTACTCGTCGAATCATTCGAATTTCCGGTGCAGGCGAACGATATCGCAGATATGCTTACCAACATCATGCGTGGGGGCATGACCTTCACCAAAGGCCGCGCCGCAGTCGTCGTAGGCAGTCAGCTCAATAAGGCACAGGCCGAACGAACGCTGGTTCATCCCAGGCTGCGCGTATTTCTGACGCTGGAGGACGCAAGAGATTGGCTGGCGGAGCCGGGCTGATCTGTCATTCTTATTGATAAGCCTGCTGCCTATTGTACCCCGCGCGGATCGCACATCGCCTATGGTGCCTGGGTAACGCTCTGCGGCCGCAGACTATTGCCGACCCGCCCACTGCGGAAAGCACCGAACCAGGTCAGCGGGTTCCAGCTTGAATCGCCGTCCAGGCTGAAGGTGATGAACTCGGCGCGGCCGCCGATCGCTTCCCAGGGCACCGGTCCGCCCAGGCCATTTTCCTCCAGCGGCGCGCGGCTGTCGGCGCTGTTGTCGCGATTGTCGCCCATCAGGAAAACGTGGTTTTCCGGCACGCGCACCGGCCCATACCAATCGAGCGCGCTCGGCCCCATGTCGATGGTGAGATAGGTCTTGCCGTTGGGCAGGATTTCCTGCCGCACCGGCAATTCGCAATATTCCTTGCCATCCGCACCCTGCATCCGCGCGCCGGGGAATTGCAGCGGGGGGCAGGGGGCATTGCTATCGACCGGCAGGCGCAGCGGCTTCAGGATCCGCTGTTTCACTGCCACGCCATTGATCAGCACTTGCCCACCGCGCACTTCGATGATGTCGCCGGGTAAGCCGATGACTCGCTTGATATAATCTTCACGCCGGCTCTGCGGCGATACGATGACGATATCGCCCCGTACCGGTAGCCGCCCGAACACCCGGCCCTTCAGGAAGGGCAGCGGATGAAAGCTGGGCGAGACATAGGACCAGCCATAGGGAAATTTGCTCACCACCAGCCGATCGCCGGTCAGCAGCACCGGCATCATCGATTCGGACGGTATGTAGAAGGGCTTGGCGACGAAGCTGTGGAAGGCCAGCACCGCCAGGATCAGCAGCAATATGCTTTTGATCTCTTGCCACCAGTCGACCGACGCCTTTGGTATGGCGTCCTCGTGCAGGCTATGGGTGTCGGCGGTCGCGTCTTGCAGGCTGTTGGGATCGGTCGTCACAGGGGAAGCGCCTCGATAATGACAAAGGCCTGCGCCCAGGGATGATCGTCGGTCAGGGTCAGGTGGACGACGGGCCTATGCCCCGCTGGCACCAGCGCGTCGAGCCGCGCCAGCGCGCCACCGGTAAGGTTGAGCGTCGGCGCGCCGGACGGGGCATTGACCACGCCGATGTCCTTCATGAACACGCCCGCGTTGAACCCGGTGCCGACCGCTTTGGAAAAAGCCTCCTTGGCGGCAAAGCGCTTGGCCAGCGTGCCGGCCTTGGTGAAGGGCCGACGATTGGCCTTGGCCTGCTCGACATCGGTAAACACCCGTTGCTCAAACCGCGCGCCGAAGCGATCGAGCGAATTCTGGATACGCTCGATGTTGCAGAGGTCGGAGCCGAGACCGATGATCATGACGCCCCCCACAGGCCGTCACCCCAGCGAAGGCTGGGGTCTTGTGCGGCCAGGGCAGATGCCGTTTGCCTGAGATCCCAGCCTTCGCTGGGATGACGACCTTTGGTCGTCACCGCGCCAAATCCATCTGCCGCCGCATTTCGCGGATGCTGCCTTCCAGGCCACCGAAGATAGCCTCGCCGATCAGGAAGTGACCGATATTGAGTTCGGCGACCTGCGGGATGGCGGCGATCGGCGCGACATTGTCGAAAGTCAGGCCGTGCCCAGCATGCGGCTCGATCCCGTTTTTTGCTGCCAGCGCAGCGGCGTCTGCCAGCTTGCGCAACTCGGCTGCCCGCGCTTCACCGTTCAGATGTGCATAGGCACCGGTGTGAAATTCCACCACCGGTGCGCCCAGCCGGATCGCCGCGTCGATTTGGCGCGCGTCGGCCTCGATGAACAGGCTGACGCGGATGCCCGCCTCGCTCAACGCCGCCACGATCGGGCAGAGAGTCTCGAACTGCCCGGCAGCGTCCAGTCCGCCCTCGGTCGTGCGTTCTTCCCGCTTTTCCGGGACGATGCAGGCGGCGTGTGGCTTGTAGCGCAGCGCGATGTCCAGCATTTCGGCCGTCGCTGCCATCTCCAGGTTGAGCGGCACGCTGAGCGCCGCCATCAGCGTCGCGACGTCGGCGTCGCGAATGTGCCGCCGGTCCTCGCGCAGATGCGCGGTGATGCCGTCCGCCCCGGCCTTCACCGCCAGCAGCGCGGCCTTGACCGGATCGGGATGCTCGCCCCCGCGTGCGTTGCGGATGGTCGCCACATGGTCGATATTGACGCCCAGGCGCAGCGGGGCGGGGGAGTGCGGCATCGTCTAGACCTTCCGGCTGCCCGGCTTGATCGCCGGGATCGCCGCCAGTTCGGGCGGCAGCGCGTCGGCATCATAGACCGGGAAGTTGATCGACACGAGCGGGTAGAAGGGGACGCCCAGATCGACCTCGCCCGCCGAGCGATCGACCAGCGCGGCTTCGGCGATCACGATGCCACCTTCGGCCGCGACCGCCTCGATCGCCTGGCGCGACGACAGGCCGGTGGTGACGACATCTTCGACCATCAATATTTTCTGCCCCGGCGATATGGCAAAGCCACGGCGCAGTTCGAACGTCCCCTCGGGCCGTTCGAGAAATACCGCATCCTTGCCCAGCGCCCGGCCGACTTCATGGCCGATGATGAGGCCGCCCATGGCTGGTGAAACCACCAGGTCGATCTCCTGCCGCAATTCGCGCGGCAGTTTCTGGACCGTGGCCAGCGCGAGCCTGCCTGCGCGCTCGGCGCTCATCAATACACGGGCGCATTGCAGGTAATTGGCGCTGCGGCGGCCAGAAGACAGGATGAAATGTCCTTCGAGTAGCGCCCCCGCTGCCCGGAATTCCGCCAATACGTCTTCGTCGGTCATGCCGTTGTCATATCCTGTCGCGCGGCCCGGCCCCTGTTCGGCGCGGCCCGCTTTCCTGCCAACATAGCGCGCTCTTGCCCGCCATGATTACGCGCCTGTGCGCGCCGCAGCGAAATAGGCACCAGAAGGGAGCGTTGCAACAGTGAAGAAAATCTGCTCCTGCTAGCTTGAGGCATCAAAAAACCATGCCTATAAGCCGCGGCAGAACCGACCGGGCGGGGACGACGTGCATGCGCGCGTCTTCGTTGCAGCGGCGCCAAGGGGTTACGGGGTAAGAAGACGCTATGAAACAGGTGAAATCGCTCGTTCTCGCAGGATTGTTGGCCTTTGCGCCAGCAATGGCGATGAACGGTCCGGCCTTTGCGCAGGACAATGCAGCCGCTACCGCACCGGCGGCGGCCACTGTCGCCGCGCCTGCTGATTCGGCAGCGAATGCCGCTGCGCCCGCCGCCGATGCTGCACCAGCAGCAACGGTTGCCGCGCCGCCGCGCATGAAGCCGACCGAAGGCATCGGCATGCCAAAGCCCGGCGAGATCACCCTGCAGGAGCAGTTCACCTCGACCGGACACAGCGCGCGCTGGCTGCACGACGTGATGCTTCTGCCACTGATCTTTGCAATTTCTATCCTGGTGCTGATCCTGATGATCTACGCCATGTGGAAATTTCGTGCGTCGGCCAACCCAACCCCGTCCAAGACGTCGCACAACACGCTGATCGAAGTGATCTGGACGGTTGTTCCGGTCATCATCCTGCTGGTGGTTGCGGTGCCGTCGATCGGCCTGCTGGCCGACCAGTATAAGCCCGCGCCGAAAGACGCGCTGACCGTCAAGGTTACGGGTTATCAATGGTATTGGGGCTATGAATATCCCGACGCCGGCATCCCCGAATATGTGTCGAACATGCTGACGAAGGAGCAGGCGAAGGCCGGTGGCGAGCCGTATCAGCTGGCCGTCGATAATCGTCTGATCCTGCCCGCCGGTCGTCCGATCAAGCTCATCATCACCGCAGCCGACGTCATCCACAGCTTTGCCGTGCCCTCGCTCTGGGTGAAGATGGATGCGGTCCCTGGCCGTCTGAATGAAAAGAGCTTCACCATCGAGAAGCCCGGCGTCTATTATGGGCAATGTTCGGAACTGTGCGGCGCGCGTCATGGCTTCATGCCGATCGCAATCGAAGCCCTGCCGCCCGAACAGTTCGACCAGTGGGTGCTCTCGCAGGGTGGCTCGCTCCAGAACGGCACCGCTGCGCCAGACGCGCCGATGGGCCCGCAACAGGGCAGTGTGCTGCCCGGACCGCCGTCCGACGACGTCGGCAACAACGCGCTTTAAGAGGGCAGATACGCCATGACCACCATCACAGCAGATCAATATGGCGATCATGTTCATGATCATCATGACGCCGATCACAAGCCGGCCTTCTTCCAGCGCTGGTTCATGTCGACGAACCATAAGGACATCGGCACCCTCTATCTGATCTTCGCGATCTTCGCCGGTGTCGTCGGCGGCGCGATTTCGGGCCTGATGCGGATGGAGCTGGCTGAGCCCGGTATCCAGTATCTTCAGGGCTGGGCCAATATCCAGCATGCAATGCTGGGTGCGGAGCCTGCCTCGCTCGACCAGGCCTATCACCTCTGGAACGCGCTGATCACCGCGCATGGTCTCATCATGGTCTTCTTCATGGTGATGCCTGCGATCATCGGCGGCTTTGGTAACTGGTTCGTGCCGATCATGATCGGCGCGCCGGACATGGCCTTCCCGCGGATGAACAATGTCAGCTTCTGGCTGCTCATCCCCGCCTTCGCGCTGCTGCTCGGCTCGGCCTTCGTGCCCGGCGGCACCGGCTATGGCGCTGGCACTGGTTGGACGGTTTATGCGCCGCTTTCGACCAGCGGTTCGGCTGGCCCCGCCGTCGACATGGCGATCCTGTCGCTGCATATTGCGGGCGCAGGTTCGATCCTGGGTGCCGTCAACTTCATCACCACCATTCTCAACATGCGCGCGCCGGGCATGACCCTGCACAAGATGCCGCTGTTCGTGTGGTCGGTGCTGGTCACTGCCTTCCTGCTGCTGCTGGCCCTTCCGGTCCTGGCCGCGGCGATCACCATGTTGCTGACCGACCGCAACTTCGGCACCACCTTCTATGACGCTGCCGGTGGCGGCGATCCTGAACTCTACCAGCATCTCTTCTGGTTCTTCGGTCACCCCGAAGTCTACATCATGATCCTCCCCGGCTTCGGCATCGTCAGCCAGATCATCTCGACCTTCAGCCGCAAGCCGGTGTTCGGCTATCTTGGCATGGCCTATGCCATGGTCGCGATCGGCGTCGTCGGCTTCGTTGTGTGGGCGCACCACATGTTCACCACCGGCATGTCGGTAAATGTGAAGATGTATTTCACCGCTGCTACCATGGTCATCGCGGTGCCGACCGGCATCAAGATCTTCTCGTGGATCGCGACGATCTGGGGTGGGTCTATCAGCTTCAAGACCCCGATGGTCTGGGCGCTGGGCTTCATCTTCCTCTTCACTGTGGGCGGCGTGACCGGCGTCGTGCTGGCCAATGGTGGCGTGGATGACGTGCTGCACGACACCTACTATGTCGTGGCGCACTTCCACTATGTCCTCTCGCTCGGTGCCGTGTTCGGCCTGTTCGCGGGCTTCTACTACTGGTTCCCGAAAATGTCGGGCCGCATGTATAACGAATTCCTCGGCCACCTGCATTTCTGGGTGTTCTTCGTGGGCGTGAACTTGCTGTTCTTCCCGATGCATTTCCTGGGGCTTTCGGGTATGCCGCGTCGCTATCCCGATTATCCGGAGGCGTTCGCCTATTGGAACAAGGTCGCAAGCCATGGCTATGAAATCATGGCGGTCGGCGTGCTGATCTTCTTCATCAACATCATCTGGTCGCTGGCGGCCGGTAAGAAGGCAGCGGGCAACCCCTGGGGTGAAGGCGCGACCACGCTGGAATGGACATTGTCCAGCCCGCCGCCCTTCCACCAGTTCGAAACCCTGCCGGTGATCGATGATGCCGCGCATCACTGATCGCAAGACGGACTGACATGATCGGGGGCGGGTGACAGTCGCCCGCCCCCTTATGCTATATGCCCCCAAATGGTGGGGCCGGAACCGATATGACGACCGCGACGATGACATCGACCCCGATCACGGCCCATTGGCGCGATTTCCTCGCGCTGACCAAGCCGCGCGTCATGACGCTGGTGGTGTTCACGGGCCTGTGCGGCCTTTTGGCGGCACCCGGTGCCATTCATCCGGTCCTCGCCTTTACGGCTATCCTCTGCATCGCGCTTGGCGCAGGGGCGGCCGCCAGCCTCAACCAATGGTATGAGGCCGATATCGACGCAAAGATGAAGCGCACTGCCAACCGGCCGCTGCCCGCTGGGCGGATGGATCGCCAGTCGGCGCTGCACTTCGGCGTCGGCTTGTCCTTCTTCTCGGTCATCCTGATGGGCATGGCGACCAACTGGCTCGCTGCCGCAGTGCTGGCCGTCTCGATCCTTTTCTACGTCTTCATCTACACGATCTGGCTCAAGCCGCGCACGGCGCAGAATATCGTCATCGGTGGCGCAGCAGGCGCATTCCCCCCGGTCATCGGCTGGGCCGCCGTCACCGGCGATATCACCGCGCTGCCGATCGCCCTGTTCATGCTGATCTTCTTCTGGACGCCGCCCCATTTCTGGGCGCTCGCGCTGTTCGTGAAGACCGATTATGCCGCCGCTGGCATTCCGATGCTCCCGGTTGTGTCGGGCGAAGTCGTCACCCGCCGCCAGATCTGGTTCTACACTGCAATAATGGCGGTTGCGGCCATGGCCCCGGTGCTGCTGCGTCTGACCGGGCCGGTTTACGGCACCGCCGCATTGCTGGGCACAGCGCTGTTCGCGGTCTTCGCCTTCCAGGTCTATCGCCGTCGCGAAAGCGATCCGACGCGGATGGGACCGGAGCGGCGCTTGTTCAAATATTCGATTCTCTATCTTTTCCTTCTCTTTGGAGCAGTGGTCGTTGACCGCTGGGTGATGGCATGACCCCCGAAGAAGAAGAGATCATCCGCGCCCGTCAGAAGTCGCGATCGCTCGTCACCGGACTGCTGCTCGGCTTTTTCGTCATCCTCTTCTTCGCCATCACCCTGGCGAAGATCGGCACGAGCGACACGCTATGATGGCTACGCTACCGCCCTCTCCCTTTGACCGCGATCGGCGCAATCGCCGGACGATGCTCACCATGGCAGGCGTGGGCCTATCCATGCTGGCGCTCGGCTTCGCATCGGTCCCACTTTATCGCATCTTCTGTGAGCAGACGGGCTTTGGCGGCACGACCAAGCGCGCCGAGGCCAATGTTCAGGTCCAGGAAGCGACAGGCCACACCATGTCGATCCGCTTCGATTCGAATGTGCAGCCAGGCATGCCCTGGCAATTCTACCCCGAACATCGGACGGATACCGTCACCGTCGGGCGCAAGGACATGGCGATCTTCATCGCCAAGAACATGTCCGACAAGCCGGTGACCGGCACCGCCAGTTTCAACGTCACGCCCAGCCAGGCGGGTGCTTATTTCACAAAAATTCAGTGTTTCTGCTTCACCGAGCAGACCTTGCAGCCTGGTCAGGAGGTACGGATGCCCGTCCTCTATTTCGTCGATCCCAAGATCCTCGACGATGCCGATAACAAGGATACACAACAGATTACCCTAAGCTACACATTCTACCCGGTTGAGCCGGGCAAGAAGGCAAGCTAAGGCAAGCAACGATAACGCGAACAGGGAAGAGCACGTCATGGCAGGCGCCAAGAATCACGATTATCATATTCTCCCGCCCAGCATCTGGCCGTTGTTCGGTTCGATGTCGGTGTTGATCATGGCCGTGGGCGCGATCATGTGGATGCATCCCGACGCCATGCCCGCAGGCGGCGGCTGGGTGTTCATGCTCGGTTTCGCCGGCGTTCTCTTCACCTTTTACAGCTGGTGGGCGCATGTGGTGGCTGAAGCTCATGCCGGTGATCACACCCCGGTGGTCCAACTGCATCTGCGCTACGGCATGATCCTTTTCATCGCGTCCGAAGTCATGTTCTTCGTCGGCTGGTTCTGGGCGTTCTTCGACTTTGCGCTCTTCCCCAGCGCGCTTCCGCCGATCGACGGCCTGTTCCCGTCCAAGGGCGTGGAAGTGATGAATGCGTTCGAACTGCCCTTGCTCAACACGCTGATCCTGCTCTGTTCGGGCACGACCATCACCTGGTCGCACCACGCGCTGATCCACGGCGATCGCGATGGCATGATCAAGGGGCTGTGGTGCACCATCATCCTGGGCGCGGTCTTCTCTTGCGTTCAGGCCTATGAATATGCCCACGCCCCGTTCGAATTCGGTGGCAACCCCTATAGCTCGGCCTTCTACATGGCGACCGGCTTCCACGGTTTCCACGTTCTGGTCGGTACGATCTTCCTGATCGTCAACCTGGCCCGCGCCTATAAGGGCCACTTCACCCCACGCCAGCATTTCGGCTTCGAAGCCGCAGCCTGGTATTGGCATTTCGTCGACGTGGTGTGGCTGTTCCTTTTTGTCGCCATCTATGTCTGGGGCGGCTGGGGTGCGACGATCCACGGTTGATCCGCTTGCTGCATAAAAAGATCATCGGCCGGAGCATCGCTCCGGCCGTTTTCTTTTGGGCGGGCGGGCGCTATGCATTCGGCCCATGAACCCCTTGCCCGATCCCGCCCCGCGCGCCGCGCGCATCCCCCTCATACCGACCATCATTGTTGCTCTCGCCGTGCTGGTCATGATCGGGTTGGGCATCTGGCAGATCGACCGCCGCGCCGAAAAGGAACAGGCGCTGGGCCTTGCCACCAGCAACCCGGGCAAGCCGCCGGTCGCCTTTCCGCAAATGCCGCCGGTCACGTCAGACATTCTCTTCCGCCCATCCTCGCTCCACTGCCTGCGCGTCGTCGGCTGGCAGGTGGAAGCGGGCCGTGCCGCAGATGGCAGCACCGGCTATCGTCACATCGCCCAATGCGCGACCGGTGCAGAAGGACCGGGGGCCTTGGTCGCAGTCGGCGTGACTCAGCGCCCGGACGCGAAGCCCGATTGGACCGGCGGCCAGGTCGCAGGCTGGATCAGCGAAGAGCCAGACCATCGCGCGCTCATCTCGCGCATTGGCGGCAAGAGCAGCCCGCTTCGCCCGATGTTGATCGCCCGCACCGCGCCAGCGGGCATGAAGGCGAGCGCACCACCCAGTGCTGCCGACGTTCCCAACAACCATCTCGCCTATGCGGTGCAATGGTTCTTCTTCGCCGGCATAGCGGTGATCATCTATATTCTCGCCCTGCGCCGCCGGAACGCGCCCAAGGCCCCGTAAAGGCTTGCTCCCGCGCGCATCGGCCGCTACCGCGCTTTCCCATCATGCAATATCAGAGCACCAGGGGGAGCGCGCCGTCGCTCGGTTTCGAGGATGTGACGCTGGCAGGGCTTGCGTCCGATGGCGGGCTATATCTGCCGACAAGCTGGCCTCGCTTCTCGCCGGACGATATTCGCGCCCTGGCGGGCCTGTCCTATGTCGAAACCGCTGTGCGGGTTATGACCCCCTTCGTCGCGGGATCGCTGACCGAAGAGGAACTGCGTGAACTGTGCACGACCGCTTATGGCCGGTTCAGCCATCAGGCGGTCGTACCACTGGTGCAGCTCGATCATCAGCATTGGCTGCTTGAACTGTTTCACGGCCCGACCCTGGCGTTCAAGGATGTCGCGCTGCAATTGCTGGGGCAATTGTTCGAACGCTTCCTTTCGCGCCGCGACGATTACCTGACGATCGTCGGTGCGACATCGGGCGATACCGGATCAGCGGCGATCGATGCCGTGGCGGGGCGCGAGAAGATCGACATCTTCATGCTCCATCCAGACGGCCGAGTGTCCGACGTGCAACGGCGGCAGATGACCACGGTGCGCGCGCCCAACGTCTATAATATCGCGATCGACGGCAGTTTCGACGATGCCCAGGCGCTGGTGAAGCGCATGTTCAACGACGCCGATTTCTCGCGCCGCTTCAACCTGTCCGCCGTCAACTCGATCAACTGGGCACGGTTGATGGCGCAGATCGTCTATTATTTCTACGCCGCTGTGCGTCTGGGCGCGCCAGAACGTCCGGTTGCCTTCTCCGTCCCCACGGGCAATTTCGGCGACGTGTTCGCGGGCTATGTCGCGGCGAAGATGGGGCTGCCCGTCGCCAAGCTGATCGTGGCCACCAACGTCAACGACATCTTGCACCGCGCCCTGTCCGACGGCGATTACAGCCAGGGCCAGGTCGTGCCGACCGCGACGCCCAGCATGGACATTCAGGTCAGTTCCAATTTCGAACGGCTGCTGTTCGACGCGGGCGGGCGTAACGGGCAGGCGCTCGCCGACCAGATGCGCGGGTTCGAAGCCAGCAAGGCGATGCGCCTGACCAACGCCCAGCGCGACGGGGCGGCAGCGCTCTTTTCCTCGGCGCGCGTCGATGCCGATGGCATGACCATGGCGATGCGCTGGGCCTATGACGGTGCCGGTCAGATCATCGATCCGCACACCGCTATCGGCCTTGCCGCTGCACAGGAGGCGGGCGTCGATGCGTCGATCCCGGTCGTCACGTTGGCCACCGCACACCCCGCCAAGTTCCGCGATGCGGTCGAGCGCGCCACTGGCACCCGTCCACCGGTGCCCGCGCGCGTCGGCGACCTGTTTGCGCGCGAGGAAAGCTACGTCAAGCTGCCCGGCACGTTCGAGGCGGTAACCGCTTATGTCGCCGAGCGCGCGACTCCGCGCGCCTGACGAGGCCGGGTTGGAACTCAAAACCCTTATCGGCGAACCCTGGGCCGACTATGGCCTGATCGATTGCGGCAACGGTCGCAAGCTGGAGCGTTACGGCCGCTACCGCTTCATCCGTCCCGAACCGCAGGCAATGTGGGCACCCGCAACCGAGGATTGGAAGGCGGACGCCGAATTCGTCCCCGGATCCGACGAGGATGGCGGTGGCCGCTGGTATTATGACCAGCCGGTCCCCGCCGATGGCTGGCCACTGAGCTGGCAGGACGTGACTTTCCAGTCGAGTTGCACCCCCTTCCGCCATCTCGGCTTCTTCCCCGACATGGCTCCGGTATGGGACTGGATGCGGGAACGGACCGCTGACAAGGCGGAAGCGGAGGTCATGAACCTGTTCGGCTATACCGGCGTCGGCACGCTCGCCATGTCGGCCAGCGGCGCGCGCATGGTCCATGTCGATGCGTCGAAGAAGTCCGTGGCGCAGGCGCGCGCCAATGCCGATCTGTCCGGCATGGCGGACAAGCCAATCCGCTGGATTGTCGAGGACGCCGCCAAATTCGTCGCCCGCGAAGTCCGGCGCGGCCGCCGCTATGACGGCATCTTGCTCGACCCGCCCAAATATGGCCGCGGCCCTGACGGCGAAGTCTGGCGGCTGGAGGAGGATCTGCCTGCCCTCATCGCCAATTGCCGCCAATTGCTCGATGCCGACAGCCGCTTCCTGTTCCTCACCGTCTATGCCGTGCGCATGTCGGCGCTTGCGATCGGCGAATTGTTGCGACAAGCCTTTGTCGACCTGCCCGGCACGGTCGAGGTCGGGGAATTGGCCGTGCGCGAGGAGGCGCGCGGGCTGTTGCTGCCGACCGCCATCTGGGCGCGTTGGCGGCGCTAAGCGTCACCCTGGCCTTTTCGCCTTGAGCCGCTCGTCGCGCTCCGGCATGGGGTGGTAATGCGCCTCATCCCCTCCCTTGCCGCCCTGTTCCCCCTATTAGCCCTGCTTGGTGCCTGTGTCGGCCCTGGCGAGCGCACATCTGCTCCAGCACCGGCACCCACGCCGCGCCCAGCCCCTCGGCCAATCGCGCCGGCGACCCCTGCACCGGTCGCCCCGGAATGGCAGGATCGGGCAACGACACCGGGCAACTGGTTCTATCGGACGGAACCAACCGGATCGGTCGCGCTATTCGGCTCCAGTCCAACAACGCCGCAACTCGCCTTTCGCTGTGACCGGGCGACGAGCCGGATCGTCATAATGCGCATGGGCGCAGGGCAGGGGGCGATGACGCTGCGGACCAGCTACGGGGCCGTCCTGTGGCCGACCACCAGCGTTGCCGCGCCGCAACCGCAGGTCCAGGCGGTTCGCGCCGCGTCGGACGTCACGCTGGACCAGATCGCCTATAGCCGGGGCAAGTTCGCGGTGGAGGTGCAAGGCGTTGCGCCGCTGATCCTACCCGCTTGGGCTGAAGTTGCGCGGGTGATCGAGGATTGCCGAGGCTAAGGGATTTCGACGCACTTGGGAAAGGCGCGTTGGGGAAAAGCGGATCGTGTCCCACAGCGTGGTGTAGGTTCGCTGGGATAGCCACA
>TARA_R110000787_G_scaffold47689_4_pt1 | contig 14781 bp, 10 predicted proteins | sample TARA_R110000787 | Tara Oceans TARA_R110000787 (sample SAMEA4397920) | marine metagenome | biome: Polar Biome; feature: [DCM] deep chlorophyll maximum layer (ENVO:01000326); material: water (ENVO:00002006), including particulate matter (ENVO:01000060) such as... | depth 35 m
AACGCATTCAAGTGTTAGCTCACCCGCGCGGAACTGCTCGATGAGTTCGGGAGCGATGCGGGCCAGTTTGAGACGACGGCGCACCAGATCAACGCTGACCCCAAACTTAAGTGCGATGTCGTCCTCTTTGCGACCTTCAGCAATCATCTGCGCAAATGCTTCGAACTGATCAGCAGGATGCATCGCGGCGCGCTGGAGGTTTTCCGTCGCCGAGGTGACAGTTGCGTTTTGCTCATCCTCGACCAAACACGAAACAGGGTGATCGTTCGGGATGATACCATCACTGGCCAGCTGCTTGAGCGCCTTTAGGCGACGACCACCTGCATCCACTGCGAATTTTGCGTCAAACAACGCATGGACGATCAGGTTCTGTTTGATACCGTTCTCACGAATGCTGGCGAGGAGTTCCGCGTCATCAGCGTCGCTCGTCGCTACTTTGCGCACATTGAGAGGGCTGAGTTCCAATTGATCGAGTGGGATCATGCGGAGGTCTTGCGTCATTGCGATCGCGTTCGTGGCGGCATCAGTAGTTTTCGCGGCCACCGGCGGCTTCGTAGTCTTCGCTTTGGTTTGGGATTTTGCCATGGGTTTCGTCCTTTTGGACGGGCCCGGATGAGACTCTCTCTATCCTTTCAAGCCCGGCGATCGGGCTTCTCTTTCTCTGGCTCTTTTGTGAGGGTCGCACTGGGCATAGCTCTGAAATTGCTCGTGTCTCTCGGCAAAATAAACTATCGCATCTGTGATTGCCTCTATCTGGCATATCGTGGGGCCATCGGCCCCGATTGCTATTGACTTCCCAATAGACTTCCATAGACTTCCACCTTAGTGGCAAAGGGGGTCTCATGAGTGGTAATTTCTACAATTTTGCAGCAATACGCGGCGTCCAGGCTGGAACCGAATATTATGTGATCATGGTGCCACTTAAGATGGTGCCAAAGATTTTCGAATTCGACAGCCAAGAACTGCCCGCAGACCTGCGCGCTCAACGCGTTTTGTCAAATGTGCGCGTTCCCCAGATCGCATCCTATCTCTCGGAAAACTTCGAAGAATATACCCTTTCGTCGCTCTGCGCATCTGTGGACGGTGATTTAGAGTTTTCCCCTGCCAACGACAGCCTACAGTTCCGCAATGTCGGCGAGCTCAGGCTTTCAATGACAGCAAGTATCATCTTGAATGACGGACAACATCGCCGCGCGGCAATTGAAGAGGCTCTAAAAACGCGGCCCAAGCTTGAAAACGAAACGATTTCAGTTGTGCTCTTTGTGGATGAAGGGTTGGGGCGCTGCCAGCAAATGTTTGCAGACCTAAACAAAAATGCAGTGCGCCCATCTGGGTCTCTGAATGTCCTTTATGACCGCAGAAACCCATTAGCACGTTTGAGTACGCGAGTGCTGGAGGAAATCCCGTTCTTTCAGGAGTTCATTGAGTTAGAAAAAACGTCGCTCTCAAACCGAGCCAAAAAGCTCTTCACTTTGTCTAGTTTGAATCAAGCCAACAAATGGCTGGCTGGACAAGAAGCGGACCGGTTTGGTGAAGACACCGACAGCACTGTGATCGCCTATTGGGGTCAAGTCTCTGAAGTGATCCCAGATTGGCAGAAATTGATGCGAGGTGCGACAACAGCAGGTGATTTGCGCAAAGAAACGGTACATGCTCATGGCGTCATGCTCCAAGCCTTTGGCGCTTTGGGTGCACGCCTGATCTCAGCAAAGCCAGATGGTTGGACTGAAAGTTTGTCAGGCCTTGCAGAAATCAATTGGAGCAAGCGCAATGCACAACTGTGGCGTCCACGCGTGATGGGAGCGCGTGGCATGGATGGCAGCGTAAAATCCGTACATCTGGCGACTAACGTCCTGATTGGGGCGGCAGGCCTGCCATTAACCGAAAAAGAACAAGCGAATGAAGACGACTACCTCGCGTCATTGGCTGAGGAGAACGTCGTCGCATGACTGTAAAAACAGATACAGACTTGGCAAAAAAAACAGGAATCGATCTAGCCGCCCTGCAAGATCACATCCGTGCCGTTTACACAGCTGACGACCGGCCATGGGTGATCGGATACAGTGGCGGCAAAGACTCAACTTGCGCCCTGCAGCTGATATGGAGCGCCGTAAGTTCGCTTCCAAAGGATGCACGGCGCAAAGAGATCTTTGTCTTGAGCTCTGACACGCTTGTCGAGACGCCGGTCATCGTAAACTATATCGATGACACCTTAGCAGCGATTAACGCAGCAGCGGCAGATCAGAATATGCCAATCACCGCGCAAAAGGTGGTTCCAGAGATTTCTGACAGTTTTTGGGTCAATCTGATTGGACGTGGATACCCTGCACCTTCGAAACGCTTCCGGTGGTGCACGGAACGGCTGAAAATTGATCCGGCCAATGCCTTTATCAAGAACCGTGTTGCTGAGCACGGCGAGGTCGTCATGGTTTTGGGTGTGAGGTCCGCTGAAAGCGCAACCCGTGCTCAGGTGATGGCGCTCCACAAAATTGACGGAACGGCTTTGTCGCGTCATTCGACTTTACCGGGGGCTTTTGTGTTCACCCCAATCGAGGCGTTCAGTGTGGATGATGTGTGGGCTTTCCTGCTGCAAAACCCATCGCCCTGGGGCTCTGACAACCGCGACCTACTCGCCATGTACCGGAATGCACAAGCTGGAGAGTGCCCGCTTGTGGTCGATAAACAAACTGAAAGCTGTGGGAATTCCCGTTTTGGCTGTTGGGTGTGTACCGTCGTTACCAAAGACAAAGCGATGGAAGCGATGATCGATAATGGCGAAGAGTGGCTCGAACCACTTCTCGATTTGCGTGACGAGCTGGCTGAAACACAAAATCCCGACAGAAAAAGAGAATTTCGAGATTTCAAGCGGCGGAACGGCTCCGTAACGTTCGTTGGCGACTCCGAGACCTCCATTCCTGGTCCTTATCTCTTTGCCTATAGGAAGGAACTGCTTCGCAAGCTCCTTGAAGCCCAAGAACAGGTGAACGCTAAGGCTCCACCGGGAGAGAAAACGGTTCTCATACAAGTCGAAGAACTTCGCGAAATCCGTCGCATCTGGCGCAGCGAGCAAGGTGACTGGGGCGATGCTGTTTCTGAGGCTGTGAAAACGGTAACGGGCAAAGAGCTTCCCGCCGAAGCCGCTGATGGTTTTGAGTTTCAAGCCGATGACGCGAATGTCTTGGCAGATGTTTGTGCCACGCATGACTTACCACCACGTCTCATGGCACAGCTTTTAGAGGCTGAACGATCTGTACGAGGTCTCAAGCGCCGCACTCTCATTCACAGAAAAATCGCATCCATTCTTGAGCAGGAATGGCGTGACGAAACAACAGTCCTGAACGAGCGCAAAAAGCGGTTGGAAAAGAATAAATCAACATCGTCTAACCCGCTATTTGAGTCTGAATCATGATCCTCCAATCCCTACGTCTCGTGAATTTTGGGCTCTATGGCGGTGAGCACTGCTTTGAGCTGGCTCCAGATGCGGATGGCGAGAAGCCAGTGGTATTGGTGGTTGGACATAATGGAGCAGGGAAGACAACCTTCCTAGAATCTGTGCGTTTAGCGCTCTACGGCAAACGTGCCCTTGGTGCGCGTGTTGGACAGGTCGAATATGAACGGCATCTACTCAAACGGATCAACAACTTTGCCACGGACCGCAGTGCCTCGGTCGAACTGGCCTTCAAGAGCCAAGATCTGGGCAATGAGGATATGTACACAGTACGACGCTCTTGGTCCGCCCGCGGTGCCAGCGTAACCGAAAGCCTCGAATTTGAGCGCAATGGTGCGCCGGTCGACGATATCCCAAGCGAGGATTGGAACCACTATTTCGAGGACATCATCCCTGCTGGAGTGTCGCAGCTCTTCTTTTTTGACGGAGAAAAGATCCAAGACATTGCGGACGACCAAGAAAACACCGGGCTGACCGATGCCATCAAATCTCTGCTCGGAATCGACATTCTGGATCAGCTTCGGGGTGATCTTTCACTCTACAAGTCTCGCAGCATGGACCGGGAAGGTGATAGTGATCTTGAGAAGCTCAGTCGCGAAGTGGAGGTCGCCAAGTCTGATCTGGTCTTAGCTGAAGAAGAGATTGGATCTCTTTCGACAAAACGCACTCAGCTCGCACGCCGCAGTGAAACATCACAGAAGGTCTTTGAGCAAGAAGGCGGCAGCATTGCTTTGAGCCGCGACACGCTGTCGGAGGAACTCAAGCGCATCGAAACTGACCTGACCAAACAAACGAACGCGCTCAAATCGCTTGTGAACAGTGTCGCACCTTTCGCCTTGGCCCCAAACCTATTGGCAAGGTTCTCATCCGATATGGAGAAAGCCCGCGGGCAGCAGTCGGCTTCCGCAATCGAAGCATTTGTGTCCAGTTTTCAAGAAGCTGTGGGCAAAGACGACGCCAACTGGACGAAGGCTCATTTTGCGCAGCTTCGTAATTTTGTCGATAGTCGCCGAAGCTCCGCGCCAAAAATGGCTTTAAGCACGGAGCCTGACTGGGTCATGGCGAAATTTGCTCAGGTCGCTGACGAGCGGGTTAAAATGGCCACGCTTGCTGCACAACTGGGAGAGCTACAGAAGCAACGAACGCTCTTAAAGGATCAGTTGAAGAACTTCCGTCCAGGGGCGGCATCTGGTGCTTTTGAGGACTTAAAGAAAGCCGAATTCGAGCTCGGCACTGTTGAAACTGAACTCAATCGCAAACACGCCGAGGCAACGCAGGCTCGTGCGCTTGTCGAACGCCTGGAACGAGAGTTGCGTAAGTCGCAAGACGCTGTCTTTGCTTTCGCCAAGGCAGAGGAAAAGCGCGATTTAGCGACGCGGGCACAGGCCGCACTCAATGACTACGAAGAGCGAATTGTTGCACTGCGTCTTGCCTCCCTCTCTAAGCACTTTGTCGAGGCATTTAGCGGGCTCGTTACACGTAAATCTCTCGTGAGTGACGTTATCGTCGACCCCAACACGTTTCAGCTGAAGCTTTTGGGCGTTGAGGGCAGAGAGATTACCACTTCAGAACTCTCCGCCGGCGAGCGGCAACTTTTTGCAATCTCGATGCTGTGGGCACTTGGCCAAACGAGCGGAAGAGAACTGCCTATGATTATCGATACACCATTGTCGCGGCTTGACCGACAGCACCGGACAAATTTGATGGCAAATTATATGCCGCGCAGCTCTGCCCAAGTCATTATGCTATGCACCGATACAGAGCTGACACCGGATCTATCGGATATCATCACGCCTTATGTGAGCAGGCGATTTGAGATCGGTGCAGTGAGCGGCGGGCAGCGCACGGAGATCACTGTGCTGGACCCTGAGCAAGATGCTCAGGTTTTGGAGACGACAGATGCACATTAACAAGTTTCGGATTTCATCGACTGCTACGGGCCAGGTAAGAATTATCTCACAAAGATCAGGCCTGACGCCAAATCTCGTCTGCCGCATGGCGATGTTGTCATCCTTTGAAGCCGGACCCATTTCCGGAGCGGCTGATGAAACAAGCGAAGGTCAAGAATTTAACGCCTACACGCTGTTTGGGGACTTCCAGCCACTCTTCATTGACCTCTTGAAGTATGTTGAGTTTGGTCTCGAAGAGATCGAGACCGACGACACTGATTTGCTGGAGCGCCTTCGGCTCCACATTGATCGTGGTGTTCGGCAACTCTCGGTCCGCCTGAAATCCCCAGCTGATGCTGCCGAGCTGATCGCCGGGAGCGCCTAACACGATGTCGGCACCAATTTATCTCGATCACAATGCCTCAACACCAATTGATTCCGATGTCTTGGAGACAGTTATACGGGTCAGTAGGGAAAACTATGCCAACCCCTCTAGCGTTGAACACAGCGACGGATCGACAGCGGCCCAGATTGTCGAAACTGCGCGCGCGCAAATCGCGTCTCATATCAACTGCAAGGAAGCCGAACTTGTCTTCACAGCTGGTTCTACAGAAGCAAACAACCTTGCGATCTTGGGCACATTCCCGAGGCTGCAGGAAGCGGGACGGCCTCATCTAATAACCTCGAAAATCGAGCATCCATCGGTTCTGGCGTGCTTTGATCATCTCGAAGGTCAAGGCGCGCAGGTCACGCGATTGGATGTTGATGAAGGTGGGCAAATCTCGCTCGATGAGCTGGCAGAGGCCTTAACTGATGAGACCGGTTTGGTCTCTATAATGGCCGCCAACAATGAGACGGGTGTGTTGCAACCCATCCTGCAGGCAGGCCAGCTTGCTGAGAACGCAGGGGCGCTGTTTCACACGGACTTCTCACAGGCTTCAGCCCTCGTGCAACTTGATCTTAAGGACTCGCCAATTCATCTGGCAAGTTTTTCCGGACACAAGGCCTATGGCCCTAAAGGGGTAGGGGCCCTTTACCGCTCCGTCCGTAAGCCACGGGTGAACTTGGCCCCAGTGTTGTTTGGGGGCGGGCAGGAAAAAGGTTTGAGGGCAGGGACCCTAAACACTCCTGGTATTGCGGGTCTTGGGCATGCTTTTGAACTCATCTCAAAGAACATTGAACACGACCGTGAACGCATTAGTGTCCTTAGAGATCAGCTGGAAACAGAGCTCAAAGAAACTCTTCAAGTCCACATTAATGGTAATCCTGAGGCTCGTTTGCCCAACACCATGTCCGTTACAATCGATGGAGTTGTCCCGCAGGCACTGATGCAGAAACTTAGGACCGATCTGTGCTTTTCAGCGTCGAGCGCTTGCGCAACAGAACATGTCGAAACCTCGCATGTTCTGCTTGCTATGTTTGGCGACACTCAGAGAGCACGTAACGCCTTTCGTTTAGGTCTGGGCCGACAAACTCGCGGAGAAGACATCTCTCGAATAGCTGAGCTCTTTGGTCAAGCGACTGCCGAGCTTTTGCGTTTGCGAAGTGCATAGAGCAGCAATCACGGCAATCGTTCTAAATGTTGCGGATGAACTTCTGATCCATGAATAAGGCAGAAGTGGCACATTTCTCTTGAGCCTGACTTTTTGCGTCGTGCGGATTTTCCTTTTGCAGTGCGAATATGATCTCCTCGACCAAGTCGCCGTCTCCAAACCACACATCGTGATTGGCCTCCACTTGAGCGATGATGGCCTGCAAAAGGAATAGTACGAGGCGACAGTGCTTGATGAAGGTTATAATATACCCCGTCCCAAGCAGGACTGCTCCCTCCCCCACTTGAGAGACTGGATACTACCCGAAGAACCCGCAATGCGTGGTCTTTAAGGGGAGTCAAATAAGTTTCATCGGACACCCTGGTCCGGCATGCCCAAAGAGCGTCAAAGGGTTCACTTTGCCGTCGCAACTGGTCTTGCAATGTAGCGTCCGGACTGTTCATTCTATATCCAATAGCATTCCCCAAAAATCGCAATTATTGCGAGCAAAGTTTTGGGCGTGCTCTCCTCAAAATACATAGCGTTTAGAGGATTCAATTGATATATTAACGACATAGTGGGGCTCTTTTTGTTGCTTTTCTAGTAAGTTATAGGGGCCATAAGCAGATAACATGCTTTCAAGACTGGGCAAGAAATTCAAAGCTCTCATGAGCAGGGAAACAATGAAGACTGTGCCAACGACTCCTGCCGTAACAACAGGCGGGCAAAGTCGCGTGGACGCACCAGACACTGAAAACGCCCCAAAAATCTGGTCAGCTGAACCTAGTGTGGATCCAAAGCCAGCCCCCGAGCTTGTTTTGAAAAACTTGTCCGAAGCGCGTGACCAAACTGAAAGCACCCAGTTTGAAGATGCTGTCGCAGAAGAAAATACTGAACGAGCCGAGGCGAAAGCTACCAACTTAGCGCCCGATGAACCGATAGAAGCCAAGACAAATTCTGACGACGATCTAACTGTCTTGCGGCTGGGCTCGGCCATCGATGAACCGCTTCTAGGCGTCCATTCCAAGAAACTGGCCACGTACACTTCTAGCAACCGGCTGCGCCAGTCAGGACGGCCCACCTCTCACACTGTTCCAGAAGAAAAACAACTTCTAGACTTGGCAATACAGAGTTTCGCGTCAACGCGGCTGATCAATGTGTTGCGTAATTCCGGAGGTGAGCTGCCTGCAAGTACGGTCGCTGCCTACATGCGGGCGCCTGACGCAGCGCGAGACGCTTTTAGACAACTTGAGAACTTTGGCGAAAAGACTGCAACAGAACTTGATGGCATTGTCAGGAAGTTTGCGGGCAAGGTAGATCAGGACCGGCAAACCGCTGTTGACAGCATCGTTGATGTTGTATCCGGAGCCGATTGCTCCGTGCGCCTTTCAAATGCGATCTTTGCACATTCGCATCGTCTGCCAGTCACTACCGTAAGCGAGTATATGAAAGCGCCGGAACACGCCAGGCAAGCTTTCTTGAAGCTACCGAACCTTGGGCGCAAGTCGGCTGATGAACTCGACGCAGTCGTTCGCAATTTTGTACCAAACTCTACTTATGAGGAGGTAGATAACCAAAACCCTGGCACCGAGAGCTACCATCAAAAAGCCATTCGGGCGGCAGAAGTGTTTCTGTCAGGTTTGAGGTATCCAGATGAAATTTTTGAGTGGTCTCCTCAAGCCAGACTCGCTAACCTCTTAAATGTTGAACTAGAAAAATATCCCAGTAGCTTCGTTGATTTTCTTAAGGAATTCGATGGAACTATAGCTCGATTGCGTTCTCAGAAAAATTGCGGACGAAAGAGCATCGAAGAGCTTGATGGGATCGTATCTCGGTTGATTGAAGCACGTATCTCTATTTGCGGTGCCGACAGCGAGATTGAACCAGAACTAAGGCGCGTCTTGCGCGGTGAATTAGTTTCGCACACATCGCTTGATCGCATAATTCAACTTGGCAGTATCAAACCAGAAGACATCAAGGCTTCTGAGACGGCCTCAATCGAAGAGTTGACAGTAGCCGAAATCATCGCGACATCCGTCTCTTCTCTCAATGACAGGCAGCAAGACATCCTTCAGCGGCGGTATGGCATCAATAGTGATGTAACCGAGACGCTTGAACAAATCGCTTCAAGCTATGATGTGACCCGTGAGCGCATTCGCCAAATCGAAAAGAAAGCGAAGCAAAAGCTCGCGACACGGCGCACAATAAAAATATTGATGGGAGCGCTTGAGCAAGAGGGGTCGTTAGAGAACCTCTTCAAAAACAGAAAGATCGTCTCTGAGGAACAGACAAATGTCGTAAGCAATCTACTAACCGCAGAGGAGCGTCTTGCGGTGGACTTGGCGTACGGCGACCTGAGATCATTCCTCGACGCTGAAAGCGTTCGAACCGAAGCAGGTTGGGTGCAAGAACAAGATCTGCTCTTGATGAGCCACGAACCGGAAGATTTGTCTGGTTCGCTTCGACAACGGATTGTATCTGCGATCCGTGACCAACACCTTCCAATCCGCCTGTCACAAATTGAGTCTATGTTACCTGACTATCCGCTTTCAGAGATTAAAGCCGAGTTGTCGGGCCGCTTCGATGCAACCTTCGACGGCGATATAGTTAAATTAGCCGCGAGATTGCCAATGTCCATTCGATGCGTGTTGATCCTTCGAGAGGCTGGGCACGCCATGCACTGCGACGAAGTCAGAGCTCGGATGCATGAGATATTTGCCAAAGACGAGAGCATCCACCACATTGGAAGCACACTAGCAAGACTGGAAGAAGTCCTCATCGTCGAGAGAGGAACATATGATCTATACGAAAACCTAAGCCTTACGGACAAAGATCTTGGAGATATTCGGGACCGCACGCTTCGTCACCTGGAAAATATTGGTGGGTTTGTAAGCGCTAAAGTTCTGTTCTCCGGCCTATTTCAGGGGGAGACTGAACGCTTCGGAATCGCATTTGGACCTTACATGCTCCTTGGGATCGTGCAGGACGACGAGCGTTTCGAGACGAAGCGTGGGCTAATGATCGGTCTCGCATCCGATGATAAAAAGTCTGAGTTCCGCGGTCTTGGTGAAGATGTACTAGCCGTTCTAACCGAAGGGCAACGGTCGATGACGCTCGTTGAAATTGCCGAAGAGCTTGAAGGCCGAAGAGATGTTTTAACAACGTCCATATCAATTGGTCTCGATAACTCGCCTGAGGCGGTTTCGGTCGGTCGAGGCCGCTTTGACCTAACTGTGCGGGCCATCGGTCAAGAGGAACGCCAAGCTGACTTAATACTGGCTTGCTCAGTCGCTTTGGCAAGTGGCCCAAAGACGGCATTTGCGCTTTCAGAAGTACTGGGCCCAATTTGGGGCGAGATTCAGACAAGACCGCTTCTTAGCTTCCTAAAGAACCGCTATATTTTCGAAGTTGACCAAAAAATCATCACAATAACTGAACTGCCTGAAGTGGTTTCAAGATACATTAGAATTCGAGATGAAATTCTCGAACACAGGAATGCAAGAGTGCCAGACCATGAAGCGGTGCGCGATGCTCTCAAATCACAGGGTGCATCTGACCTGACTCGGCTCGACCACATGTTCGCAAGCAATGAGAGTGAACAGGGAGAAGGAGACGAAATGCTTGGGATGATCCTCGGGGATTTTGGTATTGATTGATGTCCCTTGAGACCCTGAAACTCCCTTTTTACATCACAACGAGCGAGAATGATCCTGTAGCCGATTTCTTCGACCCTGTTCTTGAGCTCGCGCAACAGTATGACATAGCTGTCGGGTATTTTAGCAGCGCGTGGTTACGCGACGCAGCTCATGGCATGGCAACCTTTGCAATAAACGGAGGTAAAGCCAGGTGGGTGATCTCACCCGAAATCTCCGTCGAAGATTTCAAGAGCCTGCAGGTTGATGGTCAGCTGTCGAATGAGCGTGTCCAAGACCTTATTTCTCAATCGTATGAAGAACTCTATGACCATCTTAAACAACATACGCGAGAAGCGCTCGGATGGCTTCTCGATGATGGCGTACTAACCTTCAAGGTTGCGATTCCCAAGAACCGTCTTTCCGGAATCATGCATGCAAAACAGGGCATCTTCACTGATGAGTTCGGAAGCAGAGTCGGCTTCCAAGGGTCGTACAATTTGACCGGCGGAGCTGGTACAAATTGGGAAGCTTTCAGCGTTTTTTGCGATTGGGCATCAAACGAAAGCCTAGAAAGAAACAACCGTATTGCGGGTTCGTTTGATCGAATGTGGAGAGGGCTCGATCCAAACTTGGCGCTGTTTGACCCTTCTTCAGCCGATCTTGAGAGGTTCGTCAGCGATGCCCGAGATAGCTCAAGACACTACGAATTGTTTCCGCCTGAAAAGCCAAGCTCTCCTCGTGTGCCTGAACACTTCCTGACTGACGGTCGCCTTCGTGGCTACCAAGAAGAGGGGATACGTAAATGGTTCAAGAATAATGGTCGCGGGATTCTCCACATGGCAACGGGAACCGGTAAGACAGTGACTGCTTTGACGGCAGTGACGAGGCTGAATGATTTTGTTGCCCAAAAGAACGGTCAGCTTTGCATCGTTGTTACGGTTCCTTATCAACACCTCGCAGAACAATGGGCCAGAGAAGCTAAAGAGTTCGGGTTTGAACCTGTACTGTGCTACGGCGGCGTCAATCGCTGGATGGAAGAATGCCAAAGGCGCCTGAATGAGCTGCGATCAAAGGCAACGCAGCACGTAATGCTCATCGCGGTTAATGCGTCTATGGCAGACAAGCCATTCCAGGCTGTCCTGGGCTCATTTAATGGCAACATCCTATTTGTTGGAGATGAAGCTCATAATTTGGGTGCGCCATCTAACCTACAAGCGCTCCCAGAGAGCGCTGCATTTCGACTTGGATTAACGGCGACGCCTGATCGCTACGGCGATGAAGACGGGACTGACGGTCTCAAAAGGTATTTCGGCGAGATTGTCTTAGACTATGGCCTGGACAAGGCGATCAGCGGAGGGCATCTCTGCCGATATCTTTACTACCCGATCCTCGTGCACTTGGACGAAGATGAACAAGACGAGTACGCGGAGCTCTCGACAAGGATTGGCAGGCTGTTCGGCCAAGCAGCCAAGCCTGATAGTGATAAGGGCGAACAGCTGAACCGGTTGTTGATCAAACGAGCACGTTTGGTAGGAAAAGCGCGAAACAAGCTACCGGAATTAATCAAGCTTCTGAAGCAGCAGCGAGATGTCTCACATACTTTGATCTATTGTGGCGACAGCAAGGAAAATGGTCAGCGTTACATCGATACTGCTCTTGCGAGGGTAGGGGGTGAACTAGGGTTGAGAGCAAGCCCGTTCACTTCAGAAGAAAACAATGACGAAAGGTCGAGGTTGCTGAAGCAGTTCGCGGCTGGAGACATACAAGCATTGCTCGCTATCCGATGCCTAGATGAAGGGGTCGATGTACCAATGACGCGGACAGCCTACATCTTGGCTTCATCTGCAAACCCGAAAGAGTTTGTCCAAAGACGAGGTAGGGTACTTCGGCGCTCTGAAGGAAAGAGCAGAGCATACATCTATGACTTTATCGTTGTGCCGGATCTAGAAAAATTGTCAGATCAGGCTCCATCCAACGTAGAGCGATCCCTGATGAAACGCGAAATGGCGAGGTTCAACGAATTTGCTATGCTCGCAGAAAACTATGGTGAAGCACTCTCCGCGATTACTGAGATCAAGAAAAGCCTTAACCTCCTTGACCATTAACAGGTATGTATCAATGTACTCAGAGGAATACATTTAGAATGAACGAGCGAAGCAAATCCCCAAAAGAGGTTTTAGATTCAGCATCACCCAGAGTGAAAAAGGCTGTGAATGAGATATTGAAGCAGGAGCAAGAATTTCAAGGCTATAAGAACACTGCTTCTGCTGGCAAAGACAAAGAAATCGCGCAACGCATCAGACAGGTTATTGAGCGGGAGTATCAGAGATGAGAATACTTCAGCTAAAAATCAAGAACTTCCGCCAGTTTTATGGGGAATGCGAGCTGAATTTTCTTTCCGATGATACATCAAGGATAACCGTTATCCACGGTGAAAATGGTTCTGGGAAAACTTCCCTCCTAAATGCCTTCAAATGGGTGCTGTATGGAACGACAGACTTTGACACTGGCAACCAAACAATTCTAAATGAACTTGCTTTATCCGAGACCGCCATTGGATCAGTTGCAGAGCTAAGCTTAGAGCTCAAGTTTGAGCATGAAGGCTCGACTTACACTGTACATCGAAAACAAGATTTCAAGCGCACAAGTGATGCTTTGGAGGTCGATGCAATCGGAAAATCTGTTCCGACCCTTCATTGGATAAATGAAAAGGGCGGAACCGAAACAGCGCAAAATCCGGCTAACCGTATCAATCAATTGATACCTGAGCAGATGCATTCGTATTTCTTCTTTAACGGAGAGCGGATCGAAAAACTCGCGAATGTGTCTGCATCCGGTGAAATCCGAGAAGCCATCAAGACTTTGATGGGCTTAGAGATCATCGACCGTGCCAGTGATCATCTTGGGCGTCTGGTGATTAAGGACTTACGGAAAGAGGCAAGTGAAACGGCCTCTTCTGACTACCGCGAGCTGCTTGAGCAAGAAGCGAAGATCAACACTGAGATAGATCAACGCAAACAGGAGCGGGAAACTGCGTCGAAATCTAACAAAGGCTTTCAAACCGAACTTGATGCCATCAACGCATCTTATGAGCAGATTGCTGACGTGAAGGCGAAGGCAGAACAAAGGCGAAGTCTGGAGACTGAAAAAGGCAAAATTGAAGGCGAGCTTGAGAACCTCAGCCAAGATAGAATGGACCTGGTATCTCAGACTGGTGCGCTGGCTTTCCTGAACGATACCGTGACCTCTGTATCCAATGTTTTGGAAGATTGTCGTAAGAAGGGCGAACTGCCGTACAAAATCAGACGCACCTTCATCGACGATCTGCTGCATGACGCGAAGTGCATTTGCGGTACAGAGCTACAGGAGGGCTCGCAAGCTAGATCAGCTCTCGAAGGTTATCGAGATCAGGCAACAGGTGAAGATCTGGAGGCCGCGTTTACCGATGTCGTAAGCAACCTAAGAGCAATGCCACGTGAGAGAAACCGGCTATATGCACAGCTCTCGATTTGGTCCGCAAAAGAAAGTGACTTCAACAAACGCCTGAAGGCGATCGCAGAAGAGCTTGACGAGATCAGTAGCAGCTTGGGGTCTTCTGATATTGAAGATGTAAAACGTCTTGAAGAGCGGCGGAACGAGTTGACTCAACTGCAAGCGGACGAGCGCTTGAAAATCATCAAGGCGAAAGATGCGATCGAAACGCTGAACGGCGACTTGGCCAAGATCAAAAAAGAGATCGACAAAGTCCAATCCAAATCTCAAAAAGAAGACTTGGCAAGACAGAAGCTTGAGTTCGCAGAAGCCTGCAAAAGTCTCATTGACAATCTTCATGAGGCTTTAGCCGAGGAGACGCGGCACCATCTCTCCTCCAAGGTCAATGACACTTTCCAGAGCATCCTACGCAAAGACTTCTATGCGGAAATTGATAGCGACTACACCTTGAGAATATTCAAAGACATACCAGGGGTGGGAAAGCAGCCCGTTTCTGAGAAGTCGACGGGTGAGAACCAGGTCATTAGTCTGAGCTTCATTGCGAGTTTGGTAAACCTCGCAAAGGAACGTAACAAAGCAAAAACAACCTTCTTTAAAGGCGGCGTGTATCCACTGATCATGGATTCACCTTTTGGCGCTCTGGATCGCGAATATCGTGAGAAGATCGCCCAGCACATTCCTGATCTCGCCGATCAAGTAATCATATTTGCTTCTAACTCTCAGTGGAGCAAGGAAGTTGAGTAACCGCGCCATTGGGACCGCCTGCCTGACGCTTTGGCAATGAT
>TARA_R110000787_G_scaffold45766_2_pt1 | contig 14778 bp, 13 predicted proteins | sample TARA_R110000787 | Tara Oceans TARA_R110000787 (sample SAMEA4397920) | marine metagenome | biome: Polar Biome; feature: [DCM] deep chlorophyll maximum layer (ENVO:01000326); material: water (ENVO:00002006), including particulate matter (ENVO:01000060) such as... | depth 35 m
GAGAACAGATCCAGCAGCGTGCTGACCTCAAGATCGTCCAGCTGGGCTCTGACGGTCTCCCGCAGCACCTCATTCATGGCCCCGTTGACCTGGGTAAAACCGCCATGGGCATAGGGTTGATCCCATTGCACGCTGACACCGTCATCGGTCAAATACAGCTCACAGTGCCCCTGGCCCTGGTGATCTTCAGTCCAGCTTTTGTCCTGGTAGAGGCTGTCAAAGGTCTCGCGAAGGCGTTCATCGATCACCTGGCAGTGCGGAATTTCCAGCACAGCATCGGTGACCGGATCGATCATACCCAGGTACTTGTGACGGTAATGCAACTGCATGCGGTTGCGGTAGCCCAGCCGCTGCGCGGCAGGCGCCACGCGAATGTCCGGGGTCTCCACACTGAGCCGCTTGAGATGATCCGCCAGGGCATTGCGCTTGTAGGTCAGCTCACTTTCATAGTCCGTGTGCAGAAAGTGGCAGCCGGAGCACTGCTCAAAATGCTCGCAGGCCGGTGCAATACGGTTTTCAGCGCTGCTGGAAAGGCTGTCCATCCGGGCAAACAGCACCCCTTTGCTGGCGCGGGTAATAGTTGCGGCACCCTGTTCACCGGGCAACGTTTTGGCAATGAAACAGGGTTTGTTGTCAATCTTTGCCACCCCCTGCCCCATCGGGTCGATGCTCTCAATCAGGAATTCAATCGGGCGGTTTGGCGATTGCCGCTTGGCTTTGGCGTGAGGTCTTCTGGGTTTCAATGGGATTCCTTACATATGACTGTCGGCAGACAAACCGGCCGACGCTAAAACAGCGTTCAAGTATGCCCTAGTTTTACAGCCTTTGGGATTTCTCAATGGCTCCACCCCCTTCGCGAAAGCAGTGAACAGCACCTGCTTCGTCACTTGCAACCTATCAAAAGGCAGCAGCACTGAACAATCGATCAATCAGCGACGAACAACCGGGCCGGACCCACCGGGATGATACCGGTGGGATTGATGGTTTTGTGGCTGCCATAGTAGTGCTTTTTAATGTGATCCAGGTTGACGGTTTCTGCGATACCGGTGGTTTTGTATAACCGGGACAGATAGCCGGGTAAATTCGAGAATTCCAGCAGGCGGTTGCGATTGCATTTGAAGTGACCGTGGTAAACCGCATCGAAACGCACCAGCGTGGTGAACAATCGCCAGTCCGCCTCTGTGACCTGTTCGCCCAACAGATAATCCCGGCTTGCCAGTCTGCCATCCACCCAGTCCAGCGCCTCAAAAAGCCCGGTGTAGGCCTTCTCATAGGCGGTCTGGGTTGTGGCAAATCCGGCCCGGTACACGCCGTTGTTAATTTCCTCGTACACCCGCTGATTAATGTCATCTATCTCCCCGCGCAAAGCTGCCGGGTAAAAATCCAGCCGGTTACCGGTCACCGAATCAAAGGCACTGTTGAACATTCGAATAATGTCGGCAGATTCGTTGCTGACGATAGTCTGCTGTTGTTTATCCCACAACACCGGCACGGTCACCCGCCCTTCATAATCACGGGCCGCTTTCAAATAGAGTTGATAGAGGTAATCCAGCCCGTAGAGATCATCGCCCTCCGCGCTGAACTCCCAACCGTTCTCCAGCATCAGTGGCTCCACTACCGTGACACCAACATGCTCCACCAGCCCCTTTAACTGGCGAAAAATCAGCGTCCGATGGGCCCAGGGGCACGCCAGCGAAACATACAGATGATACCGGCCACTGCTGGCGGCAAACCCCTGCTGCCCATCGGGGCCGGGGCCGCCATCCGCAGTGATCCAGTGCCGGAACCGGCTTTCCTGCCGCTTGAACTCCCCGCCACTGGCTTTGGTGTCATACCACTTGTCCTGCCATGTCCCGTTCACCAACAATCCCATGATGCTCTCCCGAAACCGGTTTCCCGCTGTGTGATCAATAAGCATGACGCAATAGCCGTGGACCTGCCAATCCGTAAACATAATTTAACCGGGAGGTCATGCGAATTGGGTATTGCCTGCTCCAGTGCTAGAACCGGTAGTATTTCAGAGTGGCCCTCAAAATCAGCAGTTTTTTACTGCACCGCCCTTGCCGTAGAATGGACGGCTTTCCCGCGCGAAGAAGAGGCACCACCGCAAACCGATGACAGCCCAGACGGACGTCCTGTCCCAACACACGCCGATGATGCATAGGTATAATTCTTTTATTTTTCAATCAATTAAATCCCGCTACCCAGAAAAGCTACACAACGGCCTACACAGCAAAGAAAATAATTTAGCCATCTCACTTATCGAGTCTTTTTTTATCAAAGAGTCCTGACTGGGGACTTTGAGCCTTGAAGCTTTCCCGCTTATTCGGACGGCTGAAGTTAGTTGCTAATCAAGAACGATCATGGCTAGCCTCCTTGATGTTCCGCCCCGATACCTTGGAACATCTCGCGCAGATCGACGGTTGAACGCTCGCCAATGGCAGCGAAGTTCTCATCCAGCCAGCTTGTGGCGGTGTCGCGGCCGAGATCGCGCAGCTTGGTGAGAAACTTCCATTCGACATTCATCTTCGACGAAGCGCCCAACGATTTCAGCTCCGCCTGATTCTCGATGATATGCACCCGCACCTGATGGTATTCGTCCACCGATAGCTTGCCCTGGCGGATCAGCCGATCGACGAAGTCGATCGCACGCAGCTCTTTCAGGAGACTGGCGTTGAAGCTGATCTCGTTCCGTCGGTTCTGGATCTCCTGAGGTGTCTTCGGCGCGCCCTTGCGCTCGATCGGGTTGATCTGGATCACCACGATATCGTCGGTGTCGGTCTGGTCGTAAAAGGGAAACAGCGATGGATTGCCCACGTAGCCGCCGTCCCAATAGGGCACACCGTCGATCTCAACCGCCTGATAGAGATCGGGCAGGCAGGCGGAGGCCATCACCATGTCCGCCGTCAGCGCCTTGCGAGGGAAGACCTTGACCCTGCCACTCTCCACATTGGTGGCTGAGATGAAGAGTTTGAAGGCGGTGCACTTGCGCACCATATCAAAATCGATGCTCTCCTCCACCAGATCCCGCAACGGATTGATATTCATTGGATTGAGCTGATAGGGGGAGGCCACGTGCGCGAGCGCGTTCATGGTGTGGTACATGGGGTTGTTCTCAAGCCCCCAATTGCCCATCAACATGTCGATCGGCATCCGTCTCAGCGGGCTGTTCTTCGCACCATCGCTCATGCGCCGCCAGAAACGATCGAGTGCTGAACGCGCGCCCTCGGGACCGTCGCGAGTGAAACCGTCGGCCAGTACCACAGCGTTCATTGCTCCTGCCGATGTCCCCGAGACCCCGGCGATTTCCAGCCGACCGTCCTCTAAAATTTGGTCGAGCACCCCCCAGGTAAAGGCGCCATGGGCACCACCGCCTTGCAGGGCAAGGTTTACGGGCTTGGATTTAGGTTTCTGCGCCATAAGATTGTCCCCTATTGAGTTACAGATGTGCCTGCTGCGACGAGGCGCATTCAGCGCCAGATAGCAGTGAAGGACGTGCCCATCGGGCAATGGCAGTTAGGCGCGATATCGTCGGCGAAGAAGAGAAGTGCCCCTTTGATCAAGGCGATCCGGTAGGTATGCCTATAGGCTCCCATGCCCGCTCCACCAATCGTCGATGACGGCGATGTCGAAGTTGCCCATGGCTCAGTCCATCCGCCAGCCGTGGCTGACCACGATGCTCTGGCCCGTCAACGCATTGCTCGGGAAGGTGGCGAGGAATAGCGCGGTATGCGCCACGTCCTCAACCGTGGTGAACTCCTTGTCCACGGTTCCACCCAGCATCACATTGTTGACGACCTCCTCCTCGGAGATACCCAGATCCTTGGCCTGTTCGGGGATCTGTTTCTCCACCAGCGGCGTCTTGACGAAGCCGGGGCAGATCACGTTGCTGCGTACGCCCTTTTCGCCCCCTTCCTTGGCGATCGTCCGGGCCAGGCCGAGGAGGGCGTGCTTCGCTGCAACGTACGGGGCCTTGAGCGCCGAGGCCTCCTGCGAATGGACCGACCCCATATAGAGAATCGTGCCCGACCCCTGTCTATACATCTGCGGCAGCACAGCCTTAGACGTCAGGAACGCGCCGTCGAGATGGATCGACACGACCTTGCGCCATTCGTCAAAGGTGAACTCTTCGACCCGTTTGACCATCTGGATGCCGGCGTTCGAGAGCAGAACGTCCACCCGTCCGTGGGCATCAAGCACTTTATCGATGCCACTCTGCACGGCGTCCGGGTCGGTGACGTCCATCTCGACGCCCATATGATCCTCGCCGAGGGACGCCGCAGCCTTCATAGCCGCGTCGAGGTCGATATCAGCGATCGCTACCTTACCCCCCGCGACAGCAAAGCTTTTGGCGATTTCGAGGCCGATGCCGCTGGCTCCACCTGTGATGACGCAGATCTTGCCGTTAAGTTTCATAATCGTTTTGCCTTTTCGGAATGTGGAAGAATGAACTGGCCACTCCACGCGCAAAAAGACCGGGTGAGTGTATTGGCCCGATCACAGTCACATCCGGTCTCAGGATGTGCGTTCGCCTGGTTGCAGTGATCAGCAGGCACGCGGGAATGTCAGATTGTACCGGCAGTCGCCGGTTAATGGATACTCGCCGGATTTTAACGTCAGAACACCCTGGTAGCGCAGCCGAACGCGCCCCACCCCAAACCACGACATCACCATGGTGAAGGGAAATATTTACTGGCTGCTTGTTTCGCCGGAGTTTCCTAAAAATTTATGAACATATTTTTACAACTAGCTCTATTCTTTCTCGTGTTTTTTAAACAGGTACATTGGGTGCCATTCAGCAATTAAAATGTACTGTAGAGCCGAAGCTATAGCTATAACCACAGTTCCCATTACCACGGCGACTATGGTACCGCTAGTTTTAAAGACGGCAAAAATAACCGTAATACCGATTGCAAATGAAATTGCAAAAAACATTACAACCCTCAGCATTCTTTCTTTCATTTCTTTATCACCGTTAATTATTACAGCTGCTTAACTAGCTACTCGTCCAGTACCGGAGACGCGTAGTTGACTTTCTTGTTATGCGTTTCACTCAAAGCCCTGCGTTACCCAAGGATGTTCCTCACCCCAATCTGATCCATTCGAGACATTCCACTTGCTTTGGTCTTTGGATAGAAGCTTTAGAAATGTAATGGCCTCGTTAAGACAACCGTGCCTTTGAGCCCACTTTAGTTGCTCGGATAGTCTCTCAAACTTTACTGCATGAGAAGCAATAGACCCGCCCAATATCAAAGGATTGGGTAATTTTTCATTTAAGGGGTTGGCAGCGTACTTAACAATAGTCTTGCACAAACGATCCCAATGGATTCCCGCCGGACTGGAATATCCCATCTGCTTTAGCTCATCCAGAAATTCACTTTTCTTTGACATTGGTAAACTCTTTCTTATTTTTTATAGGCTTACGCATAACGCGACATTCAAGGGCTCCTGCTTCAAGCGCTAGTTTTCCTCTTCGAGCTCCTTAATGCGTTGTACGCCGGAGGGCTCCTTCTCACCGTAGTTAGTGATGCCGAATATGAGAGGCGTTAGCCAGTGATGCACCCTCGGGCGACATCAGCTATTTTCTGGTTAGGTTGACTTGAACCCTGGGATGTCTCGGGGGAGCCCTCGGAGCGATCCATCTGACTCGCGGCCATACCTTTGATTCGCCCCACCCGTTGTAGCCAGACGCCTAGTGCCTCGTCTTTAAATTCCGGGCTATATCGAGGATTATTCATGCTGTTCTCCTATGCTCAAAGAATAGCTTAGGAGTGTCCATCTCTTCAGGGTAAGTCCACTCAATTAGCGTAGCCGATCCATAATCTCGAACAAGCTCCCTCTCTCTGACCGGGTAGTTACCTTCATGATACTGCTTGCTTCCAGATAGTCCTGGAGAGGGAGGAATAGTCTTATTCTCATTATTTGGATCTGTTTTGAGATCTTCTCGCCTAACTTTTCTATTCTTCATCTTTAGTGGCTCAGGTTACATTCGCGTGCACATAACGCTTGGGCTCACTTCATAATTATTGTGCCTTAGCCTTTAATGCGTTCAAATCATCCTCATAAAATATTGAGTGGCTAATACAATGTAGGCGAAGAGAAGATGTATTTTTTGCCGTACCATCTTCAGAGCATCTTTTTGTTGCTCGTTCATCCTCGACCTCTATGGCCTCTTCGTACAGATCTATTGCCTTTTCAACATCTTTTCTTACACCTGCGCCTTCAGCATACATTTTTGCCAAAGCGACAATTGAGTTTGAATTATCGGCCTTAATACCCTTTTTGTACCATTTTATTGCTACCGCATTGTCACGCTTAGCACCAAACTCTAAAATATGGCTTTCCTTATTTTCCTTGTGTGCATTGCCCATCCAAAACATAGCATGCCCCGAACCTTTACGTGCAGCTTTCTCATAAAAAATTAATGCTTTAGGGCCATCTATAATAGTACCGTCACCTAAGTGAAATAATTTAGCCGCCTTTTCATAATCTTCTTTATTATCGCCCACAAACTCATCAACCCACGCATCTTGGCTTGCTAAAGTAGCGTTCACTACCTTGCATACAATATGGTCAAACTCCTTCTTAGACAATTGGGCAAGATATGCATCCTCTGACGCACTTTTCTTTTTACCCTTTTCTAATAAAGTCATCTTCAGATCTTCTTCTAATGGTGTAAGCTTTTTACACCTCGCTTCTAGCCATTCATTTACCGATGCATCGTAGTAGTCAAAAAAGTCATCTCGATCTTCATATTTTAAAAATTCCACATTATCGTGATCGATCTTAAACATTCTATCCGTATATTTTTGTGGCACACCCATTCTGTCCATATACGCGCTAACAACAGACCGCATCTTTAAATTTTTGTTTGAAGCCTCTGACAATGAAATATCTTTTAGATGATCCACTGTTAAAGAAGGCCTATGTATACCAATTTTATGCCCGGTCCTATAAGTACCAGCTACGAAAATAAAAAAGCATGCACTGGAACACTGCCTATTAGAGTCGTCAATCTTCGGCCCACTACCCATCCACTTAGGCACTTCTACTGGCAAAAGAAGCTTTCTAACCAAAATACCAATCTTAATTGCCTCAGCAACATCACCTCCTGGAGAAGCAATGTAAATTTTAGACCAACTTGGCCCTTCCTCCTTAAGCAAATTATAGAGTTTATCGTAGTCCCCTTTTGCTATTTCGCCTTCAATCAAAACACCTAGAATCTTCTCATCATTGTTATCTTTCGGGCCTCGAGTGATAGTTGCTGCCTCAGCATAGGCGAACAGTGAGCATATGAAGGATAAAACCAATAACCACAGCATATAGAGTACAAGGGACCTGACATCGCCTGTAATAATGTTTGATATTTTTCGTTCACTCACTTCGATTAATTTCCTTAATCCTGATTAGGCATTTTCTACCTCGCTTCTAGCTTAGTAAGCATATGCGACCAACTTAATAATTTATTTCGAGACCAAGGGTTAAAAATACATAAATATGCTGGAATCACTGTGTCAAAAAAGACCCAAAATATTTTATAGTTTTGAATTACGTCGACGGATAGGCAAATAGCGACCAACAGACTATTTATAGCAATATATGCACCATAGAATTTAGCCATAGATTCATCACCTCGCTCAACAGACAATGTTACGCTACCTTTCCCTGATTTATATTGAGCAATCGACTCATTAGCTAGAGCAATTAAAAACGTTAAAACCAATGAAATTTGTAGAAAATAAAACAAGCATTCATCAGATGTTATTTTAAATAAAAGTTCTATCAACTCACTCATACTCCATGGTGCTTAACAGTAAATTCAAATGCCTGGGGCTTTAATAACACTTTGGCCTTATATCACAGAAAGACTCAACTCCGCGACTTGGCTGAAAGGTATATAGCAAACTGGTGTCGATTCACCTTTCAGTTTGTGGAGAAGCATGCATCAATCTTGGGGATTATTATCGTGCAACTTAAATTCCCCAACATGAACTGGGTTCCTTTGCGCGCCACATTTCCGCAAGTAAAGCGTTTTCCCCTCAATAACAAAAATGGCATCTTGTTTAAATTCTTTGCCAATGTCACAGGCGACTTCCCAATCCAGATCAACAGCCCAACCGGACTCGTTATGACCACTCTCAGGCGAGAACCCTGTTACTCTGATTGGACTGCACCCCAGAGATAGCAGGTGCTCAAACAACTCATTATCCGCCTGTTTTTTTCTCCTCAGTCCAACTTTCGCCTGTGGTTGCGTAGCCAGTAATGATTGCGAATTTTTCTGGTAATGGTTTCGGTGTGTCAGATATAAATTCAACTTGAAAATAGGCAGGGTGGAATTCGTCAATCACCTCTGAAGGTCTATCATGCTCAGACATAAAGATCCTTAATAACTGATGAAGGATGGATTCCCTGGAAAGATTTTTGCCACTGCTCTGGACTAAGGCAACGTTGTCTATTTATTTTTTGGTTTATCAAAGACAGCGCTTACTTGAGACCTCTTTAAGATCATAAATGTCCTACTGATAGAAGCCGGTAAAAGTAAGCAAAGCTCCGCCTAATGCAATTTTTATTGCTACCTCAGCTATTGCAGGAGTGATACCAGCATTGTTAGCCTGTATCACCGAGTCCAAATCAGTCTTCTTCAAACTCCGAAGAACTGAACTTGAGCACGTTGCAATTTTCCTTGATCGTCCGCTGCAATGACTCGTCGAAACCACCCTTCTTTCGAGCTTCAATTTCTACAGAGATGGTTACGTCAACGCCGACCTGAGCAGTGAACTGCTGTACCACCTCATCCATAATGGTTGCGAAGTCCATTTTGGCTTTAACCGCATCCAGATCGACTGTGCCATAGAAGTGTGTTTTGTTTGCAGCAGTTAAATTGTGTCCTGTGCTGCCATGTTCACTCATGGGGTCTGTCGGTGGGGTCAGTGTGTCACCATTAGCGTTGGTACCGGAGGGGGTTCCAGCGCAGGTTTCCCCAGAGTTTAGGTCATCAGCTCGAGAGTCGGGTTGCTGGACTGCTTGCAGTTTTTCAGCATAAGCTGCTGCAGTATCTCGGTCGATTAGTAGTGAAGATTCGTCGAGCGCCGCCAATGAATTCTTTCCAAAACTAAACCCTAGGTATCGGTCGCCTTCTTTTCCAGCGGCAAAACCAAAGAAGTCCTCAGTTTGGACCCCTTCAGCGATGGCATTGCGGAATACCTGGTCGTTTACCAATCTGGGCAAGTAAAGGTAATGGCAACAGTCTTGCCAGACTTTTAGGGCACTGACTTCAGTTAGCCCATCTTTCAGGTACCAGCCCGTCAGAATCTTACGCAGATGAATCGGTGACCATTCATATACCATCCACTCCTCTTCCCGGAGCTTTTCTTCAATGCTCTGGATAAGATTTTGCGATGTTGGCGCAATGGATACCACTTCCCAATTCAGTTCAGGGCGGCCTTTCACAAAATCCTCTACCGGCGCCAGCAGCCACTTCCAAGTTTCTCGGATTAGCTGTCCAAGGGATTGCATTGCACCATCACGGCTCCGCTTGGATTGGTTTAGGTGAGACAAGTCCTGGTTGAGTGCTCCGCTTTCAATATCTGTCACGATCGAACGCCAGGCTAGGTAAATACGCGCTTGCTCTTTCAGACGGCTGACGACATCAAAATCCGGTGCTAGGAAAATTAAACGGTTCTGTTTTTGGCGAGGTTGGTCGCCTCGGTTGCGTAAAATCTTTTCGGCTTCACTGAAGGCCTGATTGGTGTCGGTGCGGCTGTAGCCTGCATTGGTGGACAATACGACCAAGCGCGGGCCGGACCCATAGTCATCAGGGACGTCTGCGGAAGGCGTGAACACGTGGATACCACTAAATTGATGATTACGACCAAACATCCGATTCACTTGGTCTTTAAGCAGAGGAATCAGATCATCTCGTTCACTGATATTTTGCTTACGGCTTTCCATTTCCCGGCGAAGGTTGGGCTTGGTATCCAGCCAGTAGCGATCCTGCTCAGCGTAGAGATAGTGCAAGCGGTCTCTAAGGCGCTTAAGTACATCTTCAAATACGCCAATGGTCTGTCCAGGCTGCACTGTCGCCAGCAAAATCCGTTCGGTTTGAATGCCGCGAATCATCTGTTCCTGAGACGAAGGTGCGCTGCCCAGGAAAATGGCACGTGCCGTACGACGTGCAGCCTGAACACCACCAAACAATGTGTGGTGACCATCAATATCTGCAGGCACAGAACGAGGCCCATCCACTTCTTTTTCAATCACCGGTTCCCAGCCTTGGGGAAGGTAGTGAATACTCTTGTTACGGACGTGTGTATCATCCAGCGGCAACGAGCCCGGCATGATTAAGGCATCTTTGTTGCCATCATTCCATAGCCGATGAATCACAATAGCCATGTACTGGAGCACGCCGCGAGTGCGTTGAAATTTATCTAATGTAGACCAGTCCTCGTAGAGACGATCAAATACCTCTGGGTGGATGGGATAAGAAGAGCACAGCCGCTCGTAGTATTCGTTGGATTGGGTCTCGACCGGAAATTTATCGGCATGCTGCCTGTAGAAGTCGGAAAACTGGCGGCTTATACCTTCCACTTCCGCACGTTCTCCAGAGCTTTCAAACAGTCGACGACGAACGATTTCAAAGGACTCACTGGAGCCCACAGGCTTCCAGACTGACTCCACCCGGGCAAAGTACTTTTCGAGAGAATTCAGGGCGCGTTGGCCCATTGTACCGCCGACTTCCAGGTCAGATTCCGGCAAAGAAGCTAACAAAATGGCGTTTGGCACGGCCTTCAAGGCTTCAGTCAGCCCCTGAATAAAGCTAATATTGCTATCGAATGTGCCACCTTTGTACTGCTTGTCCAGCTCCAGCTGGCGAATGTAGGCCACTAATTCGTCAACCAGAATCACGCAAGGCGCAGCTTTAGTCAGCAGTTCTTTCAGCACTTCCTTGCCAGGCGAAGTTCCATCCGCATCACTGTCAGCTACTAAGGCATAGCCTTCCTCACCCAGCAACCGCCAAGCCAGCTCACCCCAAAGAGTATTAACGATGGTAGAACCATAAGTGCTTGGTTGGCTAGGTGACTGACGAATGCCATCCAGAACCGCAATGCGAGCCCTAGGCAGCTCACTTATACCGGCTTCATCAAGGATGGGAGAAACTCCCATCAACTTATCGGTACTAACCTCACGACTAGCCAGGTGGTACACCGCCAACATGGTGTGGGTTTTACCACCACCGAAGGCAGTTTGCAGCTGAATAACAGGGTCACCGCCCTGTCCGGCCAAGCGCTGAGCAACCGAGATGAGCAGCAGGCGCATACCCTCCGTGATGTAGGTGCGAGAGAAGAACTTCTCGGCATCCTGATACTCATTTGGCGCAGTTCCACTCGCTACCTGAGTAATATCGGCAGCGAACTCGGACTGTTTGAAGGAGCCCTCCAGAACATCTTTGTGTGGGCGGGCAATCTCGCTCCAGGGTTTCAAACTCATTATTGATACTCCTTTTCTTTGTCCAACAAATCCATGCCCTGGAATTTTTTTAGAATTAGTGCTTGCCGGCTTTTTATGAACTCGTTGTATCGCTCTGGCACCCAAAGTGATTTATTGAGTGGAATACAGTGGAGAACCAGAAACTCTTTGTTTTTATCCTGTAGCCACAGATGAAGAGGTTTGTCACTTTTATCACCAGCACCATTCTCATGGGCAGGCAAAAGCATGCAATTGGCGAGCTGGTCAATTTCCCACTTGTAGTATCTTTGCACCATTCGCCCTGACTCTTCACTCTGAACCTTTTGTTTTTTCAAAATGCTGCGAGCAAAAATATGGTCGACCTGAGGCTCATTTTTCATACTGGAAGCCTTGTACTCAGGTCCGTACCACAAGTTGAACAGTAGGTGGATGTTCCCACTCCCATAACCACACCGATACAAAAGTTTATCCTCGCCGATATTGAGGTTTTTCCCATAATCATGAATCACGGTAAATACATGGCTTAGATTGAACTCTTCATCTTTCTTGATGGTGTTGATGAGACGATCAATAAGCCCGTCGGGCTGCCCGGAAAAGGCCCCACCCAACAGTGAACGAAGCAAATATTTTGAAAGAAATGTCTCACGCTTCCACTTCTCAGGGTAATGAAAGTATGCATAAACAAGGGGGATCAGGGCATTATAAGAAACCATGGCTTTACCTGAGCGAATGTAGGTCTTTCTTACAACCTCATCTTTCACGAAACGAAGAGCCTCAGCGATGTTGCCCCAATTTTCGCTGATAGACTGCCTGACCTTTTCATCACGCAATTTTTCCACATCATATTTAGCGCCATAACCCAGTAATGCCGTGCTGAGCTTGATCAGGAAATCGCGTTCAAACTGGAACCGACCATTGTCATTGATGTCCTCCAAAAAGTCCTCAAACTCGACATCAGCTTCAGTCCATTCCGTAGTCAAAAGCGTAAACATCAAGTCCGACTTGCTAAGTTTAGTGCCACCAGAGTTGGCTCTGATAAAGACCTCAACAACATCTTCGAACGTTAAGCCATTGTCGTCATACGTGTTATCAAGCTCTTGATAAAGCATGCTTCCTTCGTTATTGAACTCTCTCCATAATCGTTCAACGTTGACAGAAGCACGATCCTTGTCATCAGAAGACAAAGTGACGCTGTGCTTTTTCAGTAGCACTGGAACAATTTGCGATGGAAGCTCGTTAGTAAAGACCAAATCAGCTAACGGTACCCAGGGCCAGGATGAATTTTTGGTATCCCGAAACGAAAACCGGTAGCGCATATCCTCTGTAGGATGAGCATCGCCGCTAAGTAAGTCAAAATGAAGTACTCTGCCATCAATACTGCCCCGCAGACCAAGGTAAAGGCTTTGGAGGCGCTGCTGCCCATCTAGGATCAAGCGTTTAAGGCGTGCGTGATCGTTTTGATAATGAGACTTCAGACTCACTTTTCCATTGTTGTAATTTTGAATGAACGACCTGTGCTTAATCTCATCACGAGTCTTCCAAATCAGCATGGAAGACAGGGGGTACTGTCGCATGATGGAGTCGAACAGGCGTTCAATCTGCTCCTCCTCCCAAACAAACTCCCTCTGTATATTTGGTAGCCAGAGCCCGCCCCCGTCGGCATCCCGATTATTGATGTCCTGGACTATCGCTTTTATTGATTTGCTCGGCATTGATCTCCATCCTTTACTGCAGTCGGCTGAAAATGATCAGAAGCTCACCCTCGGAGGTTAAAGTTCCAATCCTTGCTGCTCGCCCTTATGGCCTGTTTCGTTGGAGGCCTCAACAATGGCATGCCATGAGGCAATAAGCTCGTTATAGGCACGGGCCTCTTCGGCCCATTTTTTACGCTCGCACAATGTGTAGAGGTGGTAGGCCAGTTGGCGGATGGCTTCGCCTTTTTCCGGCATTTTGGCCAGCAGTTCACCAGCAGCTGACTCACCACTGTTGTTCAAGCGGCGGATCATCTGGTGGCAGGCCTCCCACACGGGGGTACGGTCGTCCTTGGTTGGATCCCAGTCGGACCCGTAATCGTTCCACCGCAGCAGTCGCACCTTCCCGCTGCCGGATTCGGCCACGCCAGCGGCTTTGACACCATCAACGCTGGTGCCCTTAGCGCGGGCTAGGGTGTCGGCCTCGCCAAACTGGCCATGGCTCCAGCCGTATTGCCCAAACCAGCTGGAGCAGAACTGGGTGTCGGCATCGAAACTGCCAGAATCCGGGTTCAGGTACTCGGTAATAGCGCTGTTAATCAGTACCAGTGCATAGTGCACGTTCATGCGGGTCCCGTCCTGGTTAAGTACCGCCTCATATTTGGAGTAGATAGCCATACCAGGGCCGATAGCAGCCTGCGCGAGGTCCACTGGAGCGATGGGGGTTTGGCCTGTTTGGCCGCCAATCATGGTTTCCAATGCCTCGGGCATCTCTTCCCGCAGTTGTCGCTGGAAGTCGCGGCGAGAGATCGATTCAGCGTTGGTTTCGCGTTTGCGGCAGACTAGAACGATGGAGGAGGCGAGAGCATTAGTACCTTTTGCAATGATTCGGCCTGCGCCTTCTGTTCGCACAGGCCATGTGCCATCAATTGAAAAACCTGCTTGAATAACAGCTTCCAGGAAGGTGACCCAGCCGGTACTGGTGGTGCTCCCGTCTTTTGTTTCTGACTGTTTAAACGCGTAATAGATCGCCACCGGAAAGGCGGGGTGTGCTTGTACGGCAAGATTGTGAATGGCGCGGGTCATGCCATCCATAAAGAACTTCTCAGCTTTCTCTTTGCTGCCATGACGATAAGGTGTGGCGACTAACTCCTCCGCCTTTGGAACTGCCATAGTGCCAAACAGAGTAGGGTAGGTACTCCGGAGAGCGCGGCGCATCCAAACATAGAAAAAATCGGAGAGATCAGCGTAACCAATATTGTCGTAATACGGTGGGTCAGTTGAAATCACCTTATTCTGACTTGTAGTTTGCGCAGCTGCGTCTTCCTGCAATACATGACCACCGCTTTGGCTTGGCAAGTATTCTATTGCCATCCGCCCTTTGTCGATTGCCGTTAAAAGATTTCCGCCGGAACCTGAAAAGGGATTGGCCTCGGCAAAATCCCAAACCATCGGAATGGCTTGCCTTGCAAACGTCTCACGGAACGCGCCTCTGTCACTCATCCAAGAGGTGATTGTCGACCAAAGGTTAGCACCTTTATTGACAGCAAATAGTAGATACACAGCCACAGCCTCCCCATAAGCCGTAGCCCCTGAGCCGCCTTGGGACAAACCTTGGCCG
>TARA_R110000787_G_scaffold16622_57_pt1 | contig 14766 bp, 12 predicted proteins | sample TARA_R110000787 | Tara Oceans TARA_R110000787 (sample SAMEA4397920) | marine metagenome | biome: Polar Biome; feature: [DCM] deep chlorophyll maximum layer (ENVO:01000326); material: water (ENVO:00002006), including particulate matter (ENVO:01000060) such as... | depth 35 m
ACGGATATTTTGGCGAGCTGATGCAGCAGCAACCGGACTTCCGGCGCATCCTGCATGTGGATTGCGCGGTTCCCCGGGGCCGCGAATTGGCGGCAGAGGGCCGTACGTTTCTGTTGCATGGATACGGCTCCCCTTTATATGCCCTGTCGCTGATTTTCCGGAAATGGCGCCTGTCGGAAACCTCCGTCAAAGGCCCGTACGAATGGCTGGTTCGCCGGGCACTGGCGCTGGACAGCGGTTATGCCGGGGCTGCGATGATTGCCTGGCAGATACATTGCCAGCGCCGCTGGCTGGCGACAATTTCGCCGGATGTCGTATTCTGGCCGTGGGAAAATCATGGCTGGGAACGCTCTTTCTGCCGTGATCTGCGGGCGTCGGGTGGAACCTCAGTCGGTTATCAGCATTCCGTGGTCGGCCAGCAATGGAATCTCGGACCGGGTTCGAACCCTGACGGCGCGGCCAGTCTGCCGGACAGGATTTTCTGTAACGGTGCGTCGGGTTTCCGTCAGTTGCTGGAGGCAGGGCATCCAGAGGCGAGACTGGTTCTGGCCGGTGCCTGGCGTTTTCCGAAACCGGAACCGGTGAGCTGGTCAGCAGACGCACCGGTATTTGTTGCGGCACCGTTTGATCTCGCTGTGGCCCGGCAGATGCTGGAGGCCTGCAGGGCGGTGCCTGATCGCCGGTTTGTTGTCCGGGTGCATCCGATGACACCACTCGAATTTACGGAAGAAGATAATATTGCTGCGGCGACGGGGCCGCTTTCTGCGCAGAAAGAGGTATCGGCTGTGGTTTACGCAGCGACGACAGTTGGTCTGGAGGCCTGGATGCTGGGCCTGCCTGTGCTGCGCTTTCAGCCGGAAGCGCGGATTGCCATTGATATTCTGCCGGATGATGCGTCTGTTGCCGCTTCTGACCATGCCGGGCTGGCTGACAACCTGAACCAGGTTATCAGCGCAGGGGCTGTTGAAGGGCGGCAGACCGGGGATATCTTCTCGCCGGTCGACAGGACGGTCTGGGAAGAGTATCCCCTGTCCACCAGAGATCACCCGGTTGATGTACCAGCAAAGGAAGTAACAGTCTGATGCGTGTGCTTTGTTTCATTCCGGCCCGTATGGCCTCCAGCCGCTACCCCGGCAAACCACTGGCCCCCCTGCTGGGTCTGCCGCTGGTGCTGCATGTCTATCGCCGGTGTCGGATGCTGGCCGGTGTGGATGAAGTTATCGTCACAACCTGCGACGAGGAAATTGCCGAGGCAGCACGGGCGGATGGCGCGACTGTCATCATGACCCGCGATACCCATCCCGGCTGCGTCGACCGGGTTGAGGAAGCCATTGAATATCTGCCGGAGCCACCGGCGGATGATGATCTGATCCTGATGGTGCAGGGCGATGAAGTGCTGGTGACACCGCAGATGATGTCCGCTGTCATTGATGCCTACCGGGCAGAACCGTCGCCGGTGGTCAATCTGGCCTCGCCTTTATCAAAACCGGAAGATCAGGATGACCCGAATGCGGTGAAGGTGGTTGCGGCACCGGACGGGCGGGCGCTGTTCTTTTCGCGCTCGGCTATTCCGAATCGCTCGCGGGCGCCGGGTGTGGTTGCCTTCCAGCAAACCGGTGTCATCGGTTTCTCCGCTGCTTTTCTGAAGACATTCGGCAAGCTGCCACAGACCCCGCTGGAACTGATCGAAAAGATCGACATGCTGCGAACCCTCGAACATGGCTATCCCATCCGCATCGTGAAGGCAGACCGGGAAACCATCGGTGTTGATACACCGGCTGATCTGGCCCGTGCCGAAGGCGTGCTGCGGGAGGATCCGGTGACCCGCGATTATATGACTCTTCCGGAGGAGACGGCGTGAGCCTGCGTGTCGGTATTGCCGGATTCGGCGTCGTCGGTCAGCGCCGTCGTGAACATATTGATGCACATCCGGATATGCAGACCGTGGCTGTGGCAGACCGCAGCTTTGAAACGGATGGAACCTTTGAAGACGGGGTTCGCTATTACCGGAGTTACAGGGACCTGCTGGGCGAAGACCTCGATGCCCTGTTTGTCTGCCTGACCAATGATGTCGCGGCCGAGGTGACGAGGGCCGGGCTGGAACGCGGGTTCCACCTGTTCTGTGAAAAGCCGCCGGGACGCAATGTCGAAGATATTGAATCTGTCCGCGAGGTTGAACAGCAGCGTCCGGATCTGGTCCTGAAATACGGTTTCAACCACCGTTATCACGACTCTGTTCAGGATGCGCTGACACTGGTGCGTTCGGGAGAACTTGGCCGGGTGCTCAATATGAAGGGCGCTTACGGAAAGTCTGCGATCATCAACTTCCAGTCGGACTGGCGAACGAAACGCGAGATTGCGGGGGGGGGCATCCTGCTCGATCAGGGTATCCATATGGTTGACCTGATGCGTCTGTTTGCCGGCGAGTTCGATGATGTCCACAGCTTTGTCAGTAATGATTACTGGAAGCATGATGTGGAAGATAACGCTTTCGCCCTGATGCGCAGCCGGTCCGGCGTGGTGGCCATGCTGCATTCGACGGCAACCCAGTGGCGGCATCGGTTCAATCTGGAAATGGCGCTGGAAGAAGGCACCATCGTACTGGCGGGACTGCTGACAGGCTCAAAAAGCTATGGTGCGGAAACGCTCACGGTTGCCTGGCGTTCGCATAACGGGGAAGGTGATCCGAAAGAACAGGTGACGCGGTATAATTCTGATCCGTCCTGGCGTCGGGAAATTGATGAATTTGCCGACGCTGTCATGGGTCGGGCCGAAGTGCAGAATGGGTCTTCCGCCGATGCGCTGGCAACGATGGAACTGGTTTACCGGATCTACCGGGCTGATCCAGAATGGCGCGAACAATGGGATCTGTAGAAGTGGCCATGTTTGACATCTGCTGTGCCCCCGCAGATAAGATCGCCGGTTTGCATCATGGTCAGTAAAATGTCGTCACCCCTCAATCATGCTGTTTCTCTTGCTCTGCTTGCGTTCAAGCTGCTGATTTTCGTCTATCTCACGATGGAGACGGTGACGATTGTCAACGTCGCCTATCAGCAATTCTGACTGTGACGGACGGGATAACCCATACCGGCTGGATCAGCCGCCTGATCAGATGTGGTCTTGTCCTGATCTTTGCCGTTGCTGCCCTTGAACTGTTCGTGCGGCTTTTCGTTTTCCCGGACTGGCGTGACCTGTCGCCCCAGATTCTCGAACCGCATCCGGTGTTTCTGCGGTTTTCTGCGCCGGATCTTTCTGCGCGTCAGTACGATCCTCCGAATTTTGATGTTCTGATCGAAACCAACAGTCTTGGTTTCAGAGACCGCCGGGAAGGTTTTGAGCAAGATCTGGCTGGTCTGTGGTTATGTGGTGGCTCCAACGTCTTTGGCACCGGCGTCAACAATGACGAAACGATGGCCTCGCAAATCGAGAAGTTCGGTTACCGGGTTGCCAATCTGGCTGCTGAGGGATCACAGATCGAGATTGAAACCCGGGTCATGCGTTATCTGATGCGTGAAGGCTTCAGGCCGAAGGCTGTGATTTGCGCCATCACGACACCCGGCGCCATTTACGACACTGTCGATAAGGGCTGGTTGCAGCAGTTTGATGCCCCTTTGCCTGAGGCAGATGCCATCGCCAAGCCGGTTGCAAAAATTCAGTCTGCTGCCGACCGGCTCTGGTTCGCAGTGAACAGAGTGGTGCCGATTACCGAGGATGGTACGGCGTTTTCCGTACTGGCGGCGAAAGCGCGACTGGTCAAATCCAGCGCGATCTATGGCGCGCTGAAGTACGGTGTGGGTGAAATTCCGCCACTATATGACTGGCTGCGTCAGCGCGGATATATTGCTGATTCTGATCTGCATATCAGCGGCGAGGCCGATCTGTACCTGAAAGACCTGCCGGAGAAACAGGTGGTACGGCTGGCGAATATGGGACGGTTCCTTGTGCGGCTGCGCGATCTGGTTCAGGAGCGGCTGGGCGTGCCGTTCGGCATCGTGCTGGTGCCGACACAGCATCAGGTTTATCCGGCGAGGTTTACGAAATATCTGGCACATAACGGCCTGAATCCGGCCGCTTACGATCTGGCTCTGCCAAACCGGCGGCTGGCTGAAATTCTGTCTGCCAGCGGAATTCCGTCACTTGATCTGCGGCCGCCTCTGCTGGCCCGGAATGATGAGGCCCTGACTTTCATCAACAATGGGCATCTGAATCCGCGTGGTCAGAAAGTTGCGGCTGAATATATCGCTCCCTGGATAGCCTCTGCCCTTGGTGTCGAGGCGGTGAAACCCTGATGATCTATGATCCGATCTCCGTCGATTCGATCGGTTTTGCCCTGCTTGCCAGCAGTCTGATTCTCTGCGCCTGGGGAGAGCGTACCCGAAAGTATTTTCTTCCGGCACTGGGACTCGTCAGCGCGTTCATGGCGCTGACCTGGCTGAAACCGGCGGACCTGCTGGCACTGGCTGCGTTTCTTGTTCCCCCCTATCTGCTGATCCGCAGCCGCTGGGGAGCAGATCCGGATGAGGGGCAGTCGGCAGTGGTTGTACTGCTGGTCTGGCAGGTCGGGTTATTCATTCTGCTGCGCGGCTATGGTCCGGCGGATATCGAGCGCTGGATCAGCCATCCGGTTTCCGTGATTGGCCTGTCCTATATCCTGTTCCGGCAAATTCATATGATTGTGGATGCACCGGATTCGGGAGACCTGCCGCTGACGCCACTGCATTACTGGGGCTATCTAGCAGCGTTCTGGACTTTCCTTGCCGGCCCCATCCAGCGTTATGAGGATTTCTGTGACGGCCTGAACGAGATCGGGCGGCCTGATACAGCAGAACAGCTGGCGGCCGGCCATCGTATCGCGAATGGTCTGATTCTGGGCTTCCTGATCGCGCCACTGTTTCTGCCAACGCAGAATCTGGCCCTGCTGCGGGAAGAGGGGGCGAACTGGCTCGATTTCCTCATCGTGTTCTACAGTTTTCCGATTTACCTCTATCTGAACTTCACCGGCTATACGGATGTCATGATCGGGATCAGCCGCCTTTGTGGCATGACGACGATGCCGGAGAACTTCAATCGGCCTTTCCTGGGCCGTAACATTCAGGACTTCTGGGCGCGCTGGCATATCTCGCTGTCCACCTGGATTGGCCATTATGTGTTCAATCCGCTGAATGCGACGATCATGCGCCGGGTCGATCCGGCCTGGCACAAACTGGCCATGGCAGGTGCGCTCTATGTCACCTTTTTTGTTGTCGGTATGTGGCATGGCACGACCCTGAACTTCTTCATCTTTGGTCTGGCCCATGCGACGGGTGTGCTGGTCAATGTCGCCTATGGTGCGATGATGACCCGATGGCTTGGCCGTGACCGCCGCAAGGTTGTGCTGGCCCATCCGGTGATGCGCTGGGCCTCGATCTTTCTCTGCATCAATTATATCTGCATCACCATGTTCGTGGTGAACTATGACCTCACCGACCTTTATCAGACCATGAGGCTGTTCTTTGGTATCTGACCCCGGTTCTGCATATGCCCGGTATCTGGAAAACGTCTTTCTGACGCGGACCAGCCATCCGTTTCTGATCTCGGGTTTCGATGATCGCAGCCTGACCTATGGCGAGGCGTTCGACCTGTCGCGGCGGGTTGCGGGCTGGATGGCAGGGCAGGGCGTGTCCGCCGGTGATGCCGTCTGCCTGTCGTCGCCGAATGATGTTGATCTGGCGGTCTGTTACCTCGCGGTGATGCATCTGGGCGGGCGGATCGTGCCACTGAACCCGCAACTGACGACGACGGACCGGCAGAACATTGTCGCGGTCAATCAGCCGAAGCTGATACTGGCTGACCCGGGTTTGAGGGAAGCGACAGAGACACTGGCCCGTGCCGCGGGTTGTGAGGTGCCGCTGGTCAGTGGTGATGAAACACTGCTGCCGTCCGAGGCCCGTGAGGCTGCGCCTCATGCCCGCAGCTTTGGTGAAGCAGGTGACAATGATGTCTTCCTGACCGCCTATTCTTCCGGCAGCACCGCCGCCCCCAAGGGCGTTGATGTGACCTGGCTGGGCATGTTCGGGAACGCTATCGCCTATGCCCGTCATATGGGACTGGATCAGGATTGCCGGTTCTACAATACCTTGCCGATGACCTATATGGGCGGGCTCTACAACATGACCATGCTGCCGGCGGTGCTGGGGGCGACCACCATTGTCGATCACGTACTGGGCCCGGCAAACCTGTTTTCCTACTGGGATCAGGTTGATGATTTCAGGGCCGATACGCTCTGGTTTGCTGCTGCCATTCTGTCGATGCTGATGGCTGCCGACCGGGGTGATGATCTGTCAGAAATTACCGGGCGGGTACGGTTTTCCTTCTGCGGGTTTGCCCCGCTGCCGGAGGAAGTCAGGTTGCGTTTTGAAGACCGTTTCGGTCTCAGCCTGCTGGAGAATTATGCCTCCAGCGAATGCCTGTTTGTAACCGCCCGCAAGCCGGGTGTTCTTCATCCGGCAGGCTCGAAAGGCCCGGTTCTGGAAGGTATCATGGTTGATATTATCGGTCCGGACGGGGCTTTGCTCCCACAGGGCAGTGAAGGGGAAGTGCGTATCAATACACCGCATCTGGCTGCGGGATATCGCGCCGGGAGCGAGGCAGATGCCGCCGCGATCACGCCGGATGGCTTCCTGTCCGGTGATCTGGGATATCTGGATGACAATGGCGAACTGTTCATAACCGGACGGGCCAAAGACCTGATTATCCGGGGCGGTGAGAATATCAGCCCGGCGAGTGTCGAGGAGACACTGGTGGCACATCCGCTGGTCACGGCTGCGGCCGTTGCCGGTCTGCCGGACCCGGTTTACGGGGAAACGGTTGGTGCCGCGCTGGTTCTGGGCAAGGGAGGGGATGCCGGTAGTCTGGAGGATATCACCCGGTTCTGCCGGACAAACCTGCCGAATGCCCGTGTGCCGACAAAACTGATAATCGTTAGTGATCTGCCGAAAGGGCCAACCGGCAAGGTTGACCGCAAGGCGGTACGCGACCTGCTGACAGCAGAAGGATAACACTCATGGCCGATGACAAACTGTACTGGAATGCGGCGGCGGTTGTGGTGCCGCTGGGTGGTGGAAAGCTGCGCCTGTTCCAGCCGGTCATGCGCCGCAACCTCATTGCCCCGCTGGGCTTCATGGCGGCGATTGATCTGCTGCAGGGCGGATGCCGCAAAGATGATCTTGTCGCCGAGTTGGGCGATGCCGGTGAATCAATGACGCTGGAGGATGCAACATCCTTCACGCTCTGGGATCATGTGTTTCGCAATCCCGGCATGTTTGACCCGTCGGCGATTGAAGAGACGGTCACCGGACTGGATGAGGCCATCGACCTGCTGACGGATTGCGGGTTCATTGCGGACCAGACGGACCCGCCGCTGGATTTTGCGAAACGCTCGTTCGCTGACCGGTTTCGCGGCACCTATCATGAGCAGATCGGCACGGAATGCCTGTTCAACCGGACAGAGCCTGCGGACTGGTGGACAGCCCAGAAGTTCGAACCTGACCTGACAACCCTTCGTCCGACACCTTACCGGGATATCGAGCAGAAATTTCTTGAGGCTTATGTCCCGGAGAATCTCGCCGGGCAGGATGTGCTCGAAGTCGGCTGCGGTACGGGTTTCTTCACCGGACTGATTGCCCGCCATGCGGCCTCAACCGTTGGTATGGATTATAACGCAGACTATATCGATGCGGCGCGGCGGGATCATCCGGATGCGGAATTCCATGTTGGCGACCTGCTGGCACTGGATGATTTTGACCGCAGCATTGCGGGGCGTCGTTTTGACCGTGTGGTCCTGATCGACACCTTCCTGTTCCTGTTCGACCAGACCTTTCAGAACAGCCTGTATGAACAGCGCATCAAGGTCATGCAGGGGTTGCGCCGGTTCCTGAAGCCCGGTGGCCGGTTGCTGATCATGGATCCGCATCCGTTCTGGCTGACCCCGTGGGTCGGTACGTCAGAAACCCCGGTCGGCCTGATTTCGGAATATCGCCTGCGCTGGTTCAAGGTGACACCGACTCTGGAAGAGGTCTCAGAGACCCTGACCGGTGCCGGTTTCCATATCGCCCGTATTCTGGAGCCGGATATCGATCCGGCCTATGCGAAAGCCGACCCGGTCGGCCATGCCTTCATGGCCCAGTTCCCACAATGGTGGTTCTTCGAGGCTGTCGCCGCAGAGTAGGGAGTGCGGCCAGGAATCGATTATTTTCTGATTGTCAGGATTTTTTCTTTGCGACCACGGCAGTCAGGTCGCCGACATTCTTCAGACCGGATATTTCACGGGTTGAAAAACGGATGGAAAAGGCCCGCTCCACGGCGATAATCAGCCGGACATGATTCAGGCTGTCCCAGCCGTCGACATCGTCGGCGGTCATTTCAGGTACAGGATCCGGGGCGTCGGGGCCGAACACATCGCGGAAAACCTCGCCCAGTGTGGCGTATATCTCTTCAGTCTGCATGAAAAAGGCCAGAGTCGTGCGGTTGACAAGCGAGCAAGGTAACTAACATAACAGTCCACTTCTGCAAGACTATCTGCCGTCGCAGGACGGCGCTGACAGGATAAAGGCACATGCCCCTCGATTTGAAGCAGGTTCAGATACTCGAATGCACGTTGCGTGATGGCAGTTATCTGATTGATTTCCAGTTTACCGCTGATGACACGACCCGCCTGACACGGGCGCTCGACAAGCTCGGCATGCGACTGATTGAAGTCGGTCACGGGGTCGGTATTGCCGCTTCTCCCTCCAAGGGGCGGGCAGCAGCAACGGATGTCGAATATGTCCGGGCGGCCCGTGCCGGATCAAAGAATGCGCTGATCGGCATGTTCTGTATCCCCGGCATTGCGACACTGGATGATCTGAAAGCCTGCGTTGATGCGGGTCTGCAGTTTGTCCGGATTGGCGCCAATGTCGACGCGGTTGCACAGACCGAGGAATTTATCGGGGAAGCCCGCAAGATGGGCCTGCTGGTATTCTGCAACTTCATGAAATCCTATGCCATGAAGCCGGAAGCCTTCGCCTCTGTCGCCCGTATCAGCGCCGATTTTGGGGCGCAGTGCCTGTATGTGGTCGACAGTGCCGGCGGCATGATGCCGGACGAGGTAAAGCATTACACTCAGGCCATTTTGGATGTGGTCGATATGCCTGTCGGCTTCCACAGTCATAATAATCTGGGCCTCGCCGTCGCCAATTCGATGGCCGCCATTGATGCGGGTGCGACAATTGTCGATACCACACTGCTCGGCATGGGCCGGTCGTCCGGTAACGCGCCGACGGAAACCATGGTCTCACTGCTGCAGCGCCGGTATGGCGCCTGCAAGGATATGGATCCGACGCTCTATGTTGAACTGGCGGAACGTGCCGTGGCCCCGCTGATGCGTAATCGCTGGGATGATTCGATGAAGACGGCGCTGGGTATGGCGCAGGTCCATTCGATGTATGCGCCGAAGATAGAGCGCGCCGCCGAAGAAGCCGGGCTGAATCTCTATAGTCTGATTGCCGAGGTTGGTCGCCGGGACATGCTGAACCTGTCGGATGTGGTGCTTGAAAAAGCATCGAAAGCGGCCGCCAGTGAGCAGAAAGTCAGCGAACTTCTCGGTGATGTCTCGCTGGTCGAAGCGCCTGTTGACGCAAGTGACCTGGCCGGCGCCGTGTTGCTGGCACGCAAGCTGAACCTGCCGGTACATGCGGTTCTGGTATCTGCCGACAAGTTTGCCTCGGTAGAGGTGACCCGTGCCGCCGTGGAGATTGCGACGACAGAGGCAAAGCTGGCCGATCTGCATGAACAGGCAAAGTTCCAGGGGGTTGATGTACAGTCCCCGCCTGACCGCAATATTCGTTTTTCCGCCTGATATCGGACACAGAAAACATGAAAATCGTTGATCTCTCTGTCGAGCTGGCGCACGGCATGGTGCGTTACCCCTCGCCCTATCTTCCGGCGGTCACGCTGGATGATGCCGCAACCCATGAGGTTGAGGCACGACATGCGCAGATCCTGCGCTGTGGCACCCATGTCTCGACCCATCTGGACGCGCCCTATCACGCGATTCCCGACGGCAAGAAAATCGACGAGCTGCCGCTGGAGCATCTCTGTGGCAATGCGGTGAAACTGCGCATTCCTGATGGCCGCACCAAGGACAGCCCGCTCGATGCGGCAGACTTCGCAAATTTCGCGGAAAAGGATACGGTCGAAAAACTGGTGATCGAAACCGGCTGGGCAAAGGCAACCTGGGGTACGGTCGATTATTTCACGGAAGGTCCGAACATCACCCGCGAGGCTGCCCATGAACTGGCAAGCTGGCCGAAGCTGCATCTGATCGCGATGGATTTCCCGAATATTGATTCCAAGGCCGAGACGGTGATGGGCAAGCCGAACCCGAATCATGTCATTCTGCTGGGTCGGGAGATCCTGCTGCTGGAAAATCTGGTCCGGCTGGAAGAATGTCCGGATCATTTCTTCCTGTCCTCGCCGCCGCCGAAGCTGGTGGGTGGTGACGGCTGCCCCTGCCGCGCCGTCGCCATGTTTCCATCCCCCTTTCCCGGCTGATCTGACGAACCTTGCTGTCTGAAACTGAACAACGTGTGCGGCGCGACGCAGGCGAGCGCCTGCGCTGTCCCGCCTGTCATCATGACGGACTGACGATTGCCGGTGACGGTGCGTCACTGGTCTGTTCGTCCTGTGGGGCGGGCTATCCTCTGGATGGTGAAGGGGGCTTTGCCTCACTGCTGTCAGACTTTACCGGTGGTGAGGTCAAAGGCGATATTCAGGCCTGGTGGGGTGACCTTTATCGCCAGCTTTATGAGGGCCATGAAGAGGGCGTCGATCAGGCGGAACTCGACCGCCGGATTGCAGATGTCGAAGACCTGTTCCGTCTGCGGGAGCATCTTTGTACCGAGGAAATGCCGCTGGATGATCTGGCCGGCAAAACCGTTCTGGAAATCGGACCGGGTGCGGGTGCGCATTCCTGTGTCTTCCTGCGCCACGGGGCAGAGGTGACCGCCGCCGATATCACCATCGAACGTGCCGCGGCGACCATGCGGAAATTCTCGATCCTGGCGCCGGGCCGCGGGCAGGCCTATCAGGCGGATGCCGAGAACCTGCCGTTTCAGGATAACAGCTTCGATTTCGTCTATTCGAACGGCGTGCTGCATCATTCCGACGATACCAATCGCTGTATTGCCGAGGTCAACCGGGTGCTGAAACCGGGTGGGCGGGCAGTGCTGATGCTCTATGCCCGGCACAGCTCCGTCTACTGGTGCAACGTGCTGCCGCGTGCCCTGCTGACGCTGGAGTTCTTTCGCTGGCCGGAAGCCAACTGGGTCGGTCGTCTGACCGAGGGCAAACCAAAGTTCGGCGATGTCCGGAACCCGGTGACACGGGTTTATTCGGCGAAAGAAATTCACGAGGTAATGGCTGCCTTCGAGATGAAGAGCCTGCGCAAGTCCAGTTTTCAGTTCGATAATGTTACCATCCCGCGCATGACGCAGATTCGCGACTGGTGGCTGGAGAAGACGGGAACAAAGCCGCATCCCGGCGGTATCCCGATCTATGGCAAGAAGTTCCTGCCGGAATCAAAGCTGGAGCTCGCCATCGGACGGCATTTCGGTTTCTGCTGGAACATCGTGGCGGAGAAAAGATCATGACCGGTAAACTTCCCCTGACCGGCAAGCGTGCGCTGGTGACCGGCGGTACACGCGGCATCGGATATGCCATTGCGGAACGGCTGCGCGATGATGGCGCGGAAGTCTATGTCACCGGTACGGGACCGGACGGAAAGGGCCCGAAACGGACCGCCTACTGGCAGGTTGATTTTACGGATCAGGCATCGACGGCGGCTTTTGCCGAAACCATCTCGACCCGTGGCATTGATGTGCTGGTCAATAATGCCGGGATCAACAAGGTCAGCCCGTTTACCGAGATCGACCCGGAGGATTTCCGGCGCGTTCAGAAGGTGAATGTGGAAGCGCCGTTTATCCTTGCCCGCGCGGTTGTCGGCGGCATGGTGCAGCGGGGATGGGGGCGTATCGTTACCATTGCATCGATCTGGGGCAATATCTCGAAGGCAGGACGGGCACCTTATTCGACCAGCAAGTTTGCGGTCGACGGCATGACGGCGGCACTGGCGGCAGAGGTCGCGGGTGCCGGGGTGCTCTGCAACTGTGTCTCTCCCGGTTTCATTGATACCGATCTTACCCGGCAGGTACTGGGGGATGATGGTATCGCCGAACTGGTCGCACAGGTGCCGGCCGGGCGTCTTGGCCAGCCGCAGGAAATCGCGGCTCTGGTGGCCTGGTTGTCGGGGCCGGAAAACAGTTATATCAGCGGCCAGAATATTCTCATCGACGGAGGGTTTACCCGTGTCTGACCAGATGATCATTCAGTCCCACAAGGGACCGTATGAGGTGCATTTCCGGAAAGATGCCATCGACAATATGGCTGACCTGCTGCCGGAAAGCGGTGTGGTGCTGATTGATGCCCATGTGGCTGACCTCTATCAGGACCGTATCGGGGCTGCGCTCGCTGGCTGGCCGGTGGTTCGGATCGATGCGAAGGAAACCAACAAGTCGCTGGAAGCCATGCCGGGTTTCGTCGATCAGCTTGTCGATGCCCAGCTGCGCCGAGACCAGTGCATTGTCGCCATCGGTGGCGGTATCATTCAGGACATCACCTGCTTTCTGGCCAGCACATTGCTGCGTGGCGTTGAATGGCAGTTCTTTCCGACCACCCTGCTGGCACAGGCGGATTCCTGCATTGGCTCTAAAAGCTCCATCAACAGCGGCTCGACGAAGAATATCCTCGGCACTTTCAATCCGGCCCGGAAAATCTATATCTGCACGGATTTCCTGAAGACGCTGGATGAACGGGATCTGCGTTCCGGTATCGGTGAAATCCTGAAAGCCCATGCGATTGCCGGCCCGGCTGCTTTTGACGCGCTGGCGGCAGAATATGACGGCTTGCTGGAACGCGGGCCGGTGCTGGAGAAGTGGATCCGGTCGTCGCTCGATATCAAGAAGGAATATATCGAGGAAGACGAGTTCGATCAGGCGCGGCGCAACATTTTCAATTATGGCCACAGCTTCGGTCATGCCATCGAATCCGTCACCAACTATGCGGTCCCGCATGGCATTGCGGTGACCATGGGCATGGATATGGCAAACCATGTGGCGGCCAGTCTGGGCGTTGCCGGTGACGATCAGTTCCGGCGTACACATCCGACCTTCCGGACCAACTATGCCGGTTTTGAGACGGTTGAAATTGACGTCGATGCGATGCGCCGGGCGATGTCGAAGGACAAGAAGAACATTGGCCGCAACAGCGTCACGCTGATCCTGCCGGGCCGGGACGGAACTCTGTTCCGGGCACCTTACGATAATGATGACCGCTTCGCCGACGCCTGCCGCAGTTTCCTGCACGAAGGTCGCGCTGCGTGATACGATTGTCCCCGTCGGTCTGGTGAAATGGTTTTGGCATTACAATCTTGATTGCTGCCCTGCTCAGGAAATCCCGTCAGGTCGCGTCAGACCCGACACTACAGCGATGGTTGCTCCGGCGACTGCTCGGTCAGAAGGATGTTCTGGCGGCTCCGTCAATTGCGGGCAAGCGTCTGCCCTATCTTGAGACGATCTCCGTCGTCTCCCCTGATCTTGAGCCCCCCTCCTTTCGCTCTTCAGTCTTTGCACCGCCTGCAACAGACTGTGTGATCCGTCTGGCTGGTACAGACCTGACCGTTACAGCGAACGGTGTTTCCGGCCTGTTTCATCGCAGTTTCGATGATCTCGAAGATTACCTCGCGCTGCACCGGTTTGCCTGGTTACCGGTCTGTCAGCCATCGCTGGACTGGGTTGCTGCCCTCTGGCAGGAGTGGGTAGCCGGGTTTGGGCATGATTCGCAGGGCTGGGCCTGGCATGCCTATACGGCGACGGAACGGGCGGTCAATATGATCGATTTTGCCAGCCGTCACGGTGCGCCGGGTGATGTCGTTGACTTTGTGAATATTCTGCATCTGCATGGCCGGGCAATTTCAGATGGCCTGGAATATTTTGGTGAACTGAACACCTATAATCATCTCGCCAATAATGGCCGCGGGCTGTTTCGGATCGGGCTGGCGGTGGGCGATGCCGGCATGGCGGCCAGCGGGGCGCTGATTCTGACACGGGAAGCAGATCGCATTTTTGACCCGTCGGGGATGCTGCGGGAAGGTTCCAGCCATTATCAGTTGCTACTCTGCCGTCAGTATATGGATTGCTGGCTGGCCGCCCGGCGGGCCGGTCATGAAGCCGCAGATGCCTTGCACGATATTCTCACCCGTATTTTGCCGCCCTGCCGCCTCTTTGCTGGCACAGACACAGTCTTTCCAGCAAGCCCCCCTCATCCTGAACCCGTTTCAGAATCCCGAATCGGGTCTGGGATGAGGCCGATGCCGCTTGTCGGGGATATCTCGCCGGATTGTCCGCCGTCCTTTCTGCTGGGACTGCTGCCGGGTCATGATGCGTCGCAGGGCTGGACCGGTATGCTCAGCGACGATGACCGTGCGGCCTGCATTGCCCTGCGGGATTCCGTTGCGGACCCGGATATGGAGGCCCTTGCTGACAGCGGCTGGCATGTTCATAAATCCGGGGACTGGTCGCTGCTGGTTCATGCGGCTCCGGGCGGCTGGCCGTTCTATCCCGGGCATGGTCATCAGGATCTCGGCGGGTTTGAACTGCATTTCGGGGAGACGCAGGTTTTCGTCGACCCCGGCCG
>TARA_R110000787_G_scaffold29404_3_pt1 | contig 14754 bp, 10 predicted proteins | sample TARA_R110000787 | Tara Oceans TARA_R110000787 (sample SAMEA4397920) | marine metagenome | biome: Polar Biome; feature: [DCM] deep chlorophyll maximum layer (ENVO:01000326); material: water (ENVO:00002006), including particulate matter (ENVO:01000060) such as... | depth 35 m
CCCACAGATGGCCGCTACGGTGAAAATCCCAACCGACTGCAGCACTACTACCAGTTTCAGGTTGTCCTGAAACCGTCCCCCGATAATATTCAGGAGCTGTATCTCGACTCCCTGCGACAACTCGGCATTGATACCAATATCCACGATATTCGATTTGTGGAGGATAACTGGGAATCACCCACGCTGGGCGCCTGGGGGCTCGGCTGGGAAGTATGGCTGAACGGCATGGAGGTGACGCAGTTCACCTACTTTCAGCAGGTGGGCGGCCTGGAATGTTTTCCGGTCACCGGTGAGATCACCTACGGTCTCGAACGAATTGCCATGTATTTGCAGGGCGTGGATAGCATCTATGACCTGGTGTGGACCGAGGGACCGGAAGGCCGCGTCACTTACGGGGATGTTTTTCACCAGAATGAGGTGGAGATGTCAGCTTTTAACTTCAATGAGGCCAATGTGGATTTCCTGTTCCACAGCTTTGATGTTTACGAAAGCGAAAGTCAGCGGTTAATTGAAAAAGGCCTGCCACTACCCGCCTATGAAATGGTCATGAAAGCCTCGCACGCCTTCAATCTCCTGGACGCAAGGCATGCCATTTCCGTCACAGAGCGGCAACGTTTCATTCTCCGTGTGAGAACCCTGGCAAGAGCCGTGGCACAGGCGTATTTCAACTCACGTCTGGCACTTGGCTTCCCGCTGGCACCACCGGCCCTTGCCAATCACGTTAAACAGCTGGCAGCAGAGGCTCAAACATGAGTTCAGATTTTCTTGTTGAAATTGGCACAGAAGAGCTCCCACCAAAGTCACTGTTGAACCTGTCAGAGGCTTTTCGGGAGGAAATTGTAAATCGCCTCTCCGAGCTAAAGCTGAACTTTGGCACCGTTTCCTCATTTGCATCACCCCGTCGCCTGGCAGTGGTTGTTCGCGCACTCGATTCGATGACCCCAGGGCAGGAAACCATCAACTGGGGGCCACCCAAATCCGTTGCCTTCGATCAGGCTGGCATACCAACCCGCGCCGCCCAGGCCTTTGCCGAAAAAAATAACTGTCCGCTGGCTGCGTTGGCGGACATGGTTGAGCACGATGGCAAACAGGAAAAACTGTGCCACAGGGCCAGCCAACCGGGTCAATCAACCGCGGCCCTGCTGGGGGATATCGTGTCCGGCGCTCTGACAGCATTGCCCATTCCAAAGCGCATGCGCTGGGGTACACGCCGCGAAGAATTCGTCCGGCCGGTTCACTGGATCGTTATGTTATTCGGTAACGAAATCGTCGAGACAGAGGTAATGGGCCTGCCCGCCGGAAACAGAAGTCGCGGTCACCGTTTCCATGCCCCCAATGACATCGTTATTGACAGTCCCGCCGGTTATGGTCAGCAGCTGAAGCAGGCCTACGTGTTGGCAGACTTTGCTGAACGTCGCCATTTAATCCGGGAAGGTGTTCACGCCGCTGCCAAACAAGCCGGCGGCCATGCGGTTATCGATGACGATTTACTGAATGAAGTGACCGCCCTCAACGAGTGGCCCGTGCCATTGGTGGGACAGTTTGAAGCACGCTTTCTCGACGTCCCCGCGGAAGCACTGATCTCTTCCATGAAATCCCATCAGAAATATTTTCATGTGCTGGATGACAGCGGCAAGTTAATGCCGATCTTTATTACCGTCGCCAATATTGAGAGCACTGACCCAGAGCAGGTAATCCGCGGCAATGAACGGGTGATACGACCGCGCCTGTCGGATGCCGCCTTCTTTTATGAAACTGACCGCCAAACCACGCTGGCCAAACAGCGCGAGTTACTTCGCAGCATTGTGTTCCAAGCGAAGCTCGGATCGCTGTTTGACAAGACTGAACGGGTCGCCAGTCTGGCCCGGACCTTGTCGGAGACAACCGGTGCCGACGGCGCGCTGGCATTCCGTGCCGGGGAGTTGAGCAAGTCGGATCTGGTGAGCGAAATGGTCGGTGAGTTCGATGATCTGCAAGGGACCATGGGCCGCTATTATGCAATGCACGATGGCGAAGACCCGGAAGTGGCCGATGCGCTTTTTGAACAATACCTGCCCCGTTTTGCCGGTGACATCATTCCCACCACCAGGACCGGGATTACCCTGGCGATAGCCGACCGCCTGGACACGCTCGTCGGCATCTTCGGTATCGGGCAACCGCCCAGCGGCTCAAAAGACCCCTTTGCCCTGCGTCGCGCAAGCCTCGGTGTATTGCGGATTATTGTCGAACACAATATCGATATTGATCTCAAGGTAGCACTGGACCTGGCACTCGCCCAACTCGATGCATCGGCGCTGGTAGAGAGTGCCGACCATATAAACAAGCAAGTACTCACTTACATGCTGGATCGCTTCAAGGGGCGATATGAAGATGAGCATATCCCTTCAGAAGTCTTCCAGTCCGTCGCTGCGCGACAGCTCAGTAATCCTCTCGATATTCATTTGCGAGTACTGGCTGTGCACGCCTTCAACCAACTGCCGGAAGCTGAGGCACTTGCCGCCGCCAACAAGCGTGTGTCCAATATTCTCTCCAAACAAACCGATCTGCCGGATGGCAGGGAAGTCAATCAGGACTTGCTTGCCGAGCCCGCCGAACAGGCACTCGCCAAAACACTCACGGCATTGACCGGTTCAGTCAGACCACTCCTTGAGGCCCGGGATTACACCAGCGCACTGAAAGAGCTGGCAAAATTGCGGGATTCGGTCGATCAGTTTTTTGATGAGGTCATGGTCATGGCAGAACAGTCAGAAGTGCGCATGAACCGCCTTGCGCTGTTACAAAAACTGCAGGCGTTGTTTTTGAATATAGCGGATATTTCCCTGTTGGTACCGGCCAAGTAAATGACTAAGCTGGTAATTCTCGACCGGGATGGTGTAATCAATCAGGACTCCGATAATTACATCAAGACTGTCGATGAATGGATCCCTCTGCCCGGCAGTATTGCTGCCATAGCCAGGCTCCACCGGGCCGGTTATAGCGTGGTCGTAGCTACCAACCAGTCGGGGATCGGACGAGGTCTGTTTGATCTTGATGACCTGGAAGCCATGCACGAAAAGTTATCTGGGCTTCTGGCACAACAGGGTGCCGAGTTGGCGGGAATATTCTATTGCCCCCATACACCAGAGGATCACTGCCATTGCCGAAAACCGGCACCCGGGCTTATCGATGCCATTGCCAGTGAATTTGGTGTGTCACTGAACGGCGTTCCCCTGATTGGCGACAGCCTGCGGGATCTACAGGCTGGCTTGAGTCATCAGTGCACTCCCATCCTGGTACGTACCGGCAAAGGTGCCGCCACGGAAAAGAAACTGCCTTCTCAACCGGAAATCGAGTTACAACAAGCGGCAGTTTTTGATGATCTAGGCCAGGCTGTGGATTATTTACTGGCCCAGGCCACAGGAATTTCCCATGAATAAGCCCATTATGCTCCTGCGTTCAATGCTGTTTTATCTGCTTTATATGCTGATAGTCTTTGTTTTTGGCCTCGTTTCTATCATTTCCGGGCCTTTTCTAGGCTACCTGAACCGTCACCGTCTACTCACCACCGCCGGCATGCTGATCAACCGTGCACTGAGTCTCACCTGCGGTATTAACGTCCAGGTAGATGGTCTGGAAAATGTCCCCCATACCCCGTGCGTCATCCTCAGTAAACACCAGTCTACCTGGGAGGTTTTTTTCCTGCAGCGGCTCTTTATGCCCGTCAGCACCATCCTGAAACAGGAGTTACTGAAAATACCCTTTTTTGGCTGGGGTATCCGCCTGATGCACCCCATTGCCATTGATCGCAGCAACCCCCGTCAAGCCATGAAACAGGTTATGCAGCAGGGTACGCAACGTATCAGCGAAGGGAATCGGGTGGTTATTTATCCAGAGGGGTCCCGCATCCCTTATGGTAAAATTGGCAAATATGGCCGAAGTGGCGCTGCTCTGGCGATTGCAGCGGGTGTGCCCATCATTCCGGTAGCCCATAATGCGGGCTATTGCTGGCCGGCCCGGCAACTGATGAAACGACCAGGCACGATCCATGTCATTATTGGCAAACCCATTATTGTGACAGCTGAAAGCAACAGCCAGGTTGTGACAGAACAGGTCAAAGACTGGATTGAGACACAGCAGCTAAGATTGGCCGATCAGTAAGTTTTCCATCGCAAGCTGTTAGATTTTCTACCCATACTCTCCTAGACTGAATTGTGTGACTGTTCACAACCAGCGTGGGTTTCATCCATGAAAGATATCGATAAAGGCGCTTATATTGGTGAGGATCGACGCAAGGAGCAGCGCCGAAAAAGCCCCGATAGGCGTGATGATATTCGTTTTGAACCCAATAAAGATGATCGCAGGGTAAATCGTGGTCGCCGGAAAGCGGATGGCGATGTCTGGCAAGATCACGAAGAATAGAACGCCCTGTATACAGACAAACAGACCATAAAAAACCCGGCCATTGGCCGGGTTTTTTGTTTAATAATCAATCAGTTAGACGTCAAGATTGGTTACCGATAGCGCATTGGTTTCAATAAACAGCCGACGTGGTTCTACCTGGTCACCCATCAGCGTATTGAACATCTGATCCGCAGCAATCGCGTCCTCAATCGTCACTCTGAGCATTCGGCGGGTTTCCGGATTCATAGTGGTATCCCAAAGCTGTTCAGGGTTCATTTCTCCCAGCCCCTTGTAGCGCTGAACATTGTAACCACGGCGCGATTCGCCCATAAGCCAGGTAAGGGTTTCACTAAAGCTGGTGACCGGTTTACTGCGGTCACCCCGCTGGACATACGCACCCTCTTCAATCAGGCCGTGCAACTGTCTGCCCAATGCGACAATCGCACCATATTCGCCCGAGGCAAAAAATTCATGGTTAAACCGATAATTGGTCGGTACACCATGGGCGGTCAACTCGACAACAGGCAAAAAGGTATGCCGTTCAGGATCCTCAATGACACTTACCTTGTAACGGTGACTACCGGCAATATTGTCCTGTTCAAACGAACCGGCCAGTTTCTCGCTCCATTTCTCGACAACCGCTCGGTCAGAAAGCTGGCGAGGTTCAAGGACGGGGGTATCAATCAATTTTTGCAGTACACTCTCCGGATAAACCCGCGACATCCGATCGATGATATTCATTACGCGGCGATAGTCTGCAACCAGACTTTCCAGTGCAGGACCACTGATGGGCGGGGCCTCCGCCGTCACATGAAGACTTGCCGATTCGAGGGCAGACTGTGTCAGGAAGGCAGTCAGAGACTGGTCATCTTTAAGATATTGCTCCTGTTTTCCCTTGCTGATTTTATACAGCGGCGGTTGAGCGATATAGATGTGTCCCCTTTCGACCAATTCCCGCATTTGCCGGAAGAAAAAAGTGAGCAACAGGGTGCGGATGTGTGAACCATCGACATCGGCATCCGTCATGATCAGAATCGTGTGGTAACGAAGCTTATCGGGGTTGAACTCTTCCGTACCAATGCCACAACCCAGAGCGGTGATCAGTGTGCCCACTTCCGCACTCGATAACATTTTATCGAAACGGGCCTTTTCTACGTTGAGGATTTTTCCCTTCAGGGGAAGAATGGCTTGAGTTCGGCGATCCCTGCCTTGCTTGGCTGAGCCACCCGCAGAATCACCCTCCACCAGGTACAGCTCGGAAAATGCCGGGTCTTTTTCCTGACAATCTGCCAGTTTTCCAGGCAATCCGGCGATATCCAGCGCACCCTTGCGACGAGTCATATCACGGGCTTTACGGGCAGCCTCCCTTGCCCTGGCGGCATCCACCATCTTATTGACGATACTTCTGGCATCCTGGGGGTTTTCCAAAAGGTAGTCCATGAAATTACTACCCATCTCTTGCTCAACAGCGGTTTTTACTTCTGAACTGACCAGTTTGTCTTTGGTTTGTGAGGAAAATTTTGGATCGGGCACTTTAACAGAAACAATCCCGGTCAACCCTTCTCGGGCATCATCCCCGGTAGTATTAACTTTGGCATTTTTTCCGAGTCCCTCTTTTTCGATATAGGTATTGAGACTTCTCGTTAACGCCGCCCGAAATCCAGCCAGATGGGTACCACCATCGCGTTGCGGAATGTTGTTGGTATAACAGAAGATATTTTCCTGAAAACTATCATTCCACTGCAGGGCCACCTCGACACCGGTCCCGTCTTCACGCTGAACATCAAAATGCATGACCTGATTGATCGTTGCTTTGTTGGTGTTCAAATATTCCACAAAAGCCTTGAGTCCACCTTCATACTGATAAATGTCCTCTTTACCACTCCGCTCATCAAGCAGCACAATGCGTACACCTGAATTGAGAAATGACAGCTCCCGGAGCCGTTTGGCCAAAATTTCGTAATGAAACTTGATGTTGGTAAAGGTCTCTGTAGAGGGGACAAAGTGAATCGTCGTACCGGTTTCACTTGTATCACCTACCACCGCCAGGGGCTCTTGTGGTACTCCATGCCGGTAAACCTGTTCATAGATATGCCCACCGCGCCTGATGGTCAGCTTTAGTTCAGTTGACAATGCATTGACCACTGAAATCCCGACTCCGTGTAGCCCCCCGGACACCTTATAGCTATTTTCGTCAAATTTTCCACCGGCGTGAAGCACTGTCATAATGACTTCAGCAGCAGACACGCCTTCTTCGTGCATTTCCGTGGGGATACCCCGACCATTGTCAGACACCGAAATGGATTCATCGGGATGGATTACTACTCTGATTTCTGAGCAATGGCCTGCAAGGCCCTCATCAATGGAGTTATCAACAATTTCAAACACCATGTGGTGCAAACCAGTACCATCATCAGTATCGCCGATATACATCCCCGGGCGTTTTCTTACAGCATCAAGGCCCTTCAGAACCTTGATACTGGAAGAATCATAGCTATTTTGTTCATCAGTCATAGGTGGAGCCCCTAACAATCGTGTTAATTTCTGGACGTAAATTACTCAGTGCCATGCTCTTCCCGAACAGAACCCTGTTCCACGTGGAACAACCTCAGGTCGCTTGTCGACCCAGACCAGAGATCCAATAGATCCCTCCGCTCTACGCCGGTGACGAAAATCTGCGCACCGAGAGCGCTGAGCTTTTCACAAACCTGTTGCCTGTGTTTTATATCCAGTTCTGCAGGTAGATCATCTATCAAATAAAGGCCGGACCGACCGGTTTTATTATAAAAAAGATAACCTTGTGCAACCTGCATAGCTGTCGCCAGCACTTTTAGCTGTCCGCGGGATAGAATATCGCTGACATTCTGTTTCTTTATCCTGATCCGCAAATCTGCACGGTGGGGGCCATGATGGGTGGTTTTTAGTAGACGATCTCTCGGGCGATCTCTGTGCAGCACCTCGGCCAGACCCACCGCTTCATCCCAGCCAGGATGAACAGCGAAATCCACATCACCCAAATCTTTAGACAGCTCACAAGCCACCTGTTTGACTATGGGTAACAAATCATTGAGATAGGCATTTCTCGAGGTGTTTATCTGTTGCGCGAGATCGACAAATTCAGTATCCCATACAGCCAACATCTGTTCGTCTATTCTATCATGTCGCATTAGCGAATTGCGTTGTTTCAGTACACGCTGATAGCGTCGTACCAACTGTTTGTAGTTGTGTTCCACGTGGAACACGCCCCAATCGATAAATCGACGTCGATATTGAGGCCCACCACCAATCAGGTCAAAGCCCTCGGCATTTAAAAGCAACAACGGCAAAGTTTCAGCAAGAGCCGATGCGGCGGCAATTTGTTGTCCATTTATTTTGAATAAAAAATCGCCCTGGCGGCCGCGAGAAACACCTATCGGGGTTGAAATACCCGCAGATTCCCGCAAACCATACGCGGTACAGACTTGCTCTTGGGTATTGATGACGGTATTGAGAACACGGCTTCGGAAAGAACGGCCACGACCCAACAAAAAAATTGCCTCAAGGAGGCTGGTCTTCCCGCTACCGTTGGGGCCGTGGAAAAGATTCACCTGCGGAGAAAGAGACAGCTGAATGTGCTTCAGATTTCTCAATCCGTGCACATGCAACTGTTTAAGATACATTGACTGCGTCTATTGTTATATCCAAAACCGATACACTCTATAGACGCATCGGCATTACCACGTAAACAGCACCCTCTGTCGCAGGGTCTTCAATCAGCGCACTGCTGTTTGCATCGGACAGGGTAAAGCGGACCTCTTCCCCACGTAAGACATTAAGCACATCAATGACATAGCTAACATTAAAACCTATTTCCAATTCGCCAGCATCGTAGTTAACAGCTACGTCTTCCTGGGCCTCCTCCTGCTCCGGGTTATTCGCGGTCAACGTCAACAGGCCATCACTGAGGAGCAAACGCACACCGCGATATTTTTCATTGGAAAGGATCGCGGTGCGACTAAATGCCTGCCGCAACTCCTCCCTCCGACCGATGAGTTGTTTATTGCCACCCTTGGGCAAGACTCGCTGATAGTCAGGATAGGCGCCATCAACCAATTTTGAAGTAAAACGAAATTCTGGTGTTGAAACCCGTATGTGATTATTGCCAAGTACGACTTCAACCCCGGCATCCTCAACAAGCAGCCGGGACAGCTCCAAAACACCCTTGCGTGGAATGATGACCTGTAACGCGTTACTATCAGGACTCTCCAGGGGGGCGTCACGCATGGCCAGCCGATGACCATCCGTTGCAACAACCCGCACTCGGCCTTCACCGACCTCAAGTAGCATGCCATTCAGGTAGTAGCGTACATCCTGCTGGGCCATCGCAAACGCTGTGCTATCCAGCAATTGTTTGAAGGTTTGCTGACTCAGGGAAAACTCCCTGTTACCAGGACCATCTTCTACACTCGGAAATTCATTTGCCGGAAGTGTTGACAGGGTAAAACGGCTTCTGCCACTCGTAACCGTTGCACGACCCGCATCCACCGAGATAGTCAACTCTGCACCCTCGGGCAGAGAACGACAAATATCCATCAACTTTCGACCAGGCACCGTGATTTCACCATCTATAACCGGACTGTCACCCAGATCCAGATAGCCAAGAATTTCTACTTCAAGATCCGTTCCAGTTAACGACAAACGGCCTCCACTCAAGCCAATCAGCACATTTGATAGGATGGGTAAGGTCTGACGTCTTTCAACAACGCCAACCACCAACTGCAGGGGCTTAAGAAAATCTTCTCGCGATACGGTGAACTTCATTAGCTATCTTCCAACAAGTAAATAAGGTCGGTTATCTGAGGGCTACTATTATGATCTATCCTGGATTCCGGGAACAGGTTTTGTCACCTGACAGTCAGGTGGTCAATGCCCGAAGTAGTTGCTTGAAGTCTTCACCTATATCACGACTCGTTTCCTGCAACTCTTTGACCTTCCGGCAAGCATGGAGGACCGTTGTATGATCCCTACCACCGAAGGCCTCCCCTATTTCCGGCAAGCTGTGATTTGTCAGCTCCTTGGCCAACGCCATTGCCACCTGCCGTGGTCTGGCGATTGACCGGCTTCTGCGTTTTGAAAGAAGCTCAGACAGTTTAACCTTGTAATATTCAGACACCACCCGCTGGATATTATCGATGGTCACCAGTTTGTCCTGCAGGGCCAGGAGATCCCGAAGGGATTCACGAATCAGGTCGATATCTATGGTCCTACCGGTAAAGTGAGCACTTGCTATAACTCTTTTTAGAGCACCTTCAAGCTCTCGTACATTTGACCGGATGCGCTGGGCAATAAAAAAAGCAGCGTCGGTCGGCAATTCAACCTTTGCCTGGTGAGCCTTTTTAATAAGAATCGCTACGCGGGTTTCCAGCTCCGGTGGCTCTACCGCAACGGTCAGTCCCCACCCAAAACGGGACTTGAGACGCTCTTCAAGGCCGTTTATTTCTTTTGGGTAACGGTCACAGGTCAGTATCATTTGCTGACCGCCCTCAAGGAGCGCATTGAAGGTATGAAAAAACTCTTCCTGAGATCGCTCCTTGCCTGCAAAAAACTGGATGTCATCAATTAACAAAGCATCTACGGAACGGTAGAAGCGCTTGAAATCGTTGATGGCATTTAACTGCAATGCCTTGACCATATCCGCAACAAAACGCTCAGAATGGAGATAAATAATCTTTGCATTGGGTTTCTGCAGACGCAGCGCATTGCCCACCGCATGCATCAAGTGGGTTTTCCCCAGCCCAACACCACCATAGATGAAAAGTGGGTTGTAAGAGCCGCCGGGGTTTTCAGCAATCTGCTTCGAGGCAGCCAGTGCCAGCTGGTTGGATTTCCCCTCGACAAAGGAAGAAAAGGTAAAAACCTCATTTATATTGCTTTGATGATTCAGTCCACCCTCAATACCACTGTTTCTGGAAGCGGCATGTGTCTGTGGGCGAGCCGGGATAGCAGCAGCCACTGGGACTGAGACAACGGCATCAACCTCCAGATCAGGAGATGGCCTCGATACCGCCGCCCCCTGTTCCCTTTCATGAACACCTGATTCTACGGTGACGGCACATCGCTCCCCGCAAACCTGCTGATAAATATCGACGATTCGATCGAGAAACTTGTCCGACACCCAGTCTTTCACAAAACGATTGGGTGCCAACAGACAGACGCTGTTTGAGGTGGTCGATCCCTCAGGCTGAGAGGTATCGAGTTTAAGTGGCCTTATCCAGGTATTAAATTGTTGTGCTGGCAACTCTTCCTGAAGATAACCAAGACACTTTTCCCATAAAATTTGAGCCAAACCAAACCCCTTCTTTGCTTTGTAGGCGGCACGAAAATGCGGATACTTCGCGTTGTTCTTATGGCCTCAGTCTAGCGATAAAAGGCTCAGTTATCCACACCTATCTGGCATTACCTTAACAGGGATATAACTGAGTATATTTATATTTATCAGTAGGTTATATAATGCAAGAGGTTTTATGTTATACACAGAAAAAAAGTTTGTAATGGTTGTTTTTTAATCAAACACTGTGGATAACCTGTTATCAAAATGTGTGTTTACTGGGGATTTGCTGTCAAAGAGATAATATGAGCGGGCGCCGTTACTGGCCTGCAGTGATTAATGACTGTCCGCCGAAAACAAGTCATTTTCCGATGCAAAAACTGGAAAAAATTTCACCCAGCAGATCATCCGAAGTAAACTCTCCTGTGATTTCGGCCAGGCACTGCTGGGCCAAACGCAAGTCTTCGGCAAGCAGCTCGCCCGCACCAGCCTCATTGAGTTGTTTTTCACCGCTACACAGATATTGTTGGGTACGCTGCAGAGCATCGAGATGGCGCCGTCTGGCGGTAAACCCCCCCGCCCCACTGCCCGAATAACCCATGCACTGCTTGAGATGATCAACCAGATAATCCAGACCACGGCTATGTTTGGCTGAGAGCATCACTACCGGATACCCCTGATTATCTGTAATACCCACCGGGATCCCCGACGCATCCGCTTTGTTCAGGATGAAACTGATATTGTCGGCCTGTGGAAACCTGCTGAAATACTCCGGCCAGTTCTTTTGTGGATCCAGCGAGTAGGGTTGACTGCTGTCCACCACAAACAGAACACGATCCGCTTCTTCTATTGCCTGCCAGGCCCGACGAATACCTTCCCGCTCAATAGGATCAGCAGACTCGCGCAAGCCCGCCGTGTCGATGACATGCAGCGGCATCCCATCCAGGTTGATCTCCTCCCGCAATAAATCCCTGGTAGTACCCTCTATATCGGTGACGATGGCACTGTCCCTACCCGACAGCGCATTAAGCAAGCTGGACTTGCCGGCATTGGGCTTGCCTGCAATAACGACCGTCATACCCTCTTTCAGCAGAGCACCCTGTGTTGCTTGATGAAAAACCTGATCAAGCTGAGTAACGATCTCATGTAAATCTGCACTGACCCGGCCATCAGCCAAAAAGTCGATTTCCTCCTCGGGGAAATCAATGGCCGCTTCCACATAAACCCGCAGACCGGTCAATGCCTCCAGTAATTGGTGGATCTTGGTGGAAAAGGCCCCCTGCAGAGAACGGACTGCACAACGGGCGGCCTGTACCGAGGTGGCACTAATGAGATCGGCAATGGCTTCGGCCTGAGTCAGATCGAGCTTGTCGTTGAGGAAAGCACGCTGTGAAAACTCACCGGGCAAGGCGAGCCTGGCACCCAGCTCAACAGCCCGCTGTAGCAGTATATCCATGATGACTGGACCACCATGCCCCTGCAGTTCGAGCACATGTTCTCCGGTAAAGGAGTGGGGGGCAGGAAAATAAATCGCCAGACCGCGATCAATAACCTGATGATTGCCGTCGTGAAAGTCTGTAAAAACGGCTTTGCGCGGTTCCAGGCTCTTCCCAATCAACCCCTCGACAAATGGGCCCAGTGCGGCCCCCGAAATACGTATCATGCCGACCCCACCGCGGCCCGGCGGGGTCGCCACTGCGACAATAACATCATGATCGTGACTGGGGCTGTTCATGTATCACCAAAAAGGCTCCCGGAGGAGCCTTGAAGTATTTATTTCTTTTTCGCCGAAGCCGCTTCTATCTGACGGGTGATCATCCACTGTTGAAGGATCGAAAGAAGGTTGTTTACTGTCCAGTAAAGCACCAACCCGGCCGGAAAAAACATAAAGAAAAAAGTAAAGGCAATTGGCATCATTTGCATGATTTTTGCCTGTGTGGGATCTGGGGGCGTAGGGTTCAGTTTCTGCTGAACATACATACTGGCACCCATTAACAACGGCAGAATAAACAGCGGATCCTTGACGGATAAATCCTGAATCCAGAGAATCCAGGGTGCATGTCGCAACTCCACACTCTCAAATAATACCCAGTAAAGCGCAATGAAAACAGGCATCTGCACCAGGATAGGCAGGCACCCACCCATGGGATTGACCTTTTCCCGTTTGTACAGGTTCATTGTCTCCTGGGAGAGTTTCTGGCGATCATCCCCATAGAGATCTTTCAGGCGCATCATTTCTGGCTGCAAGCGACGCATGTTCGCCATGGAACGATAGCTGGTAGCAGAGAGTTTATAGAATGCCGCCTTGATAAAGATGGTCAAAAGGATGATCGACCAACCCCAGTTGCCGATCAATTCGTGCAGCTGGTAGAGCACCCAGAACAGGGGTTTGGAAACCCACCAGAGCCAACCGTAATCTACGGTCAAATCCAGGTAAGGGGAAATTTTCTCCAGCCTGTATTGATCCTTGGGGCCAGCATAAAATGCGGCTTTGAACTCCCCGGTAGTGCCGGGTTCAACTGATGTCTGAGGCGAAGTAAAACCTATGGCGTAAAGATCCTGGTTGCCAAGCTGGCGCAGGGAAAAGGTATTGGTTGTTGATTGATCCGGGATCCAGGCACTGATGAAATAGTGTTGAATCATTGCAACCCAGCCACCTGTCAGGCTGTCCTTGAATGGTTTTTCAGCGAGATCGCCGAAATCGAGCTTTTTGTAGTTTTCTTCCGTAGTGCGCAACGCTGCGCCAACATAGGGGTTCATCCCCATTCCGGTGGCCACCTGGGGCTCATGGCTATCGCGCTTGATCTGGCCAAACAAGCCCGCCTTCCAGTTATCAGTACCCCGATTGTCGACCAGATAGCTCACCTCAATCAGGTGGTCGCCCCGGGTAAAACTGAACCGTTTGGTGATGGTGACGTCATTCTGCTGGAAAACCATGTCAACATGAAGCTCATCAGCATCTCCAGCGAGTTGATAATCATTTTTTGCGGCCTTGAAGAGCGGACGGCCCTCCGTGTTATCTGTGCCGTCGACGCCGATCAGGCCACTTTGTGCAATATAAGTCGTACTGGCTGTCTGATTGAGCAGCACAAAAGGTGGGGAATCCTTTTCCAGCTCCGTCAAATGCTCTGGCAACGAAACCCGAACAATATCGCCACCCCGGGTGTCAATCAAGACATTGAGCACATCCGTGGATACAGATAACAGACGGTCTGTCGTCGTTTCGGATTCGGTCGATTCAACGGGTGTTGACGTTACCGAAGAAGTATCACTTTGTAGTGTAGGTATTTCGTTTTCAGCAGAAGCCGGTGTTCTGTCACTGGGTGCTTGTGGCATCTCCGGGGCCAAGACAGTTTCTTCAGAAACAGGAGTCTGATTTGCCTCTTGAGTGCTCTGAAAGGTATCCCACTCAAGAAACAACATATATAGCACTATCAGCATGCCAGCTATCAGTAATGAACGTTGCCAATCCATAGTCATTTAACTCTTTTCTTTTTCAGATTGCGGTACGGGATCATAGCCACCACTGTGAAAGGGGTGACACTTTAACAGACGCTGAAACCCAAGGTAGATACCCTTTGAAACACCATGCACTTTGATTGCCTCTTCCGCATAGCAGGAGCAACTGGGATAAAAACGACAGTTTTTTCCCAACAGAGGGCTTATCAGGTACTGATAGCCTTTTAGCATAGCCAGCAACAATGAACGCATGATTACTGTTCTGCCTGAAGTTTTCGTGATAACCGGCGCCAGCTGTTTTCCAGCAGGTCGGTTTGTTCCCTCGGCGTCAAACGATCCATACCCTGACGCGCCAGAAATATGATATCAAGGGAATCAAGAAGGTTTTGAGAGTGGCGAAAAGTTTCACGGACAACCCGCTTTACACGATTGCGATCTACCGATCGACGAATGTGTTTTTTCGCTACCACGAGACCGAGACGTGGCTGGCTAAGCCCGTTGGGTTTGGCCAATAATAAAAGGTTGGGGTGTGCAACTTTGTAACAGGTATCAGAAAAAACAGCCTGGTAAGCCCGGGCTGTTAATAGACGCTTGTTTCTGCCAAAAGA
>TARA_R110000787_G_scaffold98288_3_pt1 | contig 14745 bp, 15 predicted proteins | sample TARA_R110000787 | Tara Oceans TARA_R110000787 (sample SAMEA4397920) | marine metagenome | biome: Polar Biome; feature: [DCM] deep chlorophyll maximum layer (ENVO:01000326); material: water (ENVO:00002006), including particulate matter (ENVO:01000060) such as... | depth 35 m
ATATCGTTTTCCGCATCATGGCCTGCCATTTCATCCGGGCTGAGAACCGGAAACATTGTCTGGGCAGACAAAATAGAGTCAAATCCCTCCAGCATGTCATCGTCCATCGGCGTACGAAATCCAGAAGGCATATCACTTGAAACTTCGATGCGGCCGTCGTGAAACAGCACGGTGAATGCGTGCGCACCTAGGTTGAACAGTGCCGGAGAGTTTCTGGGAACCCGTTGCGAGGGCATATTTTTCGGATCACCCCTGCGCTTTGGTCCCAGTCCGATGCCGCCTTCACCCAACCCGAGCGAAACACCGTCCGACGTCGAAAAATTCGGATGATGGCAGGTGGCACAGGCAATGTTGCGGTTGCCGGAAAGGATCGGGTCATAAAACAATAGCTGTCCCAGAAGCGCTTGGTCGATGTCCACCGGGCTGAACATGTCTTCAGTCACGGGATCTGGCAATGGGTCCGTCAGACTGGCAACCGGACCAATCACAAAAAGGAACGTTATTGCCCATAGCCTAATCATGAAGCCATCTATCCCCAATTTGATAAGTCGGACAAGCCCGAGGTTCGGCTCGCCGCTTGACCCTGGTTCCCGTAGAAATTGCTTTTGTGGTGGGTCATTCCGCACTAGGCTTTTGATCACGCCGGGTTCCGGTCAACACCAATCGAGGGAGACTGCTAAATGGGCAAGCGAGATGAATGGATCGAAAAATACGCAGATGATCTGAAAAACAAATGCGGCATGACGCCCGACATGGACTTACTGACAAAAGTAACGATCGGTTGTGGTCCTTCAATCTATAACGCTGATGCCCAGACGGTGGCCAGTTCGCAGCAAAGCGAGCTAGAGCTGGTCAAGGAAAACTTTCTGATGAAAAAGCTGGGCATGACCGACAGCCCCGACTTGATGGATGGCATCAACAAAGCTGTCGAAACCTATGGCAAATCGGAACGTAACAAATATCGCGCGGTGCTCTACTATATGCTTACAAAGCATTTCGGCAAAGAATCCGTTTACCGCTAAGCAAGCCAGCAACCGAGCCGAGCGTTCGCTTGGTTAAGCGGGCGTTCTTATTTTGTGCCGATTTTTAGACATCAGTTCGTTGTGATCATTGGCGATAAGTGACACAACATCAAGCGATAGGCAGTGAGTTAAGCATACGCGAGGTGGCCATTTATGGCGTGCGTGGGGCGGGGAAGGGTTCCGGTAATACCGGGACCCTAAACCACGGTTTCAAGCGTCGGTCCGCCCCATGGCGCAGATGGCCGACCACTGTTCATCCGTCACAGGCTGCACAGACAGGCGGGGGCTTTTTACCAATGGCATGTCGGCGAACCTGTCGTCAGCTTTGATATCATCCAAGGTAACCGGCACCGAAAACGGGCGAACCGCTTTTATGTCGACACATTCCCATCGCGGGTCATCGGTGGAACTGTCCTGATGCGCAGCGGCGCTTACTTCGACGATGCCTACAATCGCCCGTTCACCTTGCGAATGATAAAAGAAACCACGGTCGCCTACCGCCATATCACGCATGAAATTACGCGCTTGGTAATTGCGGACGCCGTCCCACTCTTCGCCGGTATCACCCTTGTCGACCTGGTCTTTCCAGCTCCAGGTCGATGGCTCTGATTTGAACAGCCAATAGGCCATCAGCCGATCACCCTGTTCCAGATCATCAACTGCACATTTTCAAACAGCGCTGCCTTGGCATAGGGGTCATTATTGGCCCATTCTTGCGCTGCGGATTTGTCTTCGACATCCAATATGATCAGCGAACCGATCATTTGGCCATCATCATCTAGCAACGGCCCCGCCTGCGAAACGCAGCCCGTGGATTTCAAATACTCCAGATGCGCAGCACGGTTCTCTTTGCGTACCGAGATGGAGTCAGGTTTGTCTGTGGCGAGCAGAGCGATGAGCATGTCATTCTTCCTTTAAGGGGCGGGTCAAAAGCGCTTTCATTGCGCTGGACACATCTAATCTATTCTCAACCAACCCTGCAACGGCCGCTGTAATCGGCAAATCCAGGTCATGGTCCTGCGCCAGACGGTCAATGGCCTGTGCGGTCGCTGCACCTTCGACCGTCGTTGTCGTGTCGAATGGTTGCCCGGCCCCCAGGGCGAACCCCAAGCGGTAATTACGTGACTGCGTTGACGTGCAGGTCAGTGTCAGGTCGCCAAATCCCGAAAGGCCGGACAAGGTATCGGGGTCCGCGTTGAAATGGGCCGCAAGCCGCTGCATTTCGGCAAAGCCTCGGGTCATCAATGCGGCACGGGCGCTTTCGCCCAAACCAGCCCCCATCGCCGCCCCCGATGCGATGGCCACAACATTCTTGAGAGCGCCACCCAATTCAGCGCCGATCGTGTCGCCGGTTCGGTAAAGCCGTAAATTTGCCGTCGTCAGAGCCTGTTGCAGTTGCATGCACATCGCTGGATCGGTACAGGCGATTGTCAACGCGGTCGGAAGCCCACGTGCGATGTCGGCAGCAAAGCTTGGACCGGTCAAAATCGCCGGCACTGCTTTCGGCAGGACCTCGCGGATCACGGCGACGGGGCCAAGCCCGGTTTCCAATTCGATCCCCTTGCAACACGCCACGATAGTCTTGCCATCCAACAGCGCCGAATTCTCGTCTAGAAACGCGCGAAGCTTTTGCATAGGCACGGCGACTAACAAAACGCTCGCGTTTGCAGCCTCGGCAAGCGTTTCAGTAACATATAAGCCCGCGGGAAACCGGCATCCGGGTAGACGCGCGGCGTTTTCCCGCGTTCTGGCCATTCCATGAGCGTCACGTGTCCATAACGTCGTCGCTGCTTTATCGGCCAACGATATGGCAAGCGCAGTGCCAAAAGCGCCGCCGCCCAAAACCGCAATACTCATGCTTTCGCCCCTTTTTTACCGCTTCCCAACATGGAGGGCTGATCAGTATCCAAAGGCCATCGGGGCCTTGCCGACAATGTTAGATCATCTGGTCCGCGCACTTGGCTCTGTTCGGCGGCGGCAAAGGCGATCATGGCCGCGTTATCGGTGCACAACACCATCGGCGGGGCCACGAACGCGCAATCAAACTCAGCCGCCACAGTCTCCAAGCTGGAGCCAATCGCCTTGTTCGCGGCGACCCCCCCGGCCACGCACAATGTGCGAACGGCAGGGTTTTTTCCCAGATAGACTCTGATTGCCCGCCGGGTTTTTTGGGCCAGCACATCCACGACAGCGGCCTGGAACCCTGCCGCCAAATCTGCCTGATCTTCACGGCTAAGCCCACTTTTTTCACCTATGACCTTGTCGCGCGCGCGCAAAACAGCGGTTTTCAGACCCGAAAATGACATGTCGCAGTTGGCCCGATCAAGCAAAGGTCGCGGTAGGGCAAACCGTTTCGGGTTGCCGGTACGGGCGGCATTTTCAATGGTCGGCCCCCCAGGTTGCTGCAATGCAATCAAACGTGCGACCTTGTCGAAGGCTTCTCCGGGGGCGTCGTCGATGGTACCGCCAAGACGTTCGAACTGTTCCGGACCTTTGACCAGCAAGAACTGACAGTGCCCGCCGGACACCAACAGCATCAGGTAGGGGTAAGGCGTTCTGTCTGTCAGGCGTGGTGTCAGAGCGTGACCGGCCAGATGGTTGACGCCATAAAGCGGTTTACCGGTGGCAGCAGACAACGCCTTGGCGTACATGACGCCCGATAGCACGCCGCCGATCAACCCCGGCCCGGACGTGACCGCAATTGCATCAACATCTCGCAGCGTCAGAGCCGCATCGGCGAGCGCCTGCTCGATGCAATGGTCAAGCTTTTCCGCATGCGCCCTCGCAGCAATTTCAGGTACGACACCGCCGAACGCCGCATGCAAATCTGTCTGTCCCAATACGACAGATGACAAAATGCTGGCCGGCTCATCGGGGGTGTGGCGCACGATAGCGGCCGCAGTATCATCACAGCTGCTTTCAATTCCAAGAAATATCATGGGTCGTTTCCGTTGCAAGGGTGACCCTTGCCAAGTAACACCTTGAGGCAAGTGGAACAATGCTTGGGGTCTTATGCAAAATGACAAAGCCGGTCTTGATCATGACCCGTCCTGCACAGGCGTCGCGGCGGTTCGCTGACAGTTTGGCCGCGACAACGCTGGCAAAGCTCACGGTGTTGATTAGCCCGCTGATGCAGATAAAGCCCGTGCCAGCCGCAATAAACCTGGAAGGGGTGGAAGGCGTCGTGTTTTCATCCGGGCACGGCGTTGAAAACGCGCCCATCGGGCAGGGGCGTACGGCCTATTGTGTCGGATCGCGCACCGCCGAACTTGCCAAGGCCAAGGGGTGGGACATCGCGCTGGTGGCACGTGATGCCGACGACCTGGTGTCACTCTTGCTCGCGTCACCCAGAAAAGCGCCCTTGCTCCATTTATGTGGCATGCACCAGCGGGGAAACATCGCGCAACGGTTGACCGACGGCGGTCTGTTTACAACGACTATGGTGGTATACGATCAGGAGCTGTTGCCATTGACCCATGTGGCGCGTCGCACGTTGGAGAGCGAACAAAGGTGCTTCGTCCCGCTTTTTTCGCCTCGGACAGCCGAGCAGTTCAGGACCGAACTCCGAAAGCCGCAGAACGTGATATGTATTACCCTAAGCGCGGAAATCGCCAGTCGGCTGGATCGCTCACTTTTTGAACAAATGGTAATCGCGGCTGAACCCACAGCGGCCTCGATGCGTTTAGCACTTGAAAACCAGGTTGAATGGAACAGGTTGGCTTGAAGACCTGCCCAGATGGAGCATAAGGTTGAAAGATAAGCTGGCACAAAGCCAGAATCGGAAAGGTTTAAGCGTGGCGAAAGCGAAAACTCCTGGTACGGGCGGTAATAAGCCCGGGCAAACATCGACTTCGCGGGCGTCATCCGCAGCATCAAAGCCGAAGACGACGACCCAAACTCCTCCCAAAGCTGCCCCTGCTGATACGCCATCGACGGCAAGTTCTAAGACGTCGGGTGACAAGGCGGTGCAATCCGGTCAAGCCGTTGAAACTGGGGCAGGCGACACTGCGACAGGTCCGGTTGACACTCATAAAGCGGTGACGCCCAAGCCTGACGCGAAGGCGACAGATGCAGCAAAGCAACCCGATGCGATAAATGAGACGTCGACGGTGAATGCGCCTGAGGCGGCCACCTCTGCCAAGCCACTTTCCGACCAGTCGGATGCAAATCCGGCGGATGTTCCGAAAAGCGCGGATGCAGGTAAGTCGGCCGCAGTGACTTCGAAAGCCGCTGACGGACCCAAGCCGGATAGCGACACCTCCAAGACTGCAAAGCCTGAAACGACGACAATCAAATCGACGTCAGACCCCGAGCCTTCGCCGGCAAGCAAAGCGTCGGCAGGGTCCTCAAGGTCTGCCGCTGCCCATGCAACGGCCAAGACCACGCCCGCGTCGCCACCGCACACCACCACTTCCGCACCGGCACCCCGCGCACCTGAAAAGCGCCCAAGCGTGTTTTTTCCTATGCTGCTTGGCGGGATCATCGCTGGCGGTATCGGCTTTGCCGCGTCCGAGCTGGATCTGCTTGAAGAATTTGGCCTGCGGTCAAAGGTAGTGGCGAATGACAACGCGACCGCTGTCGACAATGCCGTGACCAAGCAAATCGCCGATCAGGATGCGCGTATCACCGCACTGGAACAAGCCGAACCAGCTGCACCGGCAACGGATAGCGCGGCTATCGACGGTGCGGCGGTCGAAGAGTTGAAGAGTACGCTTGCCGCTCTTAATGCTCGTGTGGACGAGATCGCGAACCGCCCAGAGGCTCCTGCGCCTGCCCCGCCCAAGGTTGATACGTCGGGTTTCGAGGCAGAGCTTGAAACGCTCAAATCCTCTGTTGAAGCGCAGCGGGACGAAATTCAGAAGCTCATCGACAATGCCACCACCATTGAAGAGGCGACATCCCGGGCTGCGAAGACTGCCAGCCAGCAGTCTGCGGTGGCTCGTATTGTATCGGCGCTGTCGACCGGCCAACCCTTTGAGGCGGCGATTGCCGATCTGGAAAGTGCCGGCACCCAAGACGTTCCTCCGGCCTTGGTCGACACGGCAGCAAGCGGTGTGGTGACAATTGCGAGCCTTCAGGATCGTTTCACCGATAACGCGCGGGCGGCTTTGGCTGCGGCACGAGCCGCGGCCCCAGCATCAGAAAGCGGCGGTATCAGCGGATTCTTCAAGCAGCAGCTTGGGGCAAGATCGGTGGCACCTCGCGAAGGCAATGACCCAGACGCGGTGCTGTCGCGTGCCGAGGCTGCTATCAAGGACGGGCGTCTGGGTGATGCCTTGTCGGAACTGCAAGCCCTACCCGATGCAGCAAAAGAACCCTTGTCGGAGTGGCTGAAAGATGCCCAGGCTCGCCAGGATGCGCAGGATGCCGTGCAGTCCCTAACACAACGCCTGACGGCAAATTAAGGAACGACTTTATGCTTTGGTCACTTATCAAGATCGTTGTGTTTGTTGCGGTGATCGCCGCGCTGACCTGGGGTGCATCGACCCTGTTGGAAAGCTCGGGCGGGTTGCAGGTTACCGTTATGGGGACTGAGTTTAGTTTCGGGCCGCTGCAATCGGTGATTGCGGTGATCGTCCTGGTGATAGCAGTCTGGTTGCTATTGAAAATCCTGTCGCTCCTCGTGGCGGTTTGGCATTTCCTGAACGGTGACGAAACTGCGTTGTCGCGCCATTTTGACCGCAACCGTGAACGCAAGGGTTACGAGGCCCTGTCTCAGGGTCTGATGGCACTGGCAAGTGGCGAGGGACGACTAGCACTTTCCAAGGCAGAGAAGGCCGACAAGTATTTGGAAAAACCCGAACTGACCAACCTGCTGATCGCGCAAGCCGCTGAAATGGCCGGGGATCGTCGCAAGGCCGAGGAAACCTATCGTAAATTGGTTACCAACGAATCCACTAGGTTTGTCGGGGTGCGTGGCATCATGAAACAGAAGCTGGCCGAAGGTGACACCGACACTGCACTGAAGTTGGCCGAAAAAGCATTTGCGCTGAAACCGAAACACGAGGAAACCGGCGATGTGTTGCTGAAGCTCCAGGCCGAAAAGGAAGATTGGGCGGGCGCGCGGCAAACTTTGAACACAAAGCTCAAGAACGGGCAGATGCCCCGCGATGTGCACAAGCGCCGCGATGCAGTTTTGGCGCTGTCTGAAGCAAAAGACGTGATTGCAGAAGGTAACAGCATCGAGGCCCGCGAAGCCGCGATAGAGGCGAACCGTTTGTCGCCTGATTTGATTCCAGCAGCCGTGATGGCGGCTCACGGCTATATTGATCAAGGACGGCCAAAATACGCGACACGACTTCTCAAGAAAGCGTGGGATGTCCAACCGCACCCCGATCTGGCGGCCGCTTTTGCAGCAATTCAGCCTGATGAAAGCCCGAAAGAACGGCTTAAGCGGTTTACGACACTGACCAGACTCCACCCGGAACATCCCGAAACCAAAATGCTGTTGGCCGAACTGAACATAGCAAACGAAGATTTCCCGCAGGCCCGTCGATCGCTGGGAAACCTTGTGGAAACAGACCCGACAGCGCGGTCAGTGACGCTTATGGCGGCAATTGAACGTGGCGAAGGTGCGTCGGATACGGTGATAAAGGGCTGGCTGGCGCGTGCCCTGACGGTATCGCGCGGACCACAGTGGATATGCGATAACTGTCAACACATCCATACGAACTGGAAGCCGGTTTGCGAGAACTGCCATAGCTTTGATACATTGGCGTGGAAAACCCCGCCGTTGTCTGAAGTCGCGATGCCCGGTGGGGTGCAAATGCTGCCACTGATTGTGGGGTCAGCCAGTGATAACCAAGTGGTACCGGTCGAACCGTCGACCACAACGTCGAAGTCGACCAGCGACCATATCGAAGAAGCAGAGCTGATCGTTGATCCCGCCGAAGATGCGGATAATACCAAAGCGACGCAACCGTCTTCAGCCGCGAGCCATTGACCCTGCTCTGTGCTGTCGTTTTGCCGCTTTGGCCGACGTCTGAGTTACCGGCAAGTGACAGCTCGCAAATCGCGGGGGAAGACGCCTATGGCGCAATCGCAGTCATGGCGGATGTGAACCACGGTTCGCTTCGCCGATAACCTGACAGAACAAAGGATCACCGATGACCGCCACTTCCTATGTGTTTGACCCTGCAAAACAAGCCAGTCTTGCCGTCAAGGGTGAGCAAGCACGCTTTCCGGTCCGCCGTATCTTTTGTGTGGGTCGCAATTACGAGGCGCATGCCCGCGAAATGGGCAAAGATCCTGATCGCGAAGCACCGTTCTTTTTCACCAAGCCCGCCGATGCAGCTTTGGACACGCCGTGCAGCATCGCGTATCCGCCGTTGACCGAAAACCTGCATTACGAAATCGAATTGGTGATCGCTATCGGCAAGGGGGGTGCCGACATCGATGAAGCGGATGTAATGAAACATGTCTGGGGTGCGTCTGTCGGAATCGACCTGACGCGCCGCGATCTTCAAACCGAAGCCAAAAACATGGGTCGACCCTGGGATTGGGGCAAGGCTTTCGATAATTCGGCACCGATTGCGCCTATCGTTCCGATTGGCGATGTCGCTTCAATCACATCGGGACGAATTTGGCTGGCCGTCAATGGTGATATCAAACAGGACGCCGATCTGGCAGACCTGATCTGGTCGGTGAGCGAACATGTCTCTATCCTGTCGCGATCCGTTACCTTGGCACGGGGTGATATAATAATGACAGGCACCCCGGCCGGCGTGGGTGCCGTTGTACCGGGTGACGTGATCACCGGCGGCGTTGATGGTATTGCGACGCTTGAAGTTACAATTTCAGACCGCCCCTGACCCCGCAGCTGGCACCACTCTGAACAAGGGCAACTCGACAGGCTGATGCCGCGTCCGCACAAATCAGGCGTTCAGGTCGCGCCAGCAGGGCAGAAGATCGCCCTCGGCCGGCGTTGCATGAAAAACCGCGCGGGCGATGGCCCGAGACAGACACAGCGATGCAGCATGGCCGATCAGCGGGACCGTGGTATCGGAGATATCTCGCGCTGAGGTGCTGATAGCGAAAACAAGATCACCGTCGTGGGGCGTGTGCGCCGGGACGGTCGCGCGGCCTATGCCGTCATGTGCCGCTACGGCCATTCGCTGACATTGTGCCTTGGTTAGGGTCGCATCGGTTGCAACAATTGCGATCGTGGTGTTTTCGCGCGGCGACATCGATGCAAGCTTGCGGCTCTCGAGGCTGAAGCCAAGCCCACTGGATGGATCGGGACCGAGCCCGCCAAATTCGTTCCCGAGTTCGAACGGAGCAGCGTAGAAGTGCCTGTCACCGGGTGTGGTGACGGCCCCCACGGGGTTGGCGGCAACCAGCGCGCCAACGGTCGTGCCGTCAGGCAGTCGTAGCGACGCGGACCCCAACCCGCCTTTGACCATAGCGGTCAGCGCTCCCGTGCCTGCGCCAACCGTCCCCAAAGCAAAATCGGTGTCGGCGGATTCCAGAGCAGCGAGACCCAGGCCGCGGTAGGGGTTTTCAACCCAATCCTTCGCGCCACCGTTCAGGAGGTCGAACAGGATCGCACCCGGCACGAGCGGGATCGTGGCGTCGCCCAATCGAAAGCCGCGTCCCGCCCTGCGCAACCCGTCGGCCACACCCGAACAGGCATCAAGCCCGTATGCCGACCCGCCCGACAGCACCAGCGCGTCAATGGCCGCCACCATTTTATCAGGAGCAAGCAAATCGGTTTCACGGGTACCGGGCGCGCCCCCCATCACATGTACAGATGCGGTAAAGGGTTCATCGCCCACCAGAACCGTCGTACCGGATTTCAAAACGTCATTCTGAGCGTTTCCGACCCTGATGCCGGGAACATCGGTGATGAGGTTTTTGGGACCTGTCTGCATAGGTACTGCCTGTTGATGGTGCGGGACGCTCCGCGGGGAGTTTATTTGGCAAAATGAAACAGGTCAGATGCACCGGCCGCCGTCGACCTCCATCGCGACGCCCGTGATCATGCTTGCTTCGTTAGAGCACAGAAACAGCGCGGCATTGCCCATGTCTTCGGGTTGGCTGAAACGGCCGAGCGGAATCGTGGCGAGAAACTTGGCCCGGGTTTCCGGGGTATCCTGGCCCATGAAGGTTTTCAGCAAGGGCGTTTCGCCGGCAACAGGGTTGATTGCGTTGACACGGATTCCGTAGGGGGCCAGTTCTATGGCCATGGTCTTGGTCGCTGTGATCATCCAGCCTTTTGACGCGTTGTACCAATTGAGGTTCGGGCGCGGCGATACGCCGGCTGTGGACGCGACGTTGAGAATTACCCCGGCACTGCGCTGTTTCATATGCGGGACGATGCTTTGGGCCGTATTGTACACTGATTTCATGTTCACTCGGGTCACGCGGTCAAAGTCGTCTTCGCTGATCGATTCCAGCGGACCCGGCATGTGCGAGACACCGGCGTTGTTTATCAGGATATCGATATGGCCCCAGGCCTCAATGGCTGCGGCGGACATCGCCCGGACGGAAGCGCCGTCGCCCACGTCGACCTGGTATGAGAATGCGTGATCGCCCATTTCGCTGGAAAGCTGATCCGCCCCTTCGCGGTTAATATCCGCGATCAGGACACGTGCGCCTTCCTGAACGAAGCGCCGCACGATACCTGCGCCAAAGCCTGAGCCCCCCCCGGTAACGATAGCTGTTTTCCCTGTCAGTCGCATGAGTGAGTCCTCCGGTTTCTAGATGAAGTCATGCTAAGGTGAGAATACGGCTTAGCCAAGCGAGCTTTCGCCGGGTGTGGACTAACGTTCTATCCGAAAGTTGAAGCTGCCGCATTGTCTTGAGGTTCTTGCCGGGCCGGGTGTTACCTCGCAGGCGTTTTCACAATCGGTCAGGCACTGCTGCCAAAACGCCATACCCCCTGGCGAATTGGTCGCTACGCCCAGCGTCCAGTCGCCTCCGAGAGCGTTGAAGATCAAATGCGCCGCCTGGGTCCCCAGACCTTGATGACGGTATTGGGGCGTGATGGTGAATTCCGTCAACTCGTGAGTGCCGTCGACATGGTTCCAGACTAGCCCAAACCCGATCGGTCGATTGTCGCCAAGGACCAAATACGGGTGACGACCGGGTTCTGCCCAATAGCGATCAAGTGCCGCAGGATAGTAGGGCGGGCCATCGGGCAACATTTCGGAGAAATAGGTCCTTGCCATACTGTCCAGGTCAGCGCGTTCAGCTTCGACCACGCGAATTATGCCGACCTTCATCGCATGTGCCTTTCGAGATCGGGCAATAGCGGCGCGGCCGCCAGAAGTTTTCGTGTATAAGGGTGCCCTGGAGTCTGAAAGACGGTTTCCGTGGCACCTTCTTCGACGATCTTTCCCGATTTCATTACCAGGACGCGGTCTGTCACGCTACGCACGACCGACAGATCATGCGAAATGAACAGATAGGTCAGATCATAGGTTTTGCACAGATCGGCAAGTAAATCGAGGATTTGCGCCCGTACAGAGACATCCAGAGCGCTTACGGCTTCATCGAATAGTATCAGGTCAGGACGGGTGATAAGGGCGCGGGCAATCGCAAGGCGCTGGCGTTGGCCACCAGAAAATTCATGGATGTATTTTGTCGCATCATCGGGGGAAAGCCCGACGGCGGTCAATGATTGCGAGATCGCGCGTGCCCGGTCGGCCCCTTTGGGCGGATCCGATAACAGATAAAAGGGTTCAGTGATCAGCCTGTCGACCCGGTGACGCGGATTGAAGCTGCCGAAGGGGTCCTGAAATACCACCTGCATTTTGCGGCGAACGCTCAGGTTTGGATGTTTTTGCGAAAAAACGGGTTCGCCGTCTAGGGTGATCGACCCGCGCTGAACCTGCTCCAAGCCCAAAATGGCGCGTGTTAGGGTCGATTTTCCGCACCCGCTTTCGCCGACAAGGCCCAGTCGTTCGCCACGTCGTATGCTGAAGGACACGTCGTCGACTGCCCGGAATGACCCCGGTTTGCTGAACAGTTCCTTACGCGGCAAGGCGTAATCACGGCAGACGTGGCGTACATCAAGCAGCGATGGAGATCCGGCAGGGGCGGGTGGCAGGTTCACTTTGTGACCCGAAGCCGCGAACAGCATCTGCGTATAAGGATGGCGCATGTTACGGAGCAGTGTCCCGGTTTGACCCTGTTCGACGACCTCTCCCTTGCGCATCACGTAGATACTGTCGGCCATATCCGCGACCACGGCCAGATCATGGGTGATCATCAGCAAACCCATATTATCGTCTTTTGCGAGGCGTTTGAGCAGGTCAAGGATTTGCGCCTGGGTCGTTACGTCCAATGCGGTGGTAGGTTCGTCCGCGATCAAAAGGCGGGGTCGCAAGGCGATCGCCATCGCGATCACCACCCGCTGGCGCTGCCCCCCCGAGAGTTCGTGGGGAAAACGCGAAAGCGGAAACCGGTCGACAGGCAGTCCGACGCGTTCGAGCGTCGCGATGGCCCTGGTATGGGCGACCTGACGTGAAACCGTCCTGTCATGCACACGAATGGTTTCGGCGACTTGTTGACCGATGGTTTGCACCGGGTTCAATGCTGTCATCGGCTCTTGAAAAACCATGCCGATTTCGTTGCCTCGGATGCCACATAGATCCTTCTCCGGGAGCCTGAGAAGATCCCGATCGCCGAGCATGACCTGGCCTTTGGCCTGAGCACCTTTCGGCAAAAGCTGCATCGCGGCGAGCGCGGTCATCGACTTCCCCGAACCGCTTTCACCGGTAACAGCGACAATTTCGCCCGAGGCCACTGACAGGGTCACATTGCGCAGTATACTGAAACTGTGGATCGCCAGCGACAGGTTCGTAATGCTGAGCAAGGTCATACGCGTGCCACCCGCAAGCGGGGATCAAGATAATCGCGCAGCCCGTCACCCATCAAGTTCAAGCCGAGCACTGTCAGAATAATCGCCAAACCGGGCACCAGCGCCATATGCGGCGCGATGGTGACCAGGGTTTGGGCGTCGGCCAGCATGCGCCCCCACGACGGCGTGGGAGGCTGCGCACCTAGGCCGACGTAGGACAGGCCCGCTTCGGCCAGGATACCTAGACTGAACTGGATGGTGCCTTGGACGATTAACAGGTTGGTTACATTGGGCAGGATATGTTCAACCGAAATACGCGCCGCAGATTTACCAGCGACACGCGCGGCGAGTATGAAATCCCGTTTCCACAGGCTAAGCGCTGCACCGCGGGAAATGCGGGCAAACACAGGAATGTTAAATATCCCGATGGCGATGATGGCATTAATTGCACTTGCCCCAAAAACCGCCGTTATCAATATCGCGATGACCAGTGACGGAAATGCAAATACCAAATCATTGCCGCGCATGATGATCTCATCCACAAGCGACCCGTGCTTTGCGGCCGCTAAAAGCCCTAAGGGGACGCCGAGGCTCATCCCGATGCCGACCGCCAATAGGGCGACCGCGATCGAAGTGCGTGCGCCCACCATGATCATGCTCAGTATGTCGCGACCAAAGTGGTCCGTGCCAAGAAGGTGTTCGCCTCCCACGCCTTGAAGCTTGTTAGGGATATCCATTGCCGTGTGGGGGAACGGAGTCCAGACAAATGAAATCAGGGCGGCAAATACAAAGATGGACGTCAGCAGCGTGCCGAGGATCAAGTTGTTTCTCATGCCCGCGCCCTAAGTCGAGGATCAACTGCGGCATATGCAAGATCGACAATAAAATTAACGATTATCACGGAAAATACCAACAGCATGACAACAGATTCCACCACGATCAGATCGCGTGCCGAGATCGCTTGAAACACAAGCCTGCCAAGCCCGGGAAGATAGAAGACCTGTTCGATGATAATCGACCCCGCAAGCAGAAATGAAAACTGTAAACCGATGATGGTAAGCACGGGGATCAACGCATTGCGCAACCCGTGCCGCCATAGGGTCTGCCGGGTGGTCAGACCCTTGGCACGGGCGGTGCGCATATAGTCTTCGCCCAGTACATCCAACAGCGAAGACCGCATGACCCGCGCCAATATAGCAGCCTGCGGTAAGGCCAGGGCGATGGCCGGCAGGGTCAGGGCATGTACCCCGGCCCAAAACCCCTTGTCCCAACCGACGAACCCCCCGGCGGCAAACCACCGCAGATTGATGGAAAAGATGAGCACGAGCATCATCGCAAACCAGAAATTAGGCACCGCGACACCCAGTTGCGTGGCCCCCATCACGCCCATATCGCCAACTTTCCCTCTACGTGCAGCAGCAAAGATGCCCGCGGGAAAAGCGATTAGGGTTGAAAGCAAAAGCGCGTAAAATGCCAACGGCAACGAAACCCACATACGGGCCGCGATCATGTCCGCGACCGGGGTGCGATAGGTATATGAAACCCCAAAATCGCCGGTCAGCAAACCGCCCACCCAGGACAGGTACCGTTCGACCTTTGATGCGTCGAGGCCAAGTTCGGTGCGCAGCGCTGCCAATGTGTCGGGTTGGGCGTTGACGCCCAGCATGAACGAAGCAGGGTCACCCGGGGCAATCTCGATCACAGTAAAGATGACAAGCGATGCAACAGCCAAGCTGATACAAAGAGAGGCCAACCTTTTGAGCATGTATCGCGTCATTTGCGCAGGTTAGGCTTGGAAGGTTGCAGCGTCCAGCAGAGAAAAACCGTTTGGCTTCAATAGGACTGTTCAAAGCAAAAAACGCCCCCGTGAAATATTGAGGCATTCCGACTTGTAGGACACGAGCCTACCTAACCTGTCGG